>JABAOH010005540.1_pt1 | contig 76199 bp, 63 predicted proteins | sample 7062181 | NCBI WGS metagenome assembly JABAOH01 (sample SAMN14538630, study PRJNA623070) | marine sediment metagenome | biome: marine biome [ENVO:00000428]; feature: marine pelagic biome [ENVO:01000023]; material: deep marine sediment [ENVO:00002113]; isolation source: pool of 5 deep marine... | reverse complement strand
CTTCGGTAACATTTTCTAATGAGGCAACAGGTTTGGAGGTTCCTCGGTTCTATGGACACTCATGTCCCTGAGTGACATTTACGGAAACAATTGGTTGGACTTGGCCGGGCCGTTGCTCAGTTTCTTCAGAACACTCTGGTCACGGCTTCGCAAAGTAGTTTGCCAGAAAGTGGGAGGGGCAGCTCTCAGCCAAAATTCCCTGTTCGTGGTCCGTCGTCCGTGGTTTGTGGCAAAAAGACTAGGATTTACCCGATCCACGGGATTCAAGTAGCCGGCTCAGAGGATTTCACTGTCAATCGAATGATTATTGATAATTACAACGGACCACTGACAACCGACAACTGACGGGACGAGGAAAATCTTTTGAGCCGCGAATTGGACGTTTCCACAATTTCTCGCAAAGCACGCGGAGCCTCAGAGGGAACTTCCTCTGGATTGGTGAGAGGCCAACCCGGAGGAGGCTACTTGGCCTAAATTTTCCTCTCAAAAATTTAGGCCAAAATCCTGGTCCATCAGTTTTCTCACTCTGCGAACTCTGAGGGCTCGAGCGATCCTCCGCAGATTCCTGCGGGGGAGAGCGGGCGAGAGAAACGGGTGCTTCTATGGAAGCCCGCTTTCATCAGATTTTGAAAACTCAGGGAACTCCGGTTATTGTGACCCCGGTTTCCGGACGTACTGGTCTCGCTTCTGCTGAAGTACGGCGTAATCCCATTGAGCGTTCCTTGGAGACGAGTCTGTTTTTCGTTTGGTGTGAGACGGCGTCAAACGAAAAAGACCAGGCCCGTTGAGCGGGAGCAGAGATCGTGCCGCGGAAGGAGAATCCACTCCTACCCATACCGCTTCACATCAGGTAAGACGGGACAGCGGTGACTTCCTCACCTTTCTCAGTCTACGGTGTGAGTTATGTGGGGAAGATCCGCGGTGTTGGAATTCCCACGATGGGTGGTCATTGTCATAGGGTGATGGGAGCCTTTACGGGCAGACATTGTTCTGTTATTTTTTATGATGTTAGCAATCATAAGCATCGCAAGAGAGCAGAGTTGGAACGAATCGTCATTCGAGGGGCGCGGGAGCACAATCTCAAGAGTATCGATCTTGAGATGCCTCGGGAAAGGCTGATCGTCATAACAGGACTCAGCGGATCGGGGAAGTCCTCTCTGGCTTTTGACACTCTCTATGCCGAGGGACAGCGGCGATACGTGGAGTCCCTGTCGGCCTATGCCAGACAGTTTCTCGAGAAGATGGAGAAACCGGATGTCGAGTCGATCGAGGGACTTTCTCCCGCTATATCCATCGAACAGAAGGGGGTTAGCAGAAATCCTCGTTCAACGGTGGGCACGATTACAGAGATCTACGACTACCTTCGGCTACTGTTTGCCCGCGTGGGAAAGCCTTACTGCCCGCAGTGTGGCAAAGCGATAGTCTCACAGACTATCCAGCAGATCGTCGACCATCTCATGGCCCTTCCAAAGGGGACCCGGGTGAACCTGTTTTCTCCTATTGTGAGGGGCAGAAAGGGTGAGTACCGGAAGGAGTTGGAAGAACTCCGGCGGGAAGGGTTTGTTCGCGTGAGAATCGATGGGGCACTCGTGGACCTGGCGGAGCCGATTCACCTGGATAGGAACAAAAAGCACTCAATCGATGTGGCGATCGACCGGCTCATCATCAAAGAGCACCTTGAAAAAAGGCTGACCGATTCATTGGAGTTGGCCTCCAGAATGGCAAAGGGAGTGATGAAGGCCGAGATCGACGATAAGCGGGAAATCGTATTTAGCGAAAAGGCAGCGTGTATCGACTGTGGCATCAGCTACCCAGATATTGCCCCGAGGATGTTTTCCTTTAATAGTCCCTATGGAGCGTGTCCAACCTGCGGCGGCCTCGGTATTACGATCGATCACTCGGCCTATGAAATCACCGAGAACGGGTCGGCGGTTCTCGGGGATGACGTCGAAGTAACCAGAACCGATTCCAACGGAATCCCTTGCCCCGACTGTGGAGGGTCGAGACTTCGGCGAGAAAGTCTCTCTGTAAAGGTAGAGGGCCTCTCCATAGGCGACGTGGTGAAGATGTCTATCGGGGAGGCCCTTGGCTTTCTCAAGAAGCTGAAAATGGATTCCAGAGGCCAGCAAATTGCCGCGCCGATCCTCAAGGAGATCGTCGAACGTCTTTACTTTATGGTCGACGTCGGGCTAGATTACCTGACGATTGACCGAAGAGCGGTCACCCTATCTGCGGGCGAGGGACAGCGGATCCGCCTGGCCACGCAGATCGGGTCCAGTCTTGTTGGCGTTATGTACGTTCTTGACGAACCGAGTATCGGACTTCACCAAAGGGATAATCTTCGACTCCTCAAGAACCTTCATCGGCTAAGGGATATGGGAAATACGGTCATTGTCGTCGAGCACGATGAGTCGACCATTCTCGCGGCCGATCACCTGGTCGACATGGGTCCTGGAGCAGGTACGCACGGTGGGCGTGTCATTTTCTCTGGCACCCCTTCGGAGATTTTCAAAGCAGAGGATTCACTAACGGGGCGATATCTCTCAGGGAATTTAACCATCCCCGTCCCGAGGAAGCGGCGGCCTCCAGTGGGACAGGACCTGGTGTTGAAGGGGGTCAACACAAATAACCTCAAGAACATCGACGTGGCTATTCCTCTGGGAGTCTTTGTTTGTGTGACTGGCGTTTCAGGCTCTGGTAAGAGCAGCCTGGTGGTGGATACCCTCTATCGTGTTCTATCCAGACGGCTCTATCGGTCAAAGGTGACGGGTGACACCGTAACGGCAGTGGACGGACTGTCCAACATAGACAAGGTAATCAACATAGACCAGATGCCCATTGGCAGGACTCCTCGGTCAAACGGGGCGACCTATACGGGAGTCTTCAGCATGATTCGCGACCTCTTCGCACAGATTCCAGAGGCCAGAATGCGAGGCTATAAACCAGGGCGGTTTAGTTTCAATGTCAAAGGGGGACGGTGCGAATCCTGCCGGGGTGATGGAGTGATCAAGGTGGAAATGCACTTTCTGCCGAATGTCTATGTTACCTGTGAGATTTGTGGAGGAAAGCGGTACAACCGAGAGACTTTAGAGATCAGATATCGGGGCAGAAACATTCACGATGTACTCGATATGACCGTGTCTCAGGCCCTTTCGTTTTTTGAAAATATTCCCGCCGTCAAAAACAAACTCCAGACGCTTGAGGATGTGGGATTGGGCTACATCAAACTCGGACAGTCGGCCACAACCTTTTCTGGGGGTGAGGCGCAGCGAATAAAACTCTCGAGGGAACTGAGTAAGAAGAGCACAGGAAAAACCTTCTATATCCTCGATGAGCCGACGACGGGCCTTCACTTTGCCGACGTTCAGCAGTTGCTCGATGTGATCAACCGCCTTGTCGATGCAGGCAATGGTGTTGTTGTAATCGAGCACAACCTCGAGGTGATCAAATCGGCGGACTACATTATCGATTTGGGTCCCGAAGGTGGAGAGCGGGGAGGAGAGGTCGTTGCCACGGGTGTCCCAGAGGAGATTGCCTCACATCCTCGATCCTATACGGGTCGGTATCTAAAGCCGATTCTGGCAAAGGCGACCAGGGCAAAGGCGGGCCGATGGATAGAGAGGTGATGGAATGCCTTGAAAAGATTGACTTTTCGGGGAAATGCTGATAGATACAATCACGTAGATTGATCTTAGTTGGCTTGCAAGAGAAAGGGTTCTTATGGCGAAAAAAAAGGGAGGGAAGGGGATGGCGCCAAAAAGCACAACGTCGAGTACGGGCCTGAACGAGAACGTGGCCGCTTTCCTGAGTTATGCTCTCGGGTTTATCACGGGGTTCGTATTTTACTGGGAAGAAGAAAAAAGCGAATTTGTGAGATTTCATGCCCTTCAATCGATAATAACCTTTATCCCCATTGCGATTATTCTGTGGATACTTGGGTGGATACCGGTATTTGGGATGTTGCTCAAGATACTCGCTGCCATGCTCTGGGTCCTTCTCATGGTCCGCGCTTACACCGGCCACGCCTATAAGGTCCCATTGGTTGGGAATATTGCGAGTGACGCTGCAAAACGATGGGCTGAGAATAAAAACTCTGGACAGGCCCAGGAGTCCTAGACTTTCCCGTGTCTCGAGGATTTCTTTCTGAAACATTAAGGAAGGGTGGCCGAGTGGCTTAAGGCGGCGGTCTTGAAAACCGCTTCCCGAAAGGGACGTGGGTTCGAATCCTACCCCTTCCGCCAATTAACAAACAGGTGTCAGGGGCTAGGGATCGGTTGCCAGAACAGGAGGCTTGAGGGGAAACGGTTTTGTCCGTATTGCTGAACCCTGATCCCTTTTGACTGATTTCTGGTTAGCGGAGAGATGCCCGAGCTGGCTGAAGGGGCTCGCCTGCTAAGCGAGTGTGCGCCAAAAGCGTACCGTGGGTTCGAATCCCACTCTCTCCGCCACTTTTTCTTATCACCCATTTTTCTCACTTTCACTTTTCCGTCTTGACCTTCAGCGTAAAACCCCGTAAGTGGAAGAAAGATAGCTGCCCATCTCCACCATGAGGCACTAACAAGCCCTTCTTAGTGGTCCGTTTATGGGGTTCAAGGATCATGAAGGCGACGGGAATCAAGTTACCCTCGATGGGTATTCTGCAGGCTGCTCGGACGTTAGGGACGGGAGATCTCCATTGGTGTGAAAAGATCTCCGAAAAACCTCTTGACCGGGGAAGAGGTCTGGTTATGTGTGCATCAGAGACGGAAAGAACCACCACAAGTCGTGATGAATGGTGAACGAATCACCGAGGGCTGTCTCTTACTCGTCTTCCTGAGAGGTCCCCAGGAATTGGAAGGCTTGTTTCTCGAGGGTGACCGTGCAGGTGTTAAAGGTCCGCGGTCAAATTGGAGTTCAGTGAGGCACAAGGAATGATTGGTGGTGGCGAGGTGCTGAAAACTATCACGTCCTTTAGAGGATTTACACGATCACGGCCGAAACCGCAGTCGAGCATAGGAGACGATATCTCTCGGTGTGATGGGAGATCTTTTGGCGAAGACAATTGAATGGGAAAACTTGCATACTTCATGAGGTCCGACCGTAAGACTCCGAAGGGCACGGAGGTTCAGAAAGGAGGAGAACCATGACGTATCAGGGTTTTGATTTGTCGGGGAAGTCGGCCATTGTTACTGGCGCTGGAACTGGAATCGGTAAAGCCATCGCTGTGGGCTTGGCTCAAGCCGGGGCTGATGTGGTCCTTATTGGCCGGCGGCTGGAACCGCTTCAGGAAACTGAGAAGGAAGTGATAGCCCACGATGTCAAGGCACTGGTGCTTCAGGGGGATATTGCAGATCTTGACTTCCAGACTCATGCTGTCTCCCGGTCGCTGGATGCCTTCGGCAAGATGGATGTCCTATTCAACAACGCCGCTGTCCTCTTCAAAGGTCTCATCGAAGAAACCTCCGAGGAAATCTGGGACGTTACGATGAACATCAACCTCAAAGGGGCTTTCTTCTTTGCCCTGGCGGTGGGTCGAGAGATGATCAAACAACGACGCGGCAAGATTATCAACATTCTGTCAAACTGCAGTTTCGTTGCCGAGGCAAGCATCGGCGTCTACTGTATCAGCAAGGGTGGCTTGCTCATGGTCACTCGCTGTCTCGCCACCGAATGGGGCCCTTATGGGATTCAGGTCAATGGAATCGGTCCGGCCTTTGTCGCCACCCCTATGAATGATCCAACCGTGGCTGATCCTCACTTCGTGGAATGGAGTACCAATAGGATTCCCCTCCATCGCATGGGGCAACCGGAAGAGATGGCCGGTGCAGCTATTTACCTCGCTTCGGATGCTTCCAGTTTCGTTAACGGTGCCGTCCTTATGGTGGACGGTGGATTCACCGCCTGCTAAGGGGAGCGTTCAGGAGAAACAGGGAATCCCCCTGAGCCCGGACCACTCGGTCCTTTCCATTCAGGTTCTTTGAGGTTTTGGGATAACCCCTGTCTCTGAGCCACCTTTGCGGGAGAATTGCATGTCCATTGAGGGAGGGCGGGCTGCACGATGTCCATCGACTCCATCCCGTTATAACTCGCGGTCCTTGGGTAAACTCCCGCTCCTTTTCCGCTTGACACCCTATTGGGTGGTTTGCTATCATGCCGATACCAATTGATATTATGATATTATAATAAACTTTATTGCTCATGGCCCTCATTAATAAAAGAAAGCTGTCAGACACGGTCATTGAAGAGATCAAAAGGATGATCCAGCGCGGAGAGCTTGCGGTAGGGGATAAGCTTCCCAATCAGCAGGAATTTGCTGCGCAATTAGGGGTGAGCCGGACGGTTCTGCGCGAAGCCCTTCAAACCTTGGCTCTTTTGGGAGTCGTTGAACAGCGACCCAAACTCGGTACCGTCATTCGATCCACAGTTTCGGCTCTCTATGCCGATCACCTCACCCCTCCATTGATGGCCGATGTGAGTGCAACGGTTGAACTGATCGAGGCGAGACGGTCTATTGAGGTCGGTGCTGTCGAGTTAGCTGTCGACCATGCGACTCCTGAAGAGATCAGGGAGATGGGCGCCCTTATTAATGACATGACAGAGGCGCTCAAGGCGGGGGATGCAACGGCCTATACCGAAAAAAATATCGCCTTTCACTTTCTGATTGCGAATGCGTCTCACAACCGCTTTATCGCCCACCTCATGGCCAACATCCGGGGATTCATGGAACAGTGGATGCAGGAATCTGTCAGTGTCTTTCCGGGTTTGCTGGAGCGCTCGGCAAAGAGCCATCGGGCGATCTACCAGGCCGTGCGGGACAGAGATCGAAGGAAGGCGATATCGGCAACGAAAAAGCACATTCTCGACCTCCAAAACAGTGTAGAGGCGTATTATGATATTACGCGAAAAGAGCTGAGTGAATCCGGCAAAACAGATGCACTGACTCTTGTGAGATAGGAGTGAACTCTATGGCCAGGAAGAAGCGAATCATCTATACCAATCGCCCCTGGGAAGCGACAGGGATCTGTAGCGGGTGTAAACTCTGCGAACTCTACTGCTCTCTGGAACATAACGGGGTGTTCAATCCCCACCGTTCCCGTGTCAAAGTGGTCGAGGTTGCGACGGGAATCGACATCCCCGTCACCTGCCAACAATGCCAGGATCCAGCCTGCCAGGCCGCCTGTTCTTTTGATGCAGTCGTATACGACGAGAAGTTGAAGATTGTCGTCGTGGATGACGACAAGTGCACGAGCTGCGAAGCGTGCGTGGGGGCCTGTCCTTACGGAATCATCACCATCGACCCGATCACCAAGAAAGCCATCAAATGTGATTTATGCGGGGGAAAAGATCCTGCCTGTGTGGGCATCTGCCCGTCAGTCGTCTTGAGTGCCCTGGACGACATCGACGCATCTGAGTACAACCGACGACGGTACGCGGCCATTTTGGCATCCGATGACGAGGCCCGCCGAAGCATGCCTGGCGGGGAAGACGCGACCATGAAAAAACTGGAAGTGAGGAGATAGCTCATTATGTCCACGCCAAAAACCTGCTATGCGGGAAAGCTATTGAGGGTTGATCTTTCCTCTGGAAAGATTACTACGGGAGATTTTGGTTCAAACTATATTGACCTTCTCTTCGGTGGTCGAGGAGTCTCGTCCAGGATTCTTTATGATGAGGTCCCACCCGAGGTGAAGCCTTTTGATCCGGAAAACAGGCTAATCTTCTCACCAGGGGCTCTTCATGGCACCGGATCCCCGGCGGCTAGCCGGACGACCGTTGCGACGCGATCTCCCTTGACCAATATGCATGGCGACGGCCATTCAGGAGCTACATGGGGCGGAGAGTTGAAACGAGCCGGTTACGACGTCCTTATAGTTCAGGGACGAGCTGAAAAGCCGGTCTATATTTTCATCGACAATAATCGAGTCGAACTGCGAGACGCCTCTCACTTATGGGGATCGTTGACATCCCAGACTCATGCAAGGCTTCGTCACGATCTTGGACTCCCAGAGGCCTGCACGGTCTCGATTGGTCCTGCTGGCGAAAACAAAGTTCGCCTGGCAGGGGTTTTTCACAACGGCGCGGACAAGGGAACCAATGCGCGATGCGGCATGGGCGCAGTCATGGGTTCAAAGAACCTGAAAGCCATTATCACTCGGGGAACAGGTGATATCGGGGTGGTCGATGTCGACGCGCTGAAAGCCGCTTACAAGGACTATGTGGATGTTATTGCCGTGGATCCGTATTGCCCACCAGCGACCAAATATGGGACCTGCAGATTTATGATGCACCGGGTGAAGTTTGGTATTCATGGAGCGGAAAACTGGCGTTACGGTGAATATCCGTGGCAAAAGTTGGATCCGGAAATCTTTCGAAGTGACTACCAGGTCAAGGCGGGAGCCTGTGTAGCCTGTCCGATCCGCTGTCGCCGTGAGTACCGGGTTACCACCGGCCCATTCGCCGGTACCACGACGAAGGTGGAATGGGAAACCATCGCCAGATCGATGACCTGCGGTATCATCGACCCGGAGGCAGTGATTGCATGGTCGAACATTTGTAACCATTACGGCTTGGATGTGGAAGGAACAGGTGACACGGTCGCCTTTGCCATGGAGTGTTTTGAACATGGCCTCCTGAGCGAGAAGGACACTGAGGGTCTCGAGCTGAGGTTTGGAAACGTTGCGGCATTTCTGGAACTCACGCGGCGAATTGCCAAGAGAGAGGGTGACTTGCCGGATCTTTTGGCCGAAGGATCCAAGCGTGCGGCAGAAAAGATCGGGCACGATAGCGAGCGGTTTGCGATGCATGTCAAGGGCGGCGAAATGACCGCCGGTGATCCGCGGGGGATGCCGGTTCGTGCGGTGAGTTACGCCACATCCACCCGCGGGAGTGATCACCTCAGGTCCAATCCCTACATCGAAGAGATCATGACGCCAGAGGAAGCTCTGAAGTGGTGGGGAAGCGAGGAGGCGGCTGACATTACGCATGGCGTGAAGGGAAAAGGCAAAATGCTAAAATTCAGCGAGGACCTCGTCACCATTGGGGATCTCCTAGGTCTCTGCAAGTTCGCCTTCTACCGGTCGGTGACTTTTCCTTATCTCTATCGGAAAGGGGTTCATTTGGCCACTCGATTATACAACGCATGCAGTGGTCGGAAAGTGACCGAAGAGGAGATGGTCATGGCCGGGGAACGGACCTTTAACATCGAAAAGGCCTTTAATACACGGTGTGGGGCGATACGGGCTGATGACATGATCCCGGATCGCTTCTTTGAGGAGCCTTTGCGTGGCGGTGGACCGAGCGGCGGGGCGATAGTCGAGCGAGATAAATTCGATCGAATACTGGAGGAATATTATGCGGATCGGAAGTTTGACGTTAAGTCAGGTTTGCCGACCAGACATGGCTTAGAACGGTTAGGCCTCGGCGACATTGCAGACGACCTTGAGGCTCGAGGCAAACTGGGAGGGTGAACGTGGCAAAGGGGAGAACCATTGAAGTCGATGTCAAGCTGATGCCGCCCCTTAAGAACACCGCGGGGTGCGACTCGGTGAAACTTAGACTCGCCGAAAAGAGGACAATTCAGGGGGTTATCGATGCCTTGATAGAGCAATTCGACACTCCAAGATTTCGACACCACCTTTACGATACGGAGGGACGCATCATTCCCGCGTGGTGTGTTTTTGTCAATGAGAGGCCCGTTCAGCTGAACTCCCAAAAGAATACTAAGACACGGGTTGAAGATGGGGATGAGATAACCTTTCTCCTCAACTTGGCAGGGGGCGTGGCCTCCTGGCCACTATAAGGGGGAAAAGCGATGTCAACGATTCATGTACCCTATGGGGTAAAGGGAACATTGGATTTTGAGATTGAAGATAGAAACCTTGTCCTCGATACGGATGTCCCTTTTCCCGAGGAGATCGGAAATCTTGATGAGGCCATATTTGACGCACTCGATCATCCAGTGGCCGGCCCTTCATTCTCCGAAGGCCTCAAGGCCGCTAGGAAAATCAGTATTTTAACAGACAATTTTGCGCGCTTGACACCTGCCTATAGAATCCTACCACCGATCATCGATAGGATTCGAGAAGCGGGAAAAGAGGTAGAAATCTTGGTGGCCAGTGGGCTGCTCCGAGAGATGAACGAATCGGAATTAAACCGCAAATTCGGCGACCGAATCCTGGACGCGGGCGTACCCATCATCCAGAGCAAGGCCCGGGAGACATGGGATTTTGAATTTGTCGGAGTCACCAGCTACGGAACACCCCTCAGCGTCCACAAGCGTCTTCGGCAGGCTGATCTCAGCCTGGCTGTGACGATGACTCAGGCGACCCTGTGGGGTTATGGCGGCGGGGGCAGCATGATTCTGCCAGGGGTAAGTTCTGTCGAGTCAATCGAGTGGAACCACCGTTTGATGACCTGTCCGACCTGTGCCGTGGGTTACGAACCGCCTCTGAATCGAATGCGAGAAGACATTGAGCAGGCCTGTACGATGTCTGGTCTGACCATGTCGCTGCTGGTCATCGCAAATCCAAAACTGGAAATTATCCATCTTACGGCCGGGGAGACAAATGCCGCTCACCGGGCCTCGGTAAAGAAGTATGACGGCCATTACGCTTTTGACCTCGATAACATCCCTGGTGGTAAGCTCGATGTGGCAATTAGCGGGAGTTTTCCTGGTGACCGTCTGTTTGCCCATGCGTGTTGGCCAGTGGCCAATTTGGATCATTTTGTCAGAGATGGGGGAACCATCATCGTGTGCACGCCGGTTCCTGGGGGGTTGGCCCACTATAGCTACGCCAAGGACTATATGCCCCCCAATCCGGAAGCCATCCGTCGACTCTACGAGGATGTTTTCTATGGCAAACAGGCCCTCTGGCACGCCTGCCTCTGGATGCCGATTATTGAAACGATGGCAAAGAAAGATGTGATCGTCGTCACTGAACCGGAGCGTTTGCCCGATTTCGAGATGGTCAAAATCGACGCGGTGACCTCCTTGGACGAGGCATATGACAAAGTCAGGGCCAAATACGGTTCGGATTTGAAGGTGGGTAACTTCCCGTATGGCAAATGGATCCTACCAACCGGCTTGAATGATCCCCAAGGGGCTGCCAAATAGAAAAGGGTAGAAAAAAGAATGAGACTGCGATTTGAAAAAAGGGTGGTGGACTTACTCGAAGGGGCCATAGACATCCATGTCCATTCTGCACCCGACGTGTACCCCAGAATCCTCAATGATATTGACCTGGCTCGACAGGCCAAGGAGATGGGCATGCAGGCCATTCTGATCAAAAATCACTTCACTGAGACGGCCGGGCGCGCTCAAGTGGCCGCTGCCGAGTCTGAGTTCAACGTTTTTGGCGGGATTGCCTTGAATTTCTCGGTAGGCGGGTTGAACCCTGATGCGGTGGATGTTGCTCTCAAACTCGGAGCCAAGACCGTATGGATGCCAACCCTTCATTCGAGAAAATTCGTCATCGACAAAGGCCATGTGGCCCATCTCGCCGGTGAGATTCGAGAGGGTCTGGAGGGAATCTATCTGCTCAACGATAATGGTTCTCTGAAAAAGGAGCTTTATCCGATTCTAGATCTGATCGCCCAATGGGACTCGTCTCTGGCGACTGGCCACATTTCTAAAGAGGAATCCAAAGTTCTGGTGGCCGAGGCAGTCAAAAGGGGAGTGAAAAGAATCGTCATCACCCATCCCCTGGCCAGCTTTATCGGTTTTAGCGGCGATGAGATGAAGGAGATTCTGGACCTCGGAGCGACCTATTTGGAGCATGTGTACAACGACACGACCCGGCAGGTTAGCCACCCCATCGAGCGGGAGGAGTTATTCGGTGGAATAAAGTCAGTGGGGGCAGACTCTTGCATCATGTCAACCGACTCAGGCCAGTGGCTCAATCCAGTGCCCGTTCAGCAGATGGGGATCTATATCCAGGACATGCTCAATTTTGGCTTTTCTCCAAAACAGATCAGGACCATGGTTACTGACAATCCAGCCAAGTTGTTGAACCTTTGAGAGAAGGGACCGAAAAGAACCAAAAGGATAAGCGAGCCGACGAATGAACAAGAGAGTCGGGTTTATCGGGCTCGGCCAAATGGGAAAATGGATGGCCTGCAACGTGTTAAAGGCCGGGTTCGACCTCACCGTTTTCGATGTGAGCCAGAAGGCAGTCAAGTTTCTCGCCGATCAGGGAGCGAAGCCCGCTGAATCTGCCGCTCAAATGGCCAGCACTGTGGATTGGGTATTTCTAAGCCTGCCCAACACAGAGATTGTGGAGCGAGTCATCTTCGGGGACGATGGACTTGCCCGTGGTGGGTCGAGCGGCTTGGTTATTGTTGATTGTGGGACGACGAGCTATATGCCGACTCTCGATTTTCACAGGAGGCTCAAAGAACAGGGCATTGTTTTCGTTGATGCGCCGGTATCGGGGATGGAAGCTAGGGCGAGAGAGGGCACGCTGACAATCATGTTTGGGGGAGATGAAGCGGTGTGCGAGCGGATTCGACCCGTGTTGGACTCCATGGGCAACAAAATCATCTACATGGGAGCCGTGGGGAGCGGCCAATTGACGAAACTGGTGAATCAACTTTTGTTTAACATCAGTGCTGCTGCCATTGCTGAGCTCTTGCCTATGGCCGTTAAGCTGGGTTTGGATCCGGAAAAGGTCACCGACGTGGTCACCACGGGAACAGGCCGCAGCTTTGCTGCTGAATTTTTTGCGCCTCTGGCCCTGGAGAACAGATTCGATGAGGGCTATCCCCTCAAAGATGCATACAAGGACATGATAAGCGTGGCCGAAATATCTGCCCGTGAAAAGATTCCACTCCCATTAGTCCATGCCGCAACAACGACCTACCAGATGGCGCTGACCGAGGGGTATGGCAGTGAAAGCAAAGGGGCCATGATCAAGGTTTTTGAACGGATATTGGGCGTTAAGTTCCGGAAGAGGGCAGGGGAGACATGATGTCTCGACATCGGGGCCAGCCCGAGGATATCACCGAAGCCTATTATCGCGGTTTGATGCACGCCGTGGGCTATCGCTCGAAGGATCTGAACAAACCTCAGATTGCCGTTGTCAATTCCTGGACCGATCTCAACCCGGGACACCAGCCACTCAAAGAGCTGGCACTCCGGGTCAGGGAAGGGATTTGGGCTGGGGGCGGCTCGCCAGGCGAGTTCAACGTCCCTGCTCCCTGTGACGGGATGGCTCAGGGCCCGGGCCAGCATTATATTTTGCCCCAACGCGACTTGATCGCCGCTTCGATCGAGGCCATGGTTCGAGCGCATGGCTTTCAAGGGCTTGTCATGCTGGCCTCGTGTGACAAAATCATACCGGGAATGGTCATGGCGGCGATCAGACTCGACCTCCCTACCCTCTTCTTGACTGCCGGTGCCATGTTACCGTGCCGTCTCAACGACCGCACTGTGGTGACCTCGGACCTCAAAGAGGCTATCGGAAAGCGGCGCAAGGATGAGATCGATGAGGCCACATTCGTGAGCTGGCAGGAAAGCTTCTGCGGGTCGCCCGGCACTTGCTCGATGATGGGTACGGCAAATACGATGGGATGCTTTCTGGAGGCCACGGGTCTGGCACCCTTCGGATCGACCACCATGCTCTCCTTCGATGCTGCCAAGCTTCGTCAGGCCCGAGATGTGGGGGAACGGATAGTAGCGCTCGTTCAAGAGAATCGCCCACTGGGTCAGTTTCTGAACCTGCAAAGCCTGAAGAATGGGATCAAGTATATTTCCGCTTCTGGAGGCTCGACAAACGCTGTTCTCCATGTCATGGCCTTTGCCTCTCTGATGGACGTCGCCCTCGATTTGGATGAATTCGACGCTATTCAGTCCTCTGTTCCGGTTGTCGCGAAATTCAAGCCGTCGAGCGAATTCAACATCAATGACTACCATGAGGCAGGTGGTGTCCGGGCCGTGCTCGGCGCGATCGGAGACCATCTGAGGCTCAACGTCCCTCTCGCTATGGGAGACCGGTTGAAAGACGCCTTGAAATCGGTTACGGGACCGGACGGAAGGGTGATCCATCCACCATCAGAACCGCTAGCCTCCGAGGGTAGCTTTGGGATTCTCAAGGGCAACCTGGCTCCCGGTGGAGCGGTCACCAAGAGGACCGGCATCGAACAGAACATGTTAGCCCACACAGGACCTGCGGTCGTATTCGAATCAGAGGAGGATGTGCGCCGGTTCCTGTTGAATAAAGATGTTCAGCCAGGATCGGTTCTTGTGGTTCGTTACGAAGGGCCTAAAGGTGGACCGGGTATGCGAGAGCTCTCCATCCCGGCGGCGATGTTGGTCGGGATGGGCTTACATACATCTGTGGCCATGGTTACCGACGGAAGATTCTCGGGGGCCACACGAGGACCCTGCGTGGGTCATGTAAGTCCTGAGGCCTGGGAGGGAGGTCCCCTGAGTTGTGTCCGAGACGGTGACATGATCGAGATCAACGTTCCGAAAAAGAGGATCCAGCTCCTCATCACCGAAGAGGAATTTGATCGACGACGAAAGAATGGGCTCACGAAACCGAATCACCCCGCGCCGGGGGTTCTGTCGGCCTATCGACACGGGGTCACCGGAGCTGAACGTGGGGCCGTCTGGTTGTGATCTCCAGTGTTGTGAGGAGGCCCATCGTGAAATATGTCACCACTCCCAATATATCTGAGTTTTGGCCGCTCCCAGACCACCAGGGTGTGACGGCACAGGTCGTAATCGCTGGTCGCAACATGACCTCGCTCATGTCTGTATGGGAGCCACATTCCGAATCCCCAATTCACTCCCATCCTCACGAGCAGATTGGGGTCTCTCTGCAGGGCGAGGCGGTATTCATCATCGATGGCACGGAATATCTTGTGAAAAAAGGAGACGTTTATTACGTCCCTCCTAACGTGCCCCATGGGCAGCGAAATGACGGGGACGAACCGGTTATTTTTATGGAGTGCTTCTCACCAGTTCGAGATGACCTTTTGCAGAGAAGATTTGAGCAAAAAATCCATGATTGAATGGGTCGCCACCTCCTCACAGGGTGGACGTACCCCCCAATCGGGTTTCGTTTGAAAATGTTCTGCAACGGTTGTCACGACGACGATGATGTGAAGGTTACCAGGCGGGAAGAATTTTCCAAAGGGTTAAGGAGGAGCACAAAAAAAGCATATGGAAAGGAGGTGGACAGGCCATGACAGAGGGAGAGTTATTCAGGGTGAGCGGTTCTCGCGAGGCATGTGAGTTATTGGGTCGGTTCGGAAGGAAGGCGAAGATCATTGCCGGAGGCACAGATCTGATGGTTGCCATGAATCAGAGGGAGGCCTCCCCGGACGTACTGATCTACATTGGAGAGAGTGGGCTCGACTACATCAAAGTTGAAGGGGACAATCTCGTGATCGGGGCGGCGACCACTTTTGCAGAAATAGGGCGTTCAAAACTGGTTCGAGAGAAAGCCCCACTCTTGGCCGAGGTTGTGTCTCACATCGGCTCACCGGCAATCAGGAATGTGGGTACCATCGGGGGGAATCTAGCGTCCGCATCTCCGGCTGCAGACTCAGCGACGGCCCTACTCGCATTGGGAGCTAGCCTCAAGCTTGTCTCCCAGAAGGGCGAGCAGGTGGTCGATTCCAAAGGATTTTTCACGGGTCCGGAGCAGACCATCCTGAAAATCGATGAAATGATTCAGGAGGTGATTATTCCTGCCCAGGGAAAGGGATCCAAGTGGGCCTATCGCAAGGTTGGGAAGCGCAAAGCTCAGTCGCTGTCAGTCGTTTCTGTGGCTGTCTGCTGCAGGACCGAAACCGGTAAAGCCAGTGACGTTCGTATCGCGCTGGGAGCAGTCGCGCCGACGCCTATGTTGGCTGTCAAAGCCGCGACAGAGATTGAAGGGAAGCCCGTCGACACGTCCTTAATCGAACGTGTCGCGAAGACGGCGGCCGAAGAGACCAGTCCAATTGATGATGTGCGGGGATCCACCTGGTACAGGCGGCGGGCCGTCGAGGCGGTGACCAAACAGCTTCTCCAGCAGATATTTGGGTGAAAGGGGGGCAGTTTCAATGGCGATGTTAGAGATTACAGTAAATGGTCTACCTTACCGAGTCGAGGTCGGGCTAAAGACCACCTTGGTGGCGGTTTTGCGTGACAAGTTGGGCGTTACCAGTCCTAAAGTGGGGTGCAACAGCGGTGATTGTGGCGCGTGTTCAATCCTCCTCAATGGTAAGCTCGTTAAGTCATGTATTACCAATGCCCTGACGTGTCAGGGAAAAGAGGTGATGACGATCGAAGGGCTTGTCAAGCCAGGCGAAGTGCACCCGCTGCAGAAGGCTTTTTTTGAGCACTATGGCGCTCAATGTGGTTTCTGCACGCCTGCGATGATTCTCGCGGCAAAAGCCCTACTCGATGAAAACCCAAACCCCACACGGGAAAATGTCAAGGAGGCCCTCTCGGGTAACCTATGTCGGTGTACGGGATATGTGAAAATTATCAATTCAGTCATGGCGGCAGCCGAAGAGATGGCTGCCCAGAAGGCTGGATGATCGGAGAAAGGGGGTGATCGTGTGACTGTCAAAGCAGTCGGTCAAGTGACGCCAAGAGTCGTTGGCCAGAGAGTGAAGCGGTATGACGGTATGGCCCATGTGACCGGAGAGACGCGGTTTGTGGACGACGTTATCGTTCCGGGTACGCTTATGGTGAAGGCTCTCAGGAGTCCCGTTCACAAGGGAAAGATCAAGAATATCGACGCCAGCGGAGCGGAATCGATGATCGGTGTGGCAGGGGTCATTACGGCACGGGATGTACCCTGCAATGCCTATGGTTTGATACCGGATCAACCCGTTCTTGCAGCCGAAAGTGTTCGGTATAAGGGTGAGCCGATTGCTGCTGTTGCTGCTGTCGATGAAGACGTCGCCTTAGCGGCCCTCGATAAAATAAAGATCGATATTGAAGAAGAAGAACCTGTCTTCGATCCCTTGGAGGCCATGAAACCCGAGGCGCCGAAAGTACGCCCTGAGGGAAATATCTTTATGTTTGGTGAACGTCCTTACAGGCAAATCGTTTTTGGCGACATCGACGCGGGGTTTAGGGACGCGGACGTGGTCGTAGAATCTGAATATCTCCATCCTTCTCTCGAACATGCTCAAATTGAGCCGATGTCCTCCCTTGCTGTACCGGAAGCTTCCGGCAAACTGAAGGTTTACACCTGCAGTCAGGCCCTTTATTTCCATTTAGGAATGCTGTGCGGAATACTGCAGATGGACCCCAAAGACGTCCGCTGTCTCCAATGGGCTGCTCGGACGGGAAGTAGCTGGCGCCATAACGCCGGTTTTGGCTACATCAACTACGTCGGTGGGACCGTTGGGGGGGCCTTTGGTGCAAAGAATGATATCCATACTGACCACGTGACGGCTATCTTGGCGCTGAAGACGGGCCGGCCATGTAAGTGGCGGTGGACCAGAGAGGAGGACTTGTTGTACTCCACATTCCGAGGCGCTTGGAAAATGAAATACAAAGATGGAGTCAAGAAGGATGGGCGGATTGTGGCCCGCAAAATCGAATCGATCCGGGAAGCAGGGGCGTACACCTCTTTGAATTCCTATGTTGTGGACAAACACTGCTATTTGGCAACAGGTCCCTATTTTGTACCGAACGTTTACATTCAGGGCTACTGCGTTTACACAAACAAACCACCTGCCAGCTCCATGCGCGGCTTTGGCGTGACTCCAGCGACCTTTGCGACGGAGGTTCAGATTAGCAAGGTTGCGGAAGCGATCGGGATTGATCCCTGGGAGATCCGATTCATCAACGCCTACCGTAAGGGTGACCAGACTCCCACCCGACGCGTCATCAATAGTGTGGCCCTGGTTGAGGTGATGCAGAAACTGGCCAAGAAAGCCGGAGTGGATCTGCCGAGCAGACTCAGGTCCATGAATTCGGAGAAAAGGGGGTAACAGCCATGAAGAAGCGAGGGGTAGGCATAGCAGCGGGACTCTATCCGACTGGAATGAGCGGGGGCGGCGATTCAAGTCAGGCCATAGTGAAGATGCAGCCTGACGGCTCTGCGGTGCTGACCGTTGGAGCGGTTGATTTGGGCCAAGGCTCGAAGACTGTCCTGGCCCAGATGGTGGCTGAAGTCCTCGGAATTGACTGTGATCAGGTGAGAGTCGTTAACGACAATACGGACAGCTGTCCATTAAGCTTCGGCAGCTTTGCTAGCCGGGTAACCTATGTAGACGGCAATGCCGTTGTCGAGGCAGCTGAGGAGGCCAGATCTGCCCTGCTCGATGTGGCTGCGGAAATGCTCGAGGCCTCTGTCGGAGATCTTGAGGTCGTTGAAGGAAATATCCGTGTCAAGCAATCGCCTGAATCCTCAAAGGCGATTGGCGAGGTTGCCGGGGCGGCAACCTTTGGCATGCGCAAGTTGATCGTGGGCCGGGGCCACTATATGCGTGATCCCTCGGGACCAGATCCAGAAACGGGACAGGTCGATCCCTTTTGCACACTCGCCTGGGCTGCGATGATGGCCGAAGTCGAAGTCGACACCGAGACAGGTGAAGTGGAGGTCCTAGGCCTGATTGCCTCTTACGATGTCGGGAAAGCCATCAATCCATCGCTGACCGAAGGGCAGATTGAGGGTGGAGCGGCCATGGGCCTTGGAGCTGCCTTGGCGGAACAGTTGCATCCGGCCTATCCATCCCTGGAATTTCAGCCCACTAATTTGGGTGATTATGCGATACCCACGGCGGTCGACGTGCCAGACATCGAGGCTGTCATTCACGAATGCCCTTCTACCAATGGACCCTTTGGTGCCAAAGGGTTAGGGGAAATGACAGCGAACGTCCCAGCTCCGGCGATTATCAACGCTATACACGATGCGGTAGGGATTTGGATAGACGAACTTCCGGCGACTCCTGAGAGGGTGCTTCGAGCTCTTGAAGAGAAGGCTGGATCTTAGTCGATTGATGGCCTACTAGGCTTTTTTCAGCCCAGGGATAAGAGACTACCCCTTTCTCTGTTTTGCCTCGCAAGGCCCAACCGAATCTGGAAACCGATTCGCTGGGGGGAGGGGGAATCCTTATTCAGAATCTTCCTCCTTCACAAAAGTGAGCGCTTGTTTGCTGCATTCTACTTCGCAGAGCTGACATTCCATACAAGAATCCCGGTCCTTTATCTCTACAATGTGCTCCTTTATTTTTATGATCTGCATCGGGCACACGTCTACACAGACGCCACAAAAGTCACACGACTCGTAATCGACCTTCAGGGTACTCATGATGTAAGGATTCTCCCCTTCAGCGTGTGCAAAGACGAATTCGCCTTAGCCATGTGGCTTCATCGAAGAGGATTGTGAGGACCGAGCTCTCTCTCTGATGGGAGATCATGACGACGGGAGTTGTTCCCTGATGACGACCATCCCGCCCGGTTCATGTGTTTTGAGAAAATCGCGAGTTTTTGACATTTTACAACAGGTCTTCGTTCAACTGGTCCCGAACCACCTGGTGAGCCCCGTAAATTGCATCTTTGATCCGGCCAGGGTGAACGCAATCGCCAACTTCATAAACTTCAGGCACTGAATCAGGTAGTGCTTCTCCGAGGCCATTGTTGGAACGATGCCCCGTCGCAATAATGATTGTGTCGGCCTCGATAACCTGATTCTGGCCGTCACGGTCCACGAACGCCACCCCTGTTGACGTGATCTCCTTTATGACGATGTCTGTTTTGACAGTTGCGTTCCGTTCCTTTCTAAGTTCATCGAGAATGTACCACGTCCGGAACATATACATCCAGGGGCCGCTTGCAATGCCTGAGGCATAGGCGCATTCAACCATTTCTCCAAGCTCCGGCCCGGACTCCAAGATCGTTACCTGCCTGCCCTCTTTCGCCAGGGACAGGGCCGGCTCCGCCCCAATTGCTCCGCCAATCATGACGACCCGCTGCCCCGGATCCGCTTCCCCCAGGAGATAGGCATCGAGGGGTGCCACGCTAGGTTGATCACCGCCCTTGACGTCAGCCGTATCGAAGGTGCTCCCCGTGGCGAGGATCACACAGTCGGGCGCACGCTTTTTCACCGTCTTGGAGGTCACTTCCTGGTTGAGTTCAACCTTCACCGAGAGTTTTGAAAGCTGGTGTTCCTGCCACCGGGTGATGTTCGCTAAATCCCGAGTGTACAGGCGGGCCAAATTTGACGCACCCTTCACCATTCCTCCCAATTCGCCCCGCTTTTCGCAGAGCGTGACATCATGGCCGCTCAGATGAGCCAATCTGGCCGCTTCCATCCCGCCGACTCCACCACCCACCACCAGGACCTTTTTGGGGTTGAAGACCCTCTTCAAATGTTCGAACTTCATGGGTCCAATATCTGGATTTATGGCGCACTTGATTTCTCGCTGGTTGAAGAGATCTATCGTACAATGGTCGCAGAAGATGCACTGTCGAATCTCTTCCCTCCGGCCGGAGAAGAATTTTTTCGGAGAATCTGGATCGGCCAGCGCCGGTCGTCCCATAAACACCGCATCGACCCGGCCCCCCTCCACCAATCGTGCAGCGAGGAGGGGATCGCACACCTTTCCTCCACTCACAACGGGAATCTTCACATTCTTTTTGATTTCCTCGGCAAACCGGACAAAGTAGCCTCGGGGCATATAGAGAAGGGGGATCTGCTGGTGAACGGTTTCGAGAACACCGGTTGTCACCTCCAAGTAGTCGAGGCCAGCCTTTGCAAGCTGCGGGGCAAGCTTTTTTGCAGTCATGTCTATCGTTAGAGAGTCCGTCGCTTCTTCCACCACCGGATTGAACATGGCAGCCACTGCGTCGAGGCTATCCTCGGCAGGGATTCGCGCCCCAAGAATAAACCCGGGTCCAACGGCCTCCCGTGACCTTCGGATAATCTCCGTACAGAAGCGGTATTGTCCATTTCCTAGTCCCCACTCATCTGTCCGTCTGTTGAGCCAGGGGGATAGAAACTGGTGACAGAGGAATCCGTGGGTGAAATGGAACAAGACCCCGTCAATTGACGCGTCTCTGGCAATCATGACTCCTCGCACAAATTGAGAGATGATCTCTTCTATCTCTTCAGGGGTGATCTCACGCAACGGGGGCCTCCCTGGGGCGGGCGGGGTATCTTTGGAAGGGGCCAGAGGTGTGCAGTCGCCCCAGATTTCCTCGTCACACATCGATGGCATCGATTGTCTTCCGCCGTGCTGAAGTTGGACAACCGTCATCGCCCCCCAGCGATGGACAACCTGGGCAATTTTGTTGAAGCCGCAGATATGCTTAGGGCTTGAGATCTCCAACATATGACCAAAATTGTTGGTCCGGGGACTGATGGTTGTCGCCTCAACTGTGACCAAACCGAACCCACCTTTTGCCCTCATTTCAAATCCTTCGACTACTGTGTCGGTGATCCCCCCCAACGTGTTACCCCAGTTGCTTACGATTGGGCCCGCAAAAAGCCTGTTTTTGACTTCCCTTTGTCCGATCCGGATTGGGTCCGATAGCTTAGGCATTGTGCTCCCCCCTTTCAGCATTTCCTGTAGTCAAAGAAAGCAAACCCAGAAACAGGTTGGCCGAGACCTGGAATCCCTTCTTGGAATTCGGTTCTAGATAAGTGCCTTACCCAGATCCAGAACGACCTGCCCGTCAATCTCCAGGGTTACATTCGAATAGATGATATCGATGTGACAGGGTGCGAGGACCTTTCCGCCGATTGCGTAATTGCTCCCTATCCCGTGGTGGCCAAATCCAAGTCGTCCGAGGTCCTCCAAATTCGTGGCATAGGTCCGGCAGCACGGATTAAGTCCAACGGCAAATTCCGCCAAATTGTACGCGGAACGGTCATTGAAAGACGCCAACGTCGTGTTCAGGTATTCTGCGGCCTGACCCCCTGAGACCTCGGCAACTTCTCCCCCTCGTACGGTGATCTTTACGGGTTCTTCTCGAGTGACACCGTAGCCCATTACCCGTACATCGCCCACAATGGTCCCCTCTGCGGTACCTTCCACGGGCGAGATATTGATTTCGCTGTCTGGCAGGGCCGCAAATTGACCGGGTTCACGAAACAGCCCCGTTTCATACTGGACCGGTCGATTCGTGATTTCTGCTTTGAGATCAGTGCCGCCTCGAGACGTCATCCGGATAGCATGCCCCTTGGCCAGCAGAGCGCCTATCTTTCGAGCCAATCGGTCGCTCTCCTCGTAGTCGCCCAGGATTCCTCCTGTGCATAGACAATCTTCGGTGACCTCACACATGGTGCAGCCGCGGGCTCCATTCTTAATTGCCTCAACACGGGCGTCTGTGTGGGTCATCGACCAGCTGGTCGGAAGAAAGAACACATCGCTTCGAGCACAGGCACCGACGACTGCTTTCGGGACTTGCCGTCCATGGGCCCCGGTAGGAGGAAATGCCACGATAGTCGGCACGCCACCCACAGCGTAGGCGGCCGCGGCAAGGGCTTCAGCCATGCGCATTTTGTTCGTGTCGCATGCGATAACCACATTCTCACCGGGCTTGACCCCGGCACATTGAGTCATTGCTTTCATGGCACCCGGCATCATTTCAATGAAGCTAGATGGAGCAGGGGTGTAATGGAAATACTCGATGGGCCAGCTCATGGAGACAACCTCCTTCTAGACTCTGTTTATTGGTTTTCCAAGTCGGGAGAATCACAGCGATTACTCCTAGGATTACTCAACTCCTAACACATCCAGAGACAAAAGTCATTCATTAAGATTGTCGCCTAAGCACCTCCACAGGCTCTTGTCGAAGGCAGAAAGGCGCCGCACGTCCAAGCCCCCTTTTGGCTATGTTGACCTTGACAGATAAACCGTCGAAAAGGTATCATTCTGTTTGATTTGCGGGCTTTTGCTTAGACTCTTGATTGGTGTAGGACGACTCATTTTTCATCACTTCAGTGGTCGGGAAGCGGACGTTCACCTTTGGTTTTGTGATCTTCTCGTCAGAGTTCATCGACACAACCGGATGGATTCTGACATGATGAGAGAAAGGGGCGGGGGTTGTCCCTTGACGCCTCATTGGCAGAGGCTACCGATGTCCCGTGATGCGCCCCTTTAGCACGTGCGTTGCAGGAGGGATCGGCTGTTTTTGTCAAGATCAGTCGTGAAGAGATCACCAGATCTGCCGTTTCGACGACTCCCTGAGTAAATGAAGGGCCGGGTTTTGTTCAGAAGAGAAGATTATCTATATCCATTTACAGCAATTGTCGGTCAGGAGGCGATGAAAACCGCTCTGCTCCTGAACGCCGTCAATCAGGAAATCGGCGGAGTGCTAATAAGGGGGCCAAGCGGCACAGCTAAGTCCACAGCGGTTCGGGGGCTGGCTGCATTGCTTCCTCACGTGGGAGTCGTTGCTGACTGTCAATTCCAGTGCGATCCCCATGATCACCGCACGCAGTGTGACCTATGCACAGAACGTACAGAAAAGGGCGAGACTCTTCCCGTGCTCAATCGCCCTCGTCGTTTGGTTAACCTCCCTCTCAATGCGACCGAGGATCGTGTGGCCGGAACGCTCGACATATCCAAAGCGTTAAGAGAAGGTGTGAAGGCTCTGGAACCTGGTCTGCTTGCCGATGCCAACCGGGGCATTCTGTACATCGATGAAATCAACCTTCTCGATGACCATATAACCGATATTTTGCTGGATGCGGCGGCCCTCGGGGTAAACGTCGTTGAAAGGGAAGGGGTTTCAGTGAGCCATCCTTCTCGATTTCTCCTTATTGGAACGATGAACCCGGAAGAGGGAGAGCTACGGCCCCAGATTGCAGATCGTATCGGTCTTCAAGTCGAGGTCACTGCTCTGAAAAACGAGGCCGAGCGAGTGGAAGTGATGAAGCGGCGGCAAGCTTTCCTGATGGATCCGAGTGGAGAATCCGATCGGTATCAGGGTGACCAAGAACAGTTGCGACGGTCCATCAAGCAGGCAATCACCCTGTTGCACAGGATAGAGGTACCTGACCACCTTTACGGGGCAATCGCCCAACTCACCATCAAGTCAGAGGTCCCAAGCCACAGAGCTGACATAACGATTCTCCAATGTGCCAAAGCAATAGCCAGTCTGCAGGGGAGGAAACAAGTTGATGCTGAGGACATCCTTGAGGGGGCCACACTGGCTTTGGGCCACCGCCTTTCTAGAGATCCCTTCGCGACGTATTCTCCAGTGGACTCGATTGCAATTCGGCGTGAGCTCGAGGAGATCTTAGAAGCGCCAATCCCAAAAAAAAAAGTGAGAATGACGACGGCAAGCCTGTCGAAGTAGACGTCTCTCTATCACAGCAGACAGATATCGCAGAAGCGGACCTGGATACAGAGAGGGTATTTCAGCCCACCAATCGACGAACGTTTTTCATTCGGTCCGCTGCCGGTAAGCGAAGTGAGCCTGTCACCACCCGGCTGCGAGGGAAGTACTGCCGACCCAAGATGCCTGTGGGTTTGATCAGCGATGTGGCGTTGGACGCGACCCTGAGGGCCACGGCGGCGCGTCGTTTGACACATCCGAGAGGGCCGATTACCGTTCGTCCCGAGGACCTCAGAGAGAAAATCCGTCGGCATCGGTCTCCCTACTTCATAGTCTTTGTAGTAGACAATAGTTGGTCCATTCACGTGGATACTTCCCTGGAACGGACCAAAGGTGTCGTTTTGGAGCTTCTCAAGGATGCCAGAATTCACCACGACAAAGTGGCAATGGTCGCCTTTCGCCATAATCGGCGCCCGGATTCGACGATCTGCCTTCCACCAACGAACAGTTACACCAGGGCCGCCGAGTGCCTGCAAAAGATTCCCCTGAGCGGGTCAACCCCGTTGCCTGATGCGATCAGCAAAGCCTATCACCTGTTACGTCAAACGCTTATTAAGTATCAGAATGCAATACCGGCGATCGTCATCATCACCGACGGAATCGCGAATATTCCCATTCGTCCCGGCGGAGATCCTTACGATGAGATATTCCGGCTTTGTCGCCACCTCAAATGGGGGAACATTGCCACCGTCATTGTTGACACGGAACCAACGAGATCCGAGGCAGCTGGAAACCATTGCAGACAGATGGCAGTCGCGAGCGGAGGAACGTACCTCACCTTGTCCGAGTTGACACGGCAGTCGATTGAGGAGGCTGTTGCCGGCATAGTCGGCACCCGGTCACCTCATTCCCATGAGTGTTTCTAGAAGCGTTGTCCTGGAGGTAAACATGAAGTCGAAAAGTCCACAAGGTCGTGCCAAAGCCTCGTTGGAGTCCTTGAAAGCGCTCTCCGCCGATCGAGGTGACACATGTGTCAGCCTGCTGAGCACTTTTTTAGACGCCCAATTGATATTCGGGGAAACCGAGCTGTCACTCGATAGGCTGCACCCTCTCTTTGACGTATATTGGCCGACATCGTCGATTGATGACGCAGCAAGAGAGCTGGTCAGGTTGGGTCTGTTGAATAATAACCCGGAGTCAACATACGCTGTTCCCCGAGGGATTTGCCGACCGGTCGCGTCCGCCCTTGAGGAGAATCTCACAGACTATGCTTTCCAGGGCAAGAGTGGTCCCACACAATTCGGCGCCCTTTTGGACGGTTTTTCGAAATACTGCCTCAGTGAATTGAGAGTTACCCTGGCCGAAGGCAATCAGCTGACGCCGCCATGGGGTGGGCGTGCTTACACGTCGGCCGGCCAGGTGCACTATCTGTTACTTCGACCTTACCCGCTCTATCTGCGAACTCACACGGATGCGCATACCTTGACGCTGTGCGAACTGCCAGACGAAGGGATCACGGCCATGACAGATCATTTTGCTCGCAGCAAGGCGCTCCGTCAGCGGCTGGCCCTCTACGACCTGGGTCGATGCCAAAAGATCAACCTGACTCGCAGCGACGTCTTCGTCTTCTTCGAACGCTACCTCCGGCGAGTACACGGTCTGCGCATTGCTCCGGCCCCGGCCTTGACGCAAAGCCTCGTGGACGGCGGGCTTCTCTCCCTGGAAATGGGATAAGAGGTCGCGCATCAGACCTCACCGAGCCCTTTCTCATGTCTTCCCAGAAAAAGAGAAAAGAAAAAGGGCCCGACCATTCGATTCTGTCCTTTCTGCGGCCCATTCTGGCATCCTCAATGCCCCTTCTCCTGACGTGAGGGACGGTTGTGGAAGATCGAGAAGAATGGTTTTGACTCCGGATCATAAATTTGTTGACACTGGTGCGTGAGCCATGATAGAAAACCCCCGAGCGCGTGCGAGTCGGTTTCGCGGTGACAACTGGGAGAGGCCACGTGCATCATGACGGGGAGAATGAGATGCTGGTGGCCTTCCAGGGCAATGGAAAGGAGGAAATAAAGCATGGCTGAATTGCGCGGTAACGAAATCATTGCTGAGTATCTGATGAAAGAGAAGATACCCTACATCCTGGGTTACGCAGGTCATGGTGCCATCGGCCTGCTCGATGGCATTTACGACCGGACTGACAAAGTCCAGCTTGTTTTTCCCCGGATCGAGCAGGCGGCCGGTTTTATGGCCGACGTCTATTTTCGTATTACCGGATTCCCGCTTCCGGTTTACACATCGACAGGACCTGGACCGATGAACCTGACTATCGCATTGGCTAATGCCTTTTACGACTCGTCCGCGTTCCTTGCGATTACAGGGCAGGTGACCAGCGATCAGTTTGATACTGGGGCGTTGCAGGAAGAATATCGTTACTTCCCTGGGGATTTTCCGTCGGTAATTAAACCCATAGTCAAACACTCCTGGCAGGTACGGAAGGTTGAAGACTTGGTGAGATACCTTCCCAAAGCATACAAACTCATGCGCACAGGGAGACCGGGGCCCTGTCACATCGAAGTTCCCTATGACCTCTACATTGAGAAGGCCGATGTAGAGATTCCGGAACCAGAAACCTGGTCCCAGCCGATCAATTGGCGCACCCAGGCGTCGCCCGAGGCAACAAAGAAGGCACTTGATACGCTCGTTAAAGGCAAAAGACCTCTCATCTTGGCCGGGGGTGGCGTCATGCTCTCCGGGGCGACAGCAGAACTGAAGGCGCTTGCGACCCATCTGGACATTCCAGTTTACACGACACTCATGGGGAAGGGTGCCATGTCCGAAGAAGATGATCTCTATCTGGGCCTTGCCGGCTGTTGGGGTGACTACCCTGCTGCGGAGGCAGCCCGAAATGCAGACGTCATCCTGGCAATTGGAGCCCGCTTCTCCGATCTGCATTGTGCCTCTTGGCTCCCAGGATATACGTACAATATTCCGCCGACGAAACTCATTCATGTGGATATCGACGCTGGCGAGATCGGGCGCAACTATCCTGTCGAGATCGGCATTGTGGCCGACGCAAAATGCTTCCTATCCCAAATGTTGGACACGGCAAAGGCCGAGGGGATCAAGAGAGATGGAAAAGGGTGGATCGAGGAGGTATACGAATACAAGACAGAGTGGGGTAATTTCAAGAGTCCCTTTGCCAAAAACGATGAGGTTCCAATCGATCCACGACGGATTCTGTTAGACATGCGCAGGGTGGCTCCCAAAGATGCCATCCTGGTCGCCGATGTGGGGAACAACCAGGCCTGGGTGGAGCAGTACTGGGCAACCCCCCATCCTCGGGCTCACATCAGTCCGGGTGGTTTTGCAGCCATGGGCTTTGGCATCTGTGGGGTGTTGGGGGCGAAGCTAGCGAGACCCGAGGTTCCGTGCCTTAATGTCTGCAGCGATGGGGGCTTTATGATGGCAACCCATGCGGTAGCCACCGCCGTGGAGCACGATCTAGCAGCTGTCTGGGTCATTTTAAACAATTACACGATCGGATGTATACGGGATCTCCAGCGTTTCTACCTGGACGGACGAGAGATAGGCACAAGTTTTATGAAGGTGAAGACGGGCGAGCTGTGGAACCCAGATTTTGCAAAGATGGCTGAATCAATGGGCGGAAAGGGAGTTCGTATAGAGAAACCGGGCGATTTTGCAGGAGCATTCGAGGATGCCATCAAATCTGGAGTGCCAACGGTGTTAGACGTAATCATCAATCGGGATACACCGGTGCCAATTACCACGACGTGGCAGATGCCACCAATTCCGACCGCCGAGCCGACATTTGGCAAGCGGAAAGTCCGCACGTGAGACAGTCCGTTTCCGGCAGAGGATTGTGGGGCAGACCTGCGGGTTAACACCCTTTTTGCCCGTCATCCTCGAAAGGTGTGGGGTTTAATCAACAGACAAGGCGACCTCTCCCCATCTCACGGTGAGCGGCGAAGGGATGGGAAATTGAGTTTCAGTCGGGACCAATCATCGACGTTCCGCTGATTGTCTTGCCAATGCACGTCCGATAGTCATCAAGGGCAATGTTGACCGTCCACGGAAGGTGCGGCTCACGTGAGGCGCGTCCTACCCTCTTTCTGAACGCGGCCCGGATTCTCGTTCTCTCGAACCGGGAACGAAAGGGTGCCGTGTCTTATCAGTTTGGTAAAGGAGTTAGAACCAAGGAGGAGAACAATGGCTGAGCTCAAGAGATTACTGGAACCCGGTTACATCAAGAAGGTAAAGATCAAGAATCGAGTCTCCATGGCACCCATGGAGCGCCAGTGGGGAGACAGGAATGGCAATGTGACTCAGATGTATATCGATTATCTGGTGGAACGGGCGAAAAATGGCGTGGGAATGATAACTGTCGAATCGAGCTTCATTGATGTGGTCGGTCGAGGCAACATATATCAATTAGGCCTTCACGATGACGCGGTCATCCCTAGCCACAAAAAAATGACCGACGCCCTTCACAAGCACGGAACGGTTGTGGTCACTGAACTGCATCACGGAAGTCGGAATGCGGCAATATTCAAAACCGGTTTCCAACCTGTGGCCCCATCGCCGGTTCCCTGTGCCGTTGCGGGGGGGGACCTGCCTCGAGAGCTCACTGTTGGGGAAATCAAGGAGCTCGTCAACAAATACGGAGAGGCTGCCAAAAGAGCGAGAAAGGCTGGCTACGACATGATCACGCTCCATGGGGCACACGGCTATCTACTCAATTCGTTTCTCTCCCCGTTTAGCAACAAGAGAACCGATGAATATGGTGGAACCCCGGAGAAACGTTGGCGATTCGGCATTGAAGTCTACGAGGCGGTGAGAGCTGCGATAGGAGATGACTGTCCTTTAGGATATCGGATTACGGCCGATGAATTTGTCGAAGGCGGGTTGACCCTGGATGACACCAAGGCATTCGCCCAGAAACTTGAAGAGCTTGGACTCGATTACATCGATGTGAGTGCTGGGATCTACGAATCAGCAGGGATGATCATTCCAACTATGGATTTGCCTATTGGATGCTTAATGCCCCTTGCGGCAGGAATGAAAGCGGTACTCGATATCCCCGTAATTGCCACGGGGCGAATCAACGACCCCGTTTTCGCCGAGAAAATCCTTGAGAAAAACGAGGCGGATTATATCAATATGCTGAGGGCATTTCACGCTGACTCAGAAATCCTTATAAAGGCTCAGAAAGGAGAGATGGATGACATCTGCATGTGCATGGCGTGTAACAAGTGCATTGATTTGATGTTTGGCCAGGAGCGAGTCAGGTGTCTCGTCAACCCATCCGCCGGGCGGGAAAGAGAATTCCAACTCAAACCAGCAAAGGATAAGAAGAAAGTCATGGTTATTGGTGGCGGCCTTGCCGGCATGGAGGCTGCCCGGATTGCCGCGCTTCGAGGCCATGATGTAAGTCTGTTTGAAAAAGATGAGGAGCTCGGCGGTGCCGTCAGGTGGGCTTCCAAGGGTAAGTACCGGGAAGAGTGGTTCCAGACAGCTCGTTATCGAATTCACTCTGTTAAGACGTCCGGTGTGAAAGTCCATTTGGGAAAGGAAGTGTCCCTGCCAGATGTCCTAGCGTTCAAACCTGATGCTGCGATCGTCGCCACAGGGACAATACCTTTTATTCCGCCCTATCCAGGTGTGAATCAGCCCATCGTTGCAACTCACGTGGATGTTCTGTTGGGTAAAAGACCGATCGGAAAGAAGGCTGTGGTTGTTGGGGGTAAAGATGCTGGTCTCATAATGGCAGAGTTCCTATCTGAGAATGGGTGCAAAGTCACTGTTGTTGAGGATTCTGATGCTCTGGGCGCAGATTTAGGGGGAATCAAGGGAATGCTGATTTTGCCCAGGATCGAGGAGGATGCGAACATAGATGTCAAGCTAAAAGCGAACGTAGAGGCCATCGGGGAAGATTGGGTCGAGATACAAAGCGAAGGCAAGAGAGAAAAGATCAACGGGTTGGATATGGTGGCCTTTGCCTGGGCCAAAGACATGGTTCGCCAGCTGGCCGACGATATAGCCGTCGATGGTACGGTTCCGGAGGTCTATCTCATCGGTGACGCCGTATGGCCCAGAGATGCCCTGGAGACCATCTACGAAGGGGCGGTCACGGGAAGAAGGATCTAAAGTCCTTAGACTGGAGTGTTCGAAAGAAAGACCGCAGATTTGTGTGATGTCCTCTTGCAGTTAGTGCGAGAGGACATACTTTTAGGTTACATGGCCTCAGTCGGTGATTCCCTGAGGCTTGAGAGGACCGGAAATAGAAAATGCCTCTGGCACACAGCCAGGAGCGGACAAGGCTTTCTTGAGGCCATGACACCGGCTGCTTAGGGAGTGGTCCAATAAGGATGAACAAAGACGTATGGGTATTGCTTGAAGCTGCAAACAGGAAGATAGAGAATTACTCTATTGCCTTGATTCATGAGGGAAGGCAGTTATCTGACAAGGTGGGGGGCACACTGTGTGCTGTTATGTTCGGCAGTGACGTCGAGGAGATCGAGCGTACTATAGGCGGTCATGGCGCCTCACACTTATTTCACTTCCGTCACGGCATACCGGCACATTACGATCCTGAGAGTTACGGGGCCCTGCTCGCTAAACTGCTTTTGGACAAGAAGCCTTGCCTTTTTCTGTCTGCAGCAAATCCCTTAGGTGCTGATCTGATGCCACGGGTTGCCGCCGAGATTAAGGCTCCCCTCGTAACCAATTGCGTAGAAATAAAGGTTCAAGAAGGCATTGAGTTCGTCAAACCTGTGCAAAATGGGAGACTACACGCCACTGTTGTTTGTAAGGGGACCAAAACGAAAATGGCAACCATGAGCACAGAATCTTTGAGCGTAATGGAAGAGAAACGTCTGTCCCAGATTGCGCTTGTTACGGAGTTACCAGCGCAAACAGGCGAGGCCCCCAGTCGAATCCATTTTCGAGGGTTCTTGAAAGCAGACCACAAGACAATTGACATTTCCGAGGCTGAGTTCGTCCTGGCCATAGGAAAAGGAATTGGGTCTAAAGACAGGTTGTCGATCTATCAGGAATTCGCTGATCGAATCGGGGCGGCTATTGGGGTGACCAGGCGGGTTGTCGATGATGGCATATTACCTTTTGATCGGCAGATCGGTCAAACGGGGAAAGAGGTATCGTCAAAGCTCATCGTGATGTGCGGTATTTCAGGCGCCATGGAGTTCACAAAAGGAATAGAACGGGCACGGACAAAAATCGCGATCAATAACGACAGGAAAGCCCCGATCTTCAAGACGGTGGACTTTGGGGTTGTGGCGGATCTGAACATAATCATTCCCCAACTCATCAAACACATTGATAAAAGATAGGCGGCTGAGACGGACAATAGGATTATCCGAAAAAATGGCTGTTGTGGAAGATCTTTTTCTGGAATCTTGCTTGAAGGAGGGGCAGAGAAACGGGCCGTGCTGAGTCGAAATCTTTTTTCACCATTACGCTGACGAAGTTACGGTGCCGCTAGGCTCACGATTTATACAACAGATTGGCAAGGACGACGTGGTGGAATTGAATGGAAGATACATGGACAAGAGAGATCTTCTGGAATGTAGGGGCCGATAAGAAAGTCATTGTCTATTCTTTGGCCGCGATTGCCTTGGGGTTCTTCTTCTACGGAATCTACAGACGATACTGCTTGTGGAGAAGGGGCAGCGGTGTTGAGGAGCGATTCTCCTTTGACCGTTTGGGGAAGAGAATATGGTTTCTCTTTCTAGACGGATTGTTGCAAAGACGACTTTTGAGGGAGATTTATCCAGGTCTGATGCACGCTTTTATCCTCTGGGGTTTCATTGTCCTTTTCCTGGGAACCGTAACGATCGCTGTTCAAGAAGAAATCACGGTTCCACTGATGGATCGTCACTTCCTAAAGGGGTCCTTCTACCTGATTTATAAACTCACGTTGAACATAGCCGGCGTCCTTGCTATGGTGGGGCTTTTGTTGGCCGCGGCCCGAAGATATATCATTCGGCCAGCTCGGTTGAGTAGGAGTCTGGACAATGGAATTGTGTTAGGATGGATTTTTCTTATCTTGATCACGGGATTTCTTTTACAGGGGCTTCGTATATATGGTCTGAAGAATAGTTGGGAAGTCTGGTCCATCGGGGGATGGATAATATCCAAGACTCTATCGAGCTTCATTTCTCAGGATTTTTCCGTCATACTGCTCCATAAAGCGACCTGGTGGGTCCACTTAATCCTGTCACTCGGGTTGGTCGCTTACCTCCCCTTTTCCAGACTGCGACATCTTCTGGCCTCACCTGCCAGCGTCTTTGCCAATGCTATCATTTCCCCCGCGGTGTTATCCCCTATCGTGAGCTTCGATACGCCCGGTTCCTGTGGTGTTTCCCAGATCAAGGATTTCACGCCACGTCAGCTTCTCGACTTGGATGCCTGCACGCAGTGTGGGAGATGCCAAGATAACTGTCCGGCCTACGTGAGTGAAAAACCTTTGTCTCCCAAGAAAGTCATCGAGCATTTAAAGGCCAAGTGGCTTGAGACTCGCAGCGTGATGAGAAAGAGCGAATTCGCTGACGGTGAGCGGGGAGAAGAGAAGGGGCACCTAAACAACGATGTTCTTCTCGATGAGGATGTGATCTGGTCATGCACATTGTGTATGGCCTGTTTTGCAAGTTGTCCAGTCTATATTTCTTCTTTTGAGAAGTTGATCGATCTGCGAAGAGACCTCGTGATGATGAGGAGCAGATTTTTTCCGGAAATAGGGACCCTTTTTCGGGATGTTGAAACGTTCAGTGATACCTTCGGCAAAGGAAAGGCGCTCAGGGAAGATTGGTCCATTGGACTCGATGTTAGGAGAATCTCGGAGGGCGATCAGACAGATGTCCTTTTGTGGGTCGGTTGCTACGGTGCGTTTCACGACAGGATCAGGATGATCGTGGCATCCCTGGCGGAGCTTTTCAAGAGATCCGGTACGGATTACGCGATCTTGGGGAAGGAGGAGAGCTGTTGTGGAGACCCAATCAGAAGAGTCGGAAATGAGTATCTGTTTCAAAGTCTTGCCAGAAGAAACATTGAGCTCTTGCAGCGCATGACGTTCAAAAAGATTGTCTCTTATTGCCCCCACTGCTTCAATATGCTGAAAAACGAATATCCCCAGTTCGGCGGGACGTTCGATGTACTCCACTACACAGAATTGTTGAGAGATTCAATCGTGGATGGCGATCTCAGAATCGCCACCACGATTACCCAAAGGGCTGTCTATCATGATCCATGCTACTTGGCGAGAGCGAATAATCTCCATAGAGGTCCGAGAGATCTTCTGAGAACCATTCCCGGCATGGAACTCCTCGACGTGGGCCATTCACGGACGAAAACCTTCTGCTGTGGTGCTGGGGGTGGGCATATGTGGATGAGAGATATCCCCGGAAAGAGACTGAACGAGGTGAGAATCCAGGAACTTATGATGAGTAAGCCCGAAACAATTGTGACCTCCTGTCCATACTGTTTGATCATGTTCGAAGATGCAATAAAATGCTTGGGGATCGAACAGACAAGATGCATGGATATTGTTGAACTCATGACCCATGCCATCTGAGATTTGCGAGAAGTCCGGCTAGGCGACGATTTGACATGAGAATCATTGTGCTCCTGAAACAGATAAGATATGTATATGCTCAAACTGGGTCAGACCCGAAACGAAACTATGTCGGCCCAGAGGATATCGTCCGGTTAACAAACCCCTCTGATGAGGGTGCTTTGGAGCAGGCCCTAAGGATCAAAGATAAATACCAGAATGCTGAGGTTATTACCATCTCCTTAGGGGATCGATTTGCTGAGGAAGGGCTGAGGCGGAGCTTAGCCGTGGGAGCTAATAAGGCAATTCACATTCCCTACGAGGAGTATGAGGAGTTGGATCCCTGGGCGACATCAATTGCATTAGCCCACACAGTCAAGCGCTTTCCCTATCGGTTCATCCTATGTGGGAGTGAAGCATTGGATGACAACAACGGTCTCGTGGGCCCTTATGTAGCGGGGATTCTACAGATTCCTTTTCTGTCGAGAATCGTTAGACTTGAACTCAAGAATAGGGACCGCACAGCCCTCGTCCATCGAGCCGTTGAAAGAGGTAACAGGGAGATCATGGAGTGCTCCCTCCCTGCTCTTTTCACCATAGATAGGAGGCTAGGCACACTGAGATATCCCACTCTGCCCGGCCTATTGAGGGCCCACGGCGAGGCTATTGAAAAACTCGAACCGGGCGATATTGAAACCCCTACGGGCCGATGGGGTCTGTCATGCAATATGATAGAGACGATAAAGGTGTCGAGACCAAAACCGAAGGTGAGAGGACAGAGGCAGACGGACGGCACACTGTCCGCCTCCGAGCGCCTGAAGCGCATGATGAAGGGGGCCGATTCGGAGGAGGGAGAGCAGGTGACGGTGATAGAGGGGAATTCGGAGAATGCTCTCCATGAAGTTGAACGACTAATGAGAGAGAGTGGGGTCGAATTCAAAAAGGGCGATAGAGAATGATGTGGACTTAACTGCTGTGATGCCGGAAAGGGGGATGACAAACGGTCAATCGTCGAGGGGATCCCATTAGGGAGTATAAAGGAGAAACCACGAAAGAGTTTTAACAGGCAAGCCTGGCTAAGATTTCATTGGTGACGCATGCCATAACAGAAAGGAGGACTTTAAGATGGCGAGTATCAGCGGAATTCATCATGCTTGTATTACCGTACCTGACATGGAGAATGCGAAGAGGTGGTATAAAGAGGTGTTAGGCCTTAATCTCGTTGCCGAATTCGAAATCGACACGCCCGAGCTGGGGGTTGGAGTCGGAATGCCAGGTGCTCATCTCCAAGGGGCTATGTTCAAATGGGGTGAAGGCGAAGACGCGACCATGGTTGAGCTTTTGCATTACATAAAGCCCGTGGGGGAAGCACACAATCCCAATAAGCCCATGTGTGATATGGGGACAACTCATGTCGCCTTTTCGACGGAAAACGCGATTGATGAACTCTATGGAGAATTGGTCGCCAAAGGGGTAAAGTTCTATTCCCCGCCTCAACCTGTCGACGTGGGTGGCGCTGTGATTAAGTTCTGTTATTTCAAAGATCCTGATGGCGTTACCCTCGAGCTCATCGGAACCTGACATACCTAACCCAAAAGTCCGAAGGCACGAGTGTTCATCTAGGCTATGAGCGGAGACGCGGAGCGTTTTGGAATTGACTCAATATTGAAATTGAAGATCTCTGTGGTTCCTGGGCCGCCCAGTGGAGGTTGGAAACATCCCAAAAGCCTACGGCCGACCCGGCATAAAGCCGTTAGGCTTTCTGGAACCGAGGGGGGGACTCGGAAGGAGTCGATAACAGTTCTCTGTTGACGATCGATGTCGGCAATTTCCCATGGCAGAGTAACTGGATGACCGCCTCGGCAGCTCTCGTTCTCACCTCGGCCATTGCCTCTTCAGAATAGAACGCCCCATGAGGGGTTACGATAAGATTTTCGCACGAAAACAAGGGATTTTCAAAATCGGCAGGCTCATTCTCCATGACATCAAGAGCTGCTCCCCTGATTTTCCCCTGTTGAAGTGCGTTCAATAAAGCCTCCTCGTTTATGATGGTTCCCCGACTCGTATTAATGATGTACGCTGAGTTCTTCATTGTGTCGAACGCCTCCTGAGAAAACAGATTCTCCGTCTCAGGTGTCCGAGGGGAGTGAATTGAAACAAAATCTGCTTCCCTCAGCAGGTTTTCAAGAGTAACTCGCTTCACCCTTTCTCTTTTGAAAACCTCATCGCCTGGGTATGGATCAAAGGCAATGATTTCCATTCCGAAGGCTTTGGCTTTTCTTGCGACGGATTGGCCGACACCGCCGAATCCTACCAGGCCCAGAACAGAGCCTTTGATACGGTGGAGCTTGCCGGCGGACTTAAAATCCCAGTTTCCTTTTTGAATCTGACGATCGAAACGAACGATACCCCTGGCACAGGCAAGCAGGAGGGCTATGGTATGATCCGCCACCTCGTCGGTGCAATAATCGGGGCAGTTGACGAGAAGAATTCCTGCCCCGGTTGCTGCATCGACATCGATGTTGTTGTATCCGGCCGCATTCATGGATATTATTTCGCAGCGCTCTAGCTTTTTAATGACGCGCCCCGTAATAGGCGCATACTCCGTGATGACGGCGTCGGCATCTCGAGCAACATTGATAACCTCCTCCTCTGACCTGCAATGGGTCGGCAAGAACTCTGCCCCAACGCCGTTAAAGATCTTGTACTCGAGTTCAAGATCTGGCCACCCATAGTCGGTGAGAACCACCTTGAACTTCCTCTTGTCTTTCATCTCTATACTCTTTTCCAAATGGCGATTGCCCAAATCGCTTCTCGGAGAAATTGGTGATCATAGTGGAAAAGGACGTGCTTCGCAACTCGGAAATCTTTTTTCGACGACTCGCTAGGGCTAAAAGATCGAGGCTCAGTGAGAAAGACCAGAAGAATGCTTCTTCTGGAGTTGTGACGCTTCCCCTTTTACCTTTTTCCTTGTCCCCCGCTTATGTCACCTTTTGCCTTCACCATTCGTGTTCAGACCTGTTTGGCAGAGAGCGATTTGGGTAACAGATCATCGCAGTTATTCATGGCCGGTTTTTTCGGGTTTTCATCCTGGAAAGACTCGATCTCAAAACCTGTCTCTAAGAATCCTTGTAACCAGACGGAACCGATCATTTGTTGAGGCATGTGATGTGAGGTAAGAGAAATATCTCTCTTTATGAAGACCGTCGAAAGGGGTTATTTTTTTGTTCGGCGTACTGCCATATAATCATACATCTTTTCGCACTCTTCGTCACAAAAAGAAACGTCCGTGCCCTTCTTTTCAGAAATCCAGGCGTCCTTCGGGATCATTTTGCCGCAGGCTTGACAGTGCAGTGACTCAGGGTTCACATAGCTCTTGTAGCTCGTGTCCAGATGGATCCATTTCCCCATTTCCTACCCCTTTCGCAATGACTTTCGCAGGTGAGCCGTCGCCCCATCATTTACTACCAGTCCTTTGGGTGTTTCCTCGATGACGACGCCATATTCATCGCGAGCTGCCTTCTTCGATACCAATTCGTCTTCAACATCTTTGAGAACCAAGTCCGGGTCTCGGTGTAATGGTTCTCCATAACCTCCTCCGCCAGGCGAAGTGAGAATGATTTCATCCCCGTCGTGGATCGTCAAACTCGAGAACTTTGAAGGAGAAGCGGTGTGGTAGGCCTTCGTAAAGGGTTCGAACTTGTTTTTTCCCTTCTTCTTTATAGTCAAAGAGGCATTTCCTCCACCTCTTCCACCGAACAATCCAAAGGGCTTTACCTTTACTCTGTCGAAGAGCGTGCTCAATGTTATTTCAGGAGCTTTTACCGTAAACTTCCTTTGGCTTCCAAGGCCCCCCCGGAACGTGCCGGGTCCCCCAGAATCCTTTACGAGTGAGTATGAGTCGGCGATAAGTGGATATCGAGTTTCGAAAATCTCAACCGGTGTGTTTCTGCAGTTGCCGTTGGGGACGATAATGGTGTGGTTGCCGTCCTTCGTAGCACGAGCTCCCCAACCGCCGCCCTCCAAGTGATAATTCGCATAATACTGATTCGTATCGGGATGGATGCCCCCAAATAAGAAATTGCAACAGGTACCGCCATCTGAAGCAGCCACCTTTTCAGGGATGGCTTTGGAAAAGGCCCCTATGAGTATTTCCCAAATTCGCGGGTGAGTTTCGGTGTTTCCTCCAACTTCCGGTGCAGGGTGGGTCACATTGACGACCGTCCCGGGCGGTGCAATAATTTTGATTGGCCGGTAGGCGCCAATATTGTGGGGAATGTCAGGGTCGGTCACGTGAAACACGGCGTTGTAGGTGGCCGAGGCTGTGACACCATAGGTCGCATTGATTGGCCCCCTTGCCTGGGGATCTGACTTTGAGTAATCAACGATCAGCGTGTCTCCATCGATGATGATGTTGGCCCGGATATAGGTCGGCTTAGATAGCAGACCGTCATCTTCCATGCAGTCTTCAAATGAGTACTCTCCGTCGGGCAAAGAAGCTATCTCTGCTCTCATTCTTTTTTCAGCCACATCCATCAATTCATTGTTGATCTCACAAAAGTCGTCGTATCCATATTCATCCAGCAAAGTGATCAAACGCCGCTCTGCAACATTCAACGAACCAATCATGGCGCTGAAATCACCCAGCGTATTTCTCGGCGTTCGGTGATTGCTCATGATCAGTTTCCAGAGATCCTCATCGTATACACCCTCCTTCACCGCTTTGACCGGTGGGATTCGAAGCCCTTCCTGATAGACTTCTGTGGCATCCCCTGCAAATCCGCCTGGATTCTTGCCCCCGATCTCAGCGAGGTGTCCAATATTGGCAGCGAACCCGGCCAGTGTGGTGTTATAGAAAATCGGCTTGATAAAACAGTGTTCAGGGATGTGACACCCCCCTCGATAGGGGTCATTGTGCAGGATGACGTCCCCCGGTTTGAGATTCTCAACACCAATCTCTTTGATCGACCATTCCACAACATAGATGCTGGCTCCTAGCTGTGCTGGGCAAAACTCCGCCTGCGAGATCATCTCACCTTGAGCGTTGAACAGGCAGCACGAAAAATCGAGCCCTTCGTTGAAAATCGGAGAATAGGCCGTTTTCATCATGGCTATTCCCATCTCTCTGCAGATATTGACCAGCCGATTGTTCACAACGCTGAGGGTTATTGCATCCCGTTCCAATTCACGTCCCCCTTTCCTACTTCAGATGGACCTTAAGAATCCCGAATTCGTCCATATCAACGTGACATCCTGCATCGATGAAGGTAGTCGAATCTATCTCTTCAATCATGGCTGGCCCTTTTGCCGAAAATCCAGGGCCAAGGGTGTCACGCCGGTAGATCGGAACCTCTACCTTTTTCTGAGAAGATAGATAAACAGGTCTCGATCCCTGAGGGTTTGCCATTCGATCGGCTGCAGCTGACTTGTACACGGGCTTCTCAGTGTGACCCGAGGCAGCGGCATTGAAGCTGATGATCTCTATGACCTCTCCCCTCAAATCGTATCCATAATTCTCTTTATGCTTGGCATGGAATCGGTCGTAGACTCCGTCGAGGTAATCTGGTGAAATCTCCTGATCTGGGACATCGACCAGCAGTTCGTAATTCTGTCCGAGGTACCGCATGCTCATACTCAAGGCGATGGCAGGATTTCCGGAAAACCCTTGCTCCTTCAACTCACTTCTAGCCAATTCCTTCAATTCACTAAACCCTCTGTTAATCTCGTTTATGTCCAGGATGTCAGATCGGTAGGCTTTTGTCCATACTTTGTCCACTCGGAGATCGGCAAGGAGCAAACCGAGTGCTGAGAAGACACCAGGTTGGGGCGGTATGACAACGAGGGGTATTTCTAGCTTCCGCGCGATGGAGCACGCGTGCAACGGACCTGCGCCGCCAAAAGCCATGAGGCTGAATCTTCTGGGATCAAGACCCCTTTGAATCGTCTTCAGCCGGATGGCATTGGCCATGTTCTCGTTGGCGATTTCCACCATGGCAAATGCGGTATCAACCTCATTCATACCCAGTTCTTCCCCCAACTCCCGAAGTGCCTTTTGAGCCAAGGGAACCTTAAGGGGCATCTCTCCGCCCAAGAAATAATCGGGGTTCAGCCTGCCGAGCACAAGATCTGCATCGGTGACGGCCGGGAATTGTCCACCTCGACCATAACATGCAGGGCCTGGCTCTGCGCCTACGCTCTCCGGGCCCACGTGCAGCAACCCGCCTTTATCGACCCACCCAATTGAACCGCCACCTGCACCGATGGTCGAAATCTCTAAAGTGGGGACAATCACGGGGAGCCCCCACTCGATTTCATAATCGGTTGTCGTCAGCACCTGTCCTTTGTTGATTAAGGCAACGTCGGCACTTGTTCCCCCCATGTCGACAGTGATGAGGTCCTCCAATGAAGCGAGGACGCCGTAATGCTTTCCTGCGGTGACACCACCCGCAGGACCGGATAGCAAGACGTTTACCGGATAATCGGGCACAGAGTCGGCATCCATGATACCGCCGTTCGACTTCATGACGGACCATTTCCGGGATAATCCCTGGCCGACAAGGCCCTCGTCCAAATTCTCTATGTACTCCTTTGCAAGGGGCTTCACATAGGCATCAGCAATCGTTGTGCTTGCTCGTTCGTATTCTCTCCAGATCGGTGCCACCTTGTACGATATGGAAAGGGGAAGGTCTGGGAGTTGCTTTGCCATTTCACGGGCCAGGAGTTCTTCGTGTTCAGGGTTGACGTATGAAAACAAAAAACAGATCGCCACGGCTTCTATCTTCTCGTTATTTACCTCTCTTTTGACCGTCCGAACAATTCTCTCGATTTCGCCTTTCCCTAAAGGAATGAGCGCCTCTCCTTTGTAATTGAGCCGTTCAGTCACTCCGATGGTATCCCTTCTCCGGACGAGAGGTACCGGTTTGCTCCATTGAAGATCGTAGTGGAACTTCCTGTTGATTCGTTGGATGTAAGGGATATCTTCAAAACCTTTGGTTATAAGGAGTATGACTTTGCCTCCCTTCCTCTGGATGAGGCAGTTCGTCAACACGGTTGTCCCATGGATCAGTTGAGAGGTGGCTAATTGATTTCGGTCGATCTCCGAACTTCTCACCGTGTCTAGAATCCCGACTATTGGGTCTTTTGGGGTCGACGGTTTTTTTGCCGTGGTAATTCGGTTCGTGGCTTCATCTATTGCCACGAGATCGGTAAATGTTCCCCCCGTGTCGATCCCAATTCTCAGGCTCATTTTAGTCTCCTTCATACCGATTGTATCCGAGTTTCTGCGACAACTATTAGGTCAGTCCCTTGTCGGATTGCAAAGCTCCGGATCCCGGTCTTTCAGTGCCACGGATCATAAGGAGCTTAAGAAAAAGCTCTCGAAAGTGCCTGTCTCGTCACTCGCAACGGGAAAATCCACGTCACGATCACATCCGTAACATGAGTAAAGACGGAATTAAACAGGCGTCCCGGGCGGCATCAGAGGCAGAACCAATTCTGCTTAGCCGGAAAGGCCAATAGAATTCTCTATTACTAATCCAATACGACGTCACATGATTCTTTGAAAATAGACATGGCCTGGCTTAGTTGTTCATCCGTCGTGACCAGGGGCATCAGTATTCGAATGACATTGCCAAAAATGCCGGCTCCCATCACAAGCAATCCACGCTTGAAGCACTCTTTTATGATCAAGCCAGCCTCATGTTTGGCAGGTTCTTTCGTATCCAGGTCTTTTACGAATTCAATGCCTATCATAGCCCCTAGAGCCCTTATGTCTCCAATTTCGGGGTGTTCCTCTTGGACCTCTCTTAGCTTTTCGACAGCACTCTGGCCTATTGCAACGGCTCGTTCAGCCAGGTTTTGATTCTCTATGTAGTCTATGGTGGCAAGACCAGCCGTACAGGCCACGGGATTACCACCATAGGTACCGCCAATGTGGGCGGGCTCAGGACCATCCATAATCTCTGCCTTCCCCACGACTGCGCTGAGGGGGAGTCCAGACGCAAGGGATTTCGCCAAGACGATGAGATCGGGCTCGACGCCGTAGTTCTCGACGGCAAACATTTTTCCGGTTCGCGCAAATCCGCTTTGTATCTCGTCGGCCACGAATACGATTCCGTTTTCTTCGCAAATCTTTTTCAACCCTGGGAGGAATTCTGGAGGCGGGACGATGAACCCTCCCTCTCCCTGGACCGGTTCGATGATCATGGCTGCAACGTTTGCCGGATCTACCTCAGACACAAAGAACCGTTTGCATTGCTCCACACAGTACATCTCGCATTGTGGGTAGGTACAGTGATAGACACACCGATAGCAGTAGGCAGAGGGTATTTTATACACCTCCGGTGCGAAAGGCCCAAATCCGAATTTGTAGGGTTTGACCTTGCTGGTCAAGGTCATGGTCAGGAGCGTACGGCCGTGGAATCCCGCTTCAAAGGCGATGAGTCCCGGCTTCTTGGTATACGCCCGAGCGATCTTTGCGGCGTTTTCAACGGCTTCGGCACCGCTGTTAACAAACATGGCTTTTTTTTCAAAGCGTCCAGGGGTAATCTTCACCAGCTTCTCGGCAAGGGCGACATAAGGCTCATAGTGGGTTATGGGAAAACTCGTATGCAAGTACTTGTCAGTTTGGTTTTTGATAGCATCAACGACCGGATCAGGACGATGCCCCGCATTTAAGACGCCGATGCCTGCGTAGAAATCGATATAGGTATTCCCATCCACATCTCTGACAACGGCGCCCTTCGCCTCATCCACAAAAATGGGAAGGGTCGTCGGAATGCCTCTTGAGATATACCTGTTCTTCTTCTCTATCAGTTCTCTTGCTTTCTCTCCCTGCCCCATTCCAACTTCTGCCAGTTCCGTACCGTCTATCATTTTCGCTCTCTCCGTAAAGGTCATCCTCGATCACGTCGAAAAGTAAGACCCTATGCCTCCTTTCCCGTTCTGCCGCCCCGGTCTCGCAACTACAAGAAAGTCCCAACAGGGGCCAGTTCAACCCCCTCCTGTTCGAGGGCCTTGACCAATGCTCGAGCCAGTTCTATGGCTATTGGAGAATCGCTGTGAGCAGCTATGCTTTCAGCTTGAACCGTGATTTCTTTCCCCGAATGGGCGACAACTTTTCCTTCCCGTACCACTCTCATGGTCCTTTCAACTGCTGCCTCAACCGATCCTCCTATTTCCTTGATGTCAAAGGCGAAGACGATCTTCTCGTCGTCCTCGCAGCCCCGGTCGGCATAGAATTCGTTGACCACCTTCAGCCCCGCCCTTGTCGCCAAATCATAGATGGCCGAGTTTTTCCACGAAAAGAGTATGAGTTTGTCATCGATCGCCTGTATGGTTTCGACGACCGCTTTGGATAAGGCCTCATCATGCCTCAGCATCAGGTATAGGGCGCCGTGGGGTTTCACATGCTGCATTTTCACTCCAAGAGCATCCGTGAAGCCCTTCAAGGCCCCGATCTGATAGATTGCATAGTCCTTCAGCTGCTCGGGGGTGATGTTCATAATCCGTCTACCAAAGCCGATCAGGTCGGGGAGACCAAAATGGGCCCCGATGGCGACCCCTTTTTCCTTGGCAACCTGGACAATTCCCCGCATTACATGCGGATCGCTTGCATGAAATCCACATGCGATATTTGCCGACGTGCAGTAGTCCAACAGCTCTTCGTCTCTTCCGAGCTTGTAGATTCCAAAGCTCTCCCCCATATCATAATTGAAGTCTATTTTCTTCCCCATCATCGTCCCCCTTCCAACCGAATAATTCAGGTTTTGACAATATGCTCTTCTTTGATTTTCGCCAGATGGTCCCTGTAAATTGCCGCGGCCTCATCGAGCGTGACTTTCTTGAAACGGATTGGATCGGCCGTTTTTGCCTGTCCAAGCCGATCGATGTCTGCCCGGATAACACAACCGATCTTAACAAAACCCCCTGCGCTAGGTCCATCGACCAGGAGGACGATGGGTTCGACTCCGCCCGGTAGTTGAATCCCGCCGAGGGGTATCCCATCATCGATGATATTATCTGGGTTGGGACCGCCAATGTCTGTGTGGGCTTTGTCCGCCCATTTTACTTCTGGTCCTCCCTGAAACCGGTACCCCATCCGGTTGGCCTTGGAAGAGACCTGCCATTGGGACTCAAAGAAATCTTGTATCCCTTCAGGTGAGAGATAATCGTCTTGCGGACCGAGAACGACTCTGATTTCTTTTTCCCGTGTATCAGGGGGGATGGCATCGGGATGAAGTCTTCGGCCGACAATCTTCTCAAGGCTCTCCCGGGGCTCACCGACGGTCAGCTTGTCCCCCTTTCTGAGAGCTCTCCCCCGATACCCACCCATTCGTCCCATCACATAGGTCGATTTGCTTCCAAGGATGAGAGGGACATCAATACCACCAGCGATGCACAGGTACCCTCGGCACCCATTTTTGACGAATCCAAAAGAAAGGACGTCACCAGACTTGACTCTGACGGCTTCCCAACGGGGGAGCTTGTCCCCATTGACCGTGGCCTCCAAATCGCCGCCCGTGAAGGCAATCACCGAATCCCGGAGGATCTCGAAGGTGCCTCCCTGGGCCGTCATCTCAAGCCCTGCCTCTCCGGTTGGATTCTTCACGATAAGATTACCCGCTCGCAAAGCAAAGCTATCCATGGCGCCGGATGGAGGGATTCCGATATCGTGATACCCCTCCCGTCCCAGATCTTGTACTGAGGTCAAGAGTCCCGGTTCTATGACAGATAAAGCGTGTCCGCTCATCTCCGCCTCCTTCTATCCTATGCTTTTCCGATAGTCGAGAGGTACTCTTTCAGTGAGAAGGTCCCCTCTTCGATCTGATAGGTATATAGGCCCTCGAAAACCGCCTGGCGGATATTGTCGAGCTCGTCGTCGTCGATCGGCCTGAATTTGATCCGGTCTCCCACCCGCAGCAATATGGGAGAATCTGAAAACTCCTCCAGCCTTTGATAGGGATCATATAACGGGGCCGGGCAGAAGGCAATTTTTTGGTAGCCGCCAGGACTGGGGACCGTATACATTGACGTGATATTCCCTCCATGACCCAGTGTTCCGACGGGCGTATAGGTTCTCGGAATCTTATATTTGGGGGCATTTAGGATCTTTTCAGGAGGGTTCAAACTCATCAAGAACGGGTGACCCGGCGTAAACCCGACGATTCCGACCCAGTGAGGGGCACTGTAATGCCACTCCGCGGCCTCCTCCTCTCCGCTCAGCTTATTCACTTCGGCCACAAAGTTGAGATCAGGCCCCCACTTTCCACCGTAGCAACAGGGAAGGTGGATGAGCCGGGATGAGATTTCATCTATATCCGCCGTGCCTCGAACGATTTTTTTCAATCGGTCGATCATGTCCGTCATTGTGATTTTCTGGTTATCAAAATAGACCATCACCGCCCTGTACGTGATAATTGCCTCTACGATCTCGTCCAGTTGTGCCGCCTTGATCGCCCGGGTGATTGTCAGCGCTTTGAAACTCGTCTCGATGTTCATTGCATTGGCTATCTCGATGCTAATATAACGATCTCCAGCGACAAGGTACCGAGGTTCCTCATAGAACATTCCTGTCCTCCTCTACCACAAGACTAGAAAATCGTCTTTTGAGAAACTTTCTCAAAGAGATGGATTCTGTCTTTTCGGAATTGCAACCATTTTTTTTCTTTTATTTGAGGTTGGTTGTCGGCGGGAACTAGCGTGCGGATCGTCTCCTCTCCCAATTTGAAATCGACGATGGCTTTGGATCCAAGGGGTTCACTGATGAATACTGTGGCCGCAATGTCTTGGTCAGTCTGTTTACCGTTGCTGATTTCGATGTATTCGGGTCTGATTCCCAGGATCACCTCATTCTCTTGAGGAGATGTAGACGACTTTTGCAGAGGCTCGGTAACATCCAGGTTAAAACGGTCATGCACAACAAAGACCTGCCCATTCTTCCGCTCCAGAGCGCATTCAAAGAAATTCATCGCCGGCTTGCCAATAGTCTTCGCCACATAAAAGTTAACTGGGTGATTGTAGAGTTCTTGAGGTGTCCCGATCTGTTGAATTCTGCCCTCCATCAGGACACCGATACGATTTCCCAGGGACATTGCCTCTTCTTGATCATGGGTCACGAAAATCAAGGTCTTACCCATATCTCTCTGTATTCTTTTCAACTCACTTCGCATGGCGATCCGCAGTCGGGCATCGAGTCCTCCGAGAGGCTCATCGAGCAGGAATGCTTGAGGGTTTTGGACAAGCACTCTCGCCAGAGCCACCCGTTGTTTTTCACCACCGCTGAATGTGTCCGGATTCCTATGGAGTATGTGCTCGATATTCAGCAGATTAGCGACATCGGTGACCCGTTTCTGTATATCCTCTTTGGGTACTTTTTTCACCTTGAGAGGAGATGCAATGTTGTCGCGCCCGCTCTTGTTTGGGTATAGGGCGAGCGTCTCAAAGAGCATAGCGACCTGGCGCTGATTTGGATGGACCTCGTTAACCTCCCTTTGATCAATCAGAACACGCCCACTGTCCGGCTTTTCCAGACCGGCGATCAATCTCAAGGTTGTGGTTTTGCCGGAATTTGTTGGCCCGACAAAACAGAAAAACTCACCGTCTTTCACGTCAAAGCTAAGGTCATCCACATTGCAGTACTGCTGGGACGGAGTAAAACGTTTTGAGACATTTTCCATCCGAACGGTCGCCATCATCATCTCCCTACGTCTGTGCAAGCACCATTTCCGTTAACGGGTCGATTGGGTAAATCTTCTCAGGGTGAAAGCAAATCGAGATTCGATCATCGATTTTCGGCATGAATTCTGGAGGCGCCACCATCCTCTGGAAGGATTCAGACTGCCTTTTCAGGCGGAATTCAACGACATTCTCCATTCCATGAACCTCAAGGTTGTTGACAACAACATCAAAGGAGTCTTTCCCTCCGGACGGAGCAACTGAAATATGTTCAGGGCGCAAGCCCAAGCAGAGATCTTTCCCAGCGGTCGACTTCTTTATCATCCCACGGTACTTTGAGACGTCAAGTTTAATTGATTGAAATTTATCCACAAAAAAGAGTTTGCCAGACTTCTCCTGGAGATGGCCGTCGATGAAGTTCATTGGCAGCTTTCCAATGAACTCGGCGACAAATTTATTGACAGGCCGATTGTATATGTTTTCCGGTGAATCAAACTGCTGAAGCTCTGCATTGTCCATGACAACGACCCGGTCGGCCATAGACATGGCCTCCTCTTGGTCATGAGTGACGTAGACCATCGTCTTTCCAAGGTCCTTTTGCAACCGTTTGAGTTCGCCTCGCATTGTGATCCGCATATCTGCATCGAGATTATCCAGCGGTTCGTCGAGTAAAAAGACGGAAGGCGCCATGATCATCGTCCTCCCAATGGCGATCCTCTGGAGATCTCCAGGGGTAAGAACATGAGACTTCTTTTCGAGCATGTCGGTCAAGTATAACCTTTCGGCGACGCTCTTCACGGTTCTGTCTATCTCGTCTTTTGGGGTTTTCTTGGCCGTGAGACTGAAAGCAAGATTGTCATAGACGGTCATATTTTCAAAGATGGCGTAATCCTGAAAAATCAAGCCAATATCGCGCCTTCGCGCGGGGAGATCGTTGATGACCACATCGTCGAAGATAATATTTCCCCGCGTCGGCTCCTCCAGTCCCGAGAGCATGTTCAGGGTCGTTGTCTTTCCACAGCCCGAGGGGCCAACAAAACAGACAAATTCTCCATCCAGAACCTCCAGGCTGAGGTTATTGACAGCGACCAAATCCCCAAAAACTTTGGTCAGGTCTTCCATTTTCAACTTGATCTTCATAGCCTGCCTGTCTCCTGCGATTTCCGCGATTACCTCTTCAAAGCCCCAAAGGTGAAACCTCTGGCAAGGTGTTCTTGGATCAGATACCCGAAAATAACCACGGGAATGATAATGAGAAATCCCATGGCAGCCTGAGGCCCGTAGAGTGTCCCTGCCACCGCCGAGAAGAGTGATGCAAGGAAAATGGGGGCCGTTTCAACACGATCCTGAAACATCGTGATGGCGACCAGGAATTCACTCCAATTCAAAATGAAAACAAACAGGGCAGTCACAAGGAGTCCAGTCTTTACGATGGGTAGTGTCACTTTGTAGAAGGCCTCGAAATTACCCATTCCCTCCATGATGGCCGCTTCTTCGATCTCTTTTGGAACTTCATCGATGAAACTCTTCATCATCCAGACCGAGAAGGGAAGAGTGAAGCCAGAGTAGGCAACGATAAGCCCCCAATAGCTGTCGATTCCCCCGACATAGGAGTACATCACGAGCAGGGGAATGAGCACGGCAATGGGCGGAAACATACGGGCACTCAGGATAAAAAGGGGCAGAAAATTTCCACCAATTCTGAAGCGAGAGATGGCGTAGCCTGCCATGCTCCCCGCACCAATCGAGATGAACGTGGAAGCGACACTCACAAACAAGCCTTTGGCAAAGGCCGGGCCTGCCGCCGATTGAGCTGGGCTCAATATTGGTGTGGACGCACTCGCTATTCCCATGAGAGATCTGAAGTTGTCGAGGGTGGGTCGTATGGTTAGCCACACCGGTGGAAAAACCAACCACTCATCGATGGGCTTGAAGGCTGTACTCATCATCCAGTAGACCGGGAACAGAACCAGGGTCGTGACGATGATCAATACCCCCAGGCGGACATAGTCAACGGCCCCATATCGTTTCTTATCCATCTGCTATTTTGCCTCCTCAATCTTTTCCCCGAACTCCTCGACTCGATACAGAATGGGTCTCAGAAGCCGGACGAAAAGGATCACCAGAGCGATGAGCACGATCCATGCCCCCGCTGAAATATACGAAGTCCTAAAGTCCTTCAATCCGATCTTGAACATATACATACTAATGGTCTCCGTCTCTGACCCTGGCCCCCCTTTGGTCATGATATAGACGAGATCGAACAGCTTGAGCACCTCCATCGCTCGAATCACAAAGGCGATCAAGATGATGGGCACCAATTGAGGAATCTTGATGCGCCAGAAGATCTGCCAAGGCGTTCCGCCGAGAACCTCGGCTGCCCGGAGTTGATTGGGGGGCATCCCTCTCAAGCCAGCGATCATGATCAGGAACATCAGAGGATACCACTGCCATATCTCGGCGATCATGATTGGAAAGATCGCCCATGTGCGATGGGAGAGCCAGTCTAACCGAAAAGGGCTTCCGATGACGTAGCTAATCAACGCGTTGATCGGACCTTCTGCAAAAAACAGCATATAGAAGTTGTTTCCCACCACAAGGGGGGGGAACATCATGGGGAGAATGAGGACCAAGGTGAAAAACTTCCGGCCGGGGACAGGTCTGTAAACGAGCATGGCGAGGCCGAGGCCAATCAGGAATTGAACGCTCACGCAGACACCGGTGATAATAAAAGTCCTCGCAAACGCCCACAGGAATCGAGCTTCGGTGAAGAGATCGATGTAGTTCTTGAACCAGATAAATTTGCCGGACAATATCCCGATGCCAAATGTAGGCTGCCAGGAAACGAGGCTCAGCCATATGGACATGATCGAGGGGGTGATCAGCAGGAAGAGGAGTATGGCCTCTACTGGGACGATGAACCACACGGGAAGAGGGACCGCATTCACGAGGCGTTTGAACAGCCCCACTTTCTCGCTCGGTTCACTCGTGTCGAAGGTTGTCACGTCGCTCATATCTTTTCTCTTTGGGTTCGATGTATTAGCATATGCATAACCAGTCGCAATAGAAAGATTAAACCCTTTGTTCTGGAACGATGGAATCGTGGGTGGGAGCCCGCAGAAGCCGGTCAACAAGACAAGATCCTACCCGTACTTCTGGCGACTCAATTCTTGCCCTACCCCGTCACTCCATAACTCCGATTGGGATTGTTGCGAATCAAATCCGCAGAGGATTTGTAAGGACGGGGCGGAGAGAAACCGGTTGGTTCTCCACCACCCCGTTCCTTTGAGACTCCATCAGGCGCTAAGAAGCTCCTCGACAATCGGTGGAGGATTACCAAGATTCATGGCCTTACGCAGATCTTCGCCGAACATGCTGGAGGTCACGAATTTCCACGCTTCTTTCTGTTCCTCTCGGCCATACCGTTCGGTGATCTCATCCCACTGCTGTTCCACTTCCTTCAACGCCGCTTCCGGTTTTTTCAACCCTTGGATAGCCGCGATGACAGCCTCGTCAAGCCTGGTCTGGTACTCTTCACACCCCCTGATCTGAAGCTCTGGATAGCTATTGTTGATGTTGAAGATCAACGCCTCCTTGGCCTCCTCCCAGTACGGTGTGTACTGCTCCAGGAGCTCTTTGGTCATATGGTTGTAACGATAAGGATCCATGTACCCACCAGAGACAGGCAGGACCTTGACGCTGATCGTGGGGCTATACATCCACTGGCTGTAAAGATACGCAATCTCCTGGTTCGGAGAGTAACGATTGATCGTGTATACCCAGCTAAAGGTGTTCCGGCAGGGTCTGAGGATGGTGCCATCTTTCAGCTTTCTTCCAGGCACCTTGGCGGTCATATGCTTACCCCGGATTTTCGAGAACCCGCCCATCTCCTTGGTCATGTTCGAGTACTTGATCAGAGACGGCCACCCGTATTCGGCATAGATATTCGCACCTTCGGCATAGGCCTTGTAAGCTTCTGACCAGCCGCCCGTTGTCGCGCCCGGATGGAGATAGGGTTTTACTTCGATCAGTTCATTCAGGGCCTTGACACCCTCTGGACCGGCGATCTGGGGCTTCATATCCAGGTCGAGTGGGAGCACACCCTGGGAAACGAGAAGCTGCATAAACGTCCACTTGGCATAGTAGGGCGAGATATACAACCATGCTCCCCAGGTCCCTTTATCCTTATCCGTGAAGAACTTGATCTGATCGAACAGCTGTTCCCACAAGACCGGGGGCTCCAGCTTGTAGCCGTATTTGTCTGCAAAGGCTTTCTGGTTGCCTGGCTCACCCAACCAGTCTCTCCGGAGGTGAAGGCTGTTTTCGTCTCCATCGGTATAGAGCCCGTAGAGCTTTTCCTTGTACATCCCGATGGTCGCCAGGGGAGGTATCACGCCGTCGGGCCCACCAAACCCCACGTTGTATTTCTTTGCCCACGGGGTGAGGTCTGCAAGCAGCTTCGCCTCGACCAGATCGGGAATGCTGTACGGGGAGGGAAGCATCATATCGAACGCTTTGGACCGGGTGACGGCCAGGTTCATGCACTTGGTGCCAAGCTCGTTGAGGGGAATCACGGTGATATTGACTTTGATTCCCGTGGTATCCAAAAGCCAGGGTTTACTGGTCTCGAAAGCCCCCTCAATTCCCGCGGGGAGGAGGATATTCAAGGTATCGCCCTTCATTTTCGGTTTTAGCTCTTTGAGGGCATTGATGGCTCTCTCCTCGGCATTTTTCCCTTCGACTGCCGCGTGAGCAGGAAAAAGGGAACCGGCGCCCAGGAGACTTGCCGAGGACAGGGCAACACCGCCCGCCCCGGCCAGCTTCAAGAACTGCCGTCGGTTCATTTCATAACGCTTCTTGTATTCGTCTCGATTCATAGCGTAACCCTCCTTACGTCTGTTATACCCATTTGTTTTTTTGATGTAACATCTCCGTTGGCGAGTGCATCTGGGCGTTTTTGCAAGACGCCAACGTATGGTGCTCGAATGGCTTAGAATACTTCTCAGATCACCCCCCTTCTATGTGCAGATTTGATCGTCAGGACATAAACACCTTGGTGCTTTGACTCCTTGACCACTATCTGCGATCAACGGCATCAGAGAAAAGAGCAAGCCAGACTGCGGGGTCCGTGCGACTATCTGTGACTCCTGTCTTGTTCTTAAAGTCCTGAGTATCCTCCGAAACTGATGATATTCAATCAATAATTGCGATTACCGCGTCGGCATCGACGTCCTCGCCGGGTTCAACTGTGATCTCTTTCACGATCCCTGAGCGCTTTGTCAAAACGGGTATCTCCATCTTCAAAGCCTCCAATGTCGCAATCGTGTCGTTTTCGTCAACCGAAGCGCCAGGCTCTACCTGGATCGAAACGATTTTTCCAGCCATGGGGACGGTGATTTCGAATGCCATTTTCCATGTTCCTTTCTTCCGTGATCAACGCTGAAAAGACTCTCTGGGTCATCAGAAAAGAAGCTGTGAACAGGCCTTTACTGAACCTTCTTTCTATCTTTCTATTTATCCCAGCGTGGTGTAACATAATTTCTTCATTCTGTCAACTAAAAAAAAGACCAAAAGAATCAGTGAATTCAGATAATTGACGGTCTCAAAGACCGAGTGATCAATGGAGATCATGACAATGGATCGGGCCAAAGATCCCTTCTTTCGTTCTGTTAGAGGGTGTGATCCAATACTTGCGCGGGCGGGAATGCCCGCCTGCCCCTGTGCCGCCAACACAGCCATGGAACCTCAGCTCAGAATTCTCTTGACATTTGGAATGGCCTGCCTTATTAAGCTCTATCGTTTTCCCGGTCCTTTTAAGATCAGGCAGAGTAAAGACGATGGCCGGGGAGGTTTTCTGAAGCATGATTGAAAGGAGAGACCCATGACCACACGGATAGGGGTGGATACAGGGGGTACTTTCACGGACCTGATTGCGCACGATGAAGACAAAGGAATGCTGATGATTGCCAAGGCGCTCTCCACGCCAAGGGATCCTTCTGTGGCCATTTTCAAGACCATTGGCAAGGCTGATATCCGGCCGGGGGACGTGGAGTATTTCGTCCATGGCACAACGGTCGCCACGAACACCCTGATCGAACGGAAGGGTGCCAAGACCGGTCTCATTATTACCAAGGGGTTCAGAGATATCCTCAGGATCCAACGGGTCGTCCGGCGCTATCATTTCGACCTACACTGGGTCAAACCTAGGCATCTGGTTCCCCGTCGCCTTAGTCTCGAGGTTGAAGAACGAACAAATGCCAAAGGTAAGGTAATTATCCCTCTGGAGGAGGCGGATGTCTTAAAGGCCATCGAAAAGTTCAAGGCCGAGGGGGTGACTGCGATTGCTGTGAGCTACCTTTTTAGCTTTCTCAACCCTGCCCACGAGCAGCGGACCCGGTCCATGATTAGAGAGCACTATCCTGAGGCTTATGTCTCGATTTCTTCAGAAGTCTTTCCCCAGTGGCGAGAGTACGAACGGACATCGACCACCGTCATCGACGCCTATCTGAAACCCCGGATGGACGGCTACATCTCGAATCTAGAGGAGACCACAAAAGACAAGGGGATTAAGGAGCTGCTCATAATGCGCTCCAACGGCGGGGTGATGACCACTCAGTCGGCCAAAGAGCAGCCCATGGCGATGGTCCGGAGTGGACCGGCAGGGGGAGTGATCGCCTCGTGCCACATTGGCAGACTCACGAAAAACCCCAATCTGATTGTGGCGGATATGGGGGGGACTAGCTTCGACACCTGTCTGATTGCCAAAGGGGTGCCCACCTTCACGACCAAGGAGGAGTTGGAGTGGGGGATTCCCATTGCAAGCAACATGATTGATGTCCGGTCGATAGGGGCTGGCGGTGGAAGCATGGCCTGGATTGATGCGGCAGGTATCCTGAAAGTGGGGCCGCAGAGTGCAGGGGCTGACCCGGGGCCAGTATGTTATGGAAAAGGAGGGACCGTCCCCACGGTGACTGATGCCAATCTGGTTTTGGGACGACTGGACCCAGATCTATTACTGGCGGGAGAGATCCAGGTAAACCTGGATATGGCGAAAGGAGCAATAAAAGATTTCGCGGACAGAATGAGATTAGACCTCTATGAGCTTGCTCATGGGATAGTTGACATCGCCAACAACAATATGGCCCAGGCCCTTCGTCTAGTCTCGGTAGACAAAGGGCACGATCCGAGGGATTTTGCGATCATCGCCTTTGGAGGCGCCGGTCCCATGCATGCGGTGGAATTGGCGAAGGATCTGCATGTCAAGAAAGTTATTGTACCGGTCTATCCAGGAGCCTTTAGCGCTCTTGGGGCGTTGATCGCTGACACCAGATTTGACTACATGCGGACCTCGATCATGCCTTCAACGAATCTAAAGCTAGAGAGAATCAACACAATCTATAAAGACCTAGAGGAGAGGGCCCGGGAGGATTTCCTGAAAGAGGGGTTTGACAAGCCGCCGGCGATTCAGCGGACTGTGGAGATGCGTTACCTGGGACAGAACTGGGAGTTGGAGGTCGAGATGCCTGGGGGACGGATAGACGATCAGGCGGTACAAGCGGCTAGAGAGTCATTCGATCGAGAGCACGCGACCCATTTCGGGTGGCATATCAGCGGTGAAAAATTCGAGTTTGTGAACTTCAAGATAGTCGCAATTGGACAAAAGATAGAGGTAAAGTTGCCGGAGATAGGAAACGACAGAGCGGGGAAGCCATTAAAGGTTGCCTCAGTCTATTTCAAGGAAAAAGACGGGTTCGTTGAGTGTCCGGTCTATTCTCGGGACGACCTCAATCCGGGGACAAAACTGGACGGTCCAGTGTTGATCGATGAGGTAAGCTCAACGACGCTGGTGCCGCCTGATAGCAAGGTGGAGATAGACGGGTATGGCAACGTCGTCATCGAGATAGGGGGTTAGGCATGGAGATGCGAAAGGCAGCGACAAAAAAAGCAAAAATCAAGGAGATAGAGATAAAAACGAATCCCATCCTCCTAGAGGTCATAAGGAACTACCTGATAACGACATGCCGGGAGATGGGAATAGCCATGATGAGAACGAGCTACTCCCCAATGTTCAACGAAGCGTTGGATTTTACCTGTGTCGTTTTCGATGGCCGTGGGGAAATGATTGGCCAGGCCGAGTTCTGTCCTGCCCACATCGGGGCGATTGTGCATACGGTGGAATGGGCAATCAAAGAGGTGGGGCCGGAGAATATGGAACCAGGCGATGTCATCCTGCACAACGATCCCTATCGGGGAGGCTGTCACTTGCCCGAGTTTATGGTCCTCAAGCCCTTCTTCTATAAGGAGAAAATAGTCGCCTATACGGCCAATATTGCCCATATGACAGATGTGGGCGGCATGGTACCGGCGTGCTTCGGGGATACTCGAAACATTTTCCAGGAGGGCTTGCGCCTGCCTCCTGTAAAGATTTACAAGAAGGACGAGGAAAACACCGACATTTTCGGCATCGTGATCTCCAACGTCAGGACACCGAGAAACTCCTATGGAGACCTAAAGGCAATGATAGGTTCCTGCTATTTGGGGGAGAGGCGACTCAAGGAGTTGGTGGAGAAGTATGGGCTTGAGGAATTAGACCAATGTGCGGAGGATATCAAGGATGTCTCTGAACTCTTGACCCGGAAGGCCATCGCCGCCCTGCCAGATGGAGAAACCAGCTTCGAAGGGTACCTGGAGGACGACGGCGTCATTCCCGACCGTCCCTGGAAGATCAAGGGAACACTCGTGGTCCGAGGGGACGAGATCATCGCCGACTATACCGGTAGTGATCCTCAGGCTGCAGGGGCGATCAATCAAAGCTTTGGGGTCACCGCGTCAACGACCTACAACGCCATCTTCCATATTCTGGGGGCCGACATTCCCATCAATCACGGGTGTTATCGGCCCATATCGATCGTCACGGAACCAGGTACGATTGTGAACGTGGACTACCCGGGCTCTTGTGTCGGCGGCAATTCCGATACCTATCCGACAACGGTGGACATCTTGCTTGCAGGCTTTTCTCAAATTTCTGACCGAAGTTCGGCTGCTGACGGGGGGACCTGCGGGCTCCTCGGGTTAGGGGGTGTCAATCCGGATACTGGCGAGCCTTTCGCTCACTTGCATCTCGATGGAGTAGGCTGGGGCGGGCGGAACGACCACGACGGAAACGACAACATTTTCGTCAAGAATGGTAACTGTGCCAATACTCCCGCGGAGGTGTATGAGACGCGATATCCTGTGGTTATCAAAGAGTATAACCTCGCCGTGGACCAGGGGGCGCCGGGGGTAGGCCGGCATCGTGGTGGCTACGGCACTCGGCGCATCTGGCAGTTCCTGGCTCCGACTACGGTGAGCGCCCATACCAATAGGCTGACCTTGCGACCATGGGGTCTTTTCGGAGGCGAGGACGCCGGTAACCAAGAACTGAAGTTCCGTGTGGGCAAGTCCAGGGAGTGGAAAAATGCCAAAGATCAATTCGGTACGATCTCACTCGGCAAGTTCTCCAACGTAACCATGGAGGCCGGCGACGAGATGCTCCTTGTGACTGCCGGAGGAGGAGGCTATGGTCCGCCTCTGGAAAGGGGCCCGGAGCTTGTCCTTGAAGACTATGTTGAGGAATTGATCACCGCCGATTACGCCAAGGACAAGTACGGGGTGGTTATCGACGAGGCTGGTCGTGAGGTGGACGAAGAGGCCACCGCTAAGCTGAGAGCGAAGAAAAGGGGGGAATAGCCCGAAGGCGGCCTCGAGCCGTAACCAAATTCGAATATGGAAATCCGAATTGCCTATTCTTGAGTTCTTCGGAAAATGCAAGGAAGCCATCACCTAAGAGACGAATCGTGCATCGCATCAAACCCTTCACCATGTGGATTGGCAAAACGATCAGACCAGGGAGGTCACCCAAAAGATGTATCGTGAAGTGAATGAGATGTCCAAATGTGCCAGCTGCGGCATTCTTGTGCCCTGTCAGGAAGTCATCAGAGAACATCATGGCGTGAAGCTTGTTTTTTGCAGTGACAAGTGTTACCGCGTCTATGATACCTACAAGTTTCCCAAGTACAAAGACAAGATTCTCGCTGCTGAACGGGCCGCCGCGTCATCTGGGGATTGAGAGAGCCCGGGTCAGTTTCCACCCCCAAACCCCTCTGGAGCGAGCATGAGGGGGTTCATGGGGTAACGGTCTGGGCGAGACGGGTGCTTTTTAGGGGCGAATTAAAGGCTACACGCCACGCCGTCCTCTGCTGTCTGATTCGCCGAAGACGGGTTCAATAAATGGAGACAGGGAGCGGAGAGGGCTATTTCCAGCCGTGAGGTGGTTAGGTTTCAATCTTGAATTCCCGTTGTCCTGATGAATAGGCGACAATCATGTCGGCGTCTTCATCCCCCCTATTGATGGCCACGTGCATCACCCCAGGCGGGGTTATCGATGTGTCCCCCACCTTCATACCGATTGTCTCGTCTCCGATGATGTGATCTATCTTCCCTTTGAGAAGGTAGAGAACCTCACAGCAATTCGGGTGACAGTGTCTCGGATTGGACATTCCCTTTCTGATGATGACCCTACCAAGGGTAATATCGTCGCACCTGGTCAGCTCCTTGTTGGCTAACCACGTCAGACTTCCCCAGTCCCTCTCAATTCGCGATGCTGTCGCCTCATCTTGAGATCGAAATAAGATATCCATTTACGGTTCCTTTCCGAATTTGATTTGATCTTCACGACACAACTCTGGGAAGCATGAGCGTTTTCTTCCCACCCTGTAGACTATCCGCCGTTCACAGATCGATTCCTCTTTCTCCGTGAGTTTTCAACAGTATACTCCATCACGACGGCTTCTTGGAAGGATCAGGGACGGCGCCGTCAGGCCTCGGATTTCCGACAAAGAATAGCCTTGACACTCTGGAAATTCTACCCTATAGTGGTCTCACCAAAAACGGATTTCGGGAAGTTTTGTTGACAGAAAGGGGGGATCATGGGTGAGAGATGTCCGTTATTTTGCTCCGACTGAGATCAGTGAGGCGACAAAGTTGCTCGCCGAGTCCGGCGAAAAGGCAACGATTTTGGCTGGCGGCACTGATCTCGTCCCCAAGATCAATTGTTACGAGCTGAGACCGGATGTCCTCCTGTACATTGGCGGTTTGGACCTGAATTACATCAGGGAGGAGGACGGTAAGCTGGTCATCGGTGCAACGACACCGACTGGGAAGCTCGCCGAAAGCGATCTTTTGGCCAAGAAGGCGAGTGCTCTGGTGGAGGCTGCCCGGCATAGTGGGTGTTTTTCGACGCGCACGACCGCCACGGTTGGTGGTAACCTGGCGAACGGTTCGCCGGCAGCGGACCTGGCCCCTCCGCTAATGGTCATGGACGCTGAGTGTCATCTGGTCAATGCCAAAGGGAAGCGTGTCGTGGCAGTCAAGGAGTTCTTTACTGGACCGGGGGAGACGGTACTCAGGGCTGACGAGCTTCTCACAGAAATACATGTTCCCATTCCCAAGGGCAAGACAGACTTTCTCAAGTTGGGTCGACGTAAAACGATGACCCTCTCGGTGGCCAACGTGGGGGTTCACTTGGTCTTGAATGGCCGGAAATGCACCGTAGCCAGCATTGCCCTGGGGTCGATGGCGCCGACACCGTTGCGTTGTGTCAAGGCTGAGGAGCTGATCACAGGCAAGGAGCTCGACGAGGCATTGATTGGCGAGTGTGCCACCCAAGCGGTGGCCGAGAGTGAACCCATCGATGATCAACGTGCATCGGCCTGGTATCGGAAGAAAGCTGGACGAGCGCTCGTTGCGCGAGCCTTGGCTCGGGCTGCTGGTCTGGAATCGTAGACAAGGAGGCAGGGGGACCATGAAATACGTACTTTCATTTACTCTGAATGATTCACCAATAGATGCTCTGGTTAAGCCGACCGACACGCTCCTCGATTTACTCCGGGAGCAGCTTCACGTGATGGGTCCAAAGCGGGGGTGTGATGATGGGGACTGCGGCACGTGCACGGTGCTGCTCGAAGGCGAACCTGTCCGTTCTTGCCTGACCATTGCCCTGACGGTCGCCGGTAAATCCGTGACGTCGGTCGAGGGCCTGAGCAAAGCCGGAGAATTGCATCCTTTACAGAAAGCTTTTCATGAACATGGTGCCTCTCAGTGCGGCTTTTGTACGTCGGGAATGCTTATGTCTGCCAAGGCGTTGCTCGACAAGAATCCCAATCCCAGCCGGCGGGATATCGTAAACCACATGTCGGGTAACTTGTGCCGCTGCGGAACCTATGAGGAAGTCATTGAGGCGATCCAGGCAGTGGCCGGTGCCAATCGAAAGGAGTCGTGAAGATGGCAGAAACCGTCAAAGTAGGAGCGATAAGCGAATACGTTGGTCAGTCAATGCCACGGTACGAGGGGCTCGGACAAGTAACGGGGACCACCACCTATGTGGACGACATCCAGCTTCCAGGAATGGTGTACGTCAAGGTCCTGCGCAGTCCGGTCCACAAAGGGGTTATTCGTCACCTTGACCTCTCCGGTGCGGAAAAGACGCCAGGTGTTGTTGGCGTCTTGACTGCAAAGGATATCCCGGGCGCAAACACCTACGGGAAGTATAACGACCAGCCGGTTTTTACGCCAGACCATATCCGATATAAAGGCGAACGTATCGCAGGGGTCGTGGCGGTAGACGAAGAGACCGCCGTGGAAGCGCTGGAGAAAGTCAAACTGGATATCGAGGAGCAGACACCGGTGTTCGACATGTTTGAGGCGATTAAGCCGAAGGCGCCGTTGGTGCGCCCAGGATCGAAGCATAACCTCTGGGTATACGAACCCGGAAACATGACGACCCGTGTTCTCCGCCTCGGCGATGTGGAAAAGGGCTTTGCGGAGGCGGACCAGATCATAGAAGGTCGGTACACCAATGGGGTTCAGGATCACGCTGCAATGGAACCCCATGTATCTGTTGCCTATGTTGACGAAGCGGAACGACTGGCCATCCACACGGTGAGCCAGTGTCTCTACTTCCAGTTGGGGATGTTGAGCGCCATCTTCAAGCTACCCATGAGCAAGATCCGCTACATCGGTGGGACCGTCGGCGGGGGTTTTGGTGGCAAGAACGACATTCATTGCGACCATATCGCCGGCCTTGCGGCGCTCAAGTTCCGAAAACCGGTAAAATATCGCCTCACCCGGCGGGAGGACCTGCGTTATTCAACCAAACGAGGCCCGTGGGTCTTCGAGTACAGGGACGGCGTCAAGAAGGACGGGCGAATCATTGCCCGCCAGATACGGGAGTGGCACGACACCGGTGCTTATGGGGGTATGTCGGCCTACGCGACGGAGAAGTGCGGGATGTTTGCCTCGGGACCGTATGCTATTCCGAATATTCTGGTGGAAGCCCAGACTATTTTCACCAACAAGTGTATCTCCAGCTCCATGCGAGGATTTTCTGTCATCAATGGGCAGTCCGCGGTAGAGATCCAGATGAACCGGATTGCCGAAGCTATCGGGATGGATCCGTGGGAGCTTCGCTTCACAAACGCCTGGCGCGATGGAGACAAGGGTGTGACTGAATATGAGGTCCGGGGAGCTGGGGCGCTCGAGGCGATGAAAAAAGCTGCCGAACTGGCAGGGATTCAGTTGCCCAAGCACCTCAAGGACATGAGTTCGCGAAGGAGGTAGGAGCCATGAAGAAGAGAGGCGTAGGGATTTCCTGTGTTTTGCATCCCTCGGGAAACAAGGGGGCGGGGGACCCTAGTCAGGCTGCGATTCAACTGAAGCCCGACGGAACGTTCACCCTCCTGGTTGGGGCTGTGGATATCGGTCAGGGATCTACGACGATCTTGCGACAGTTCGCGGCTGATGCTATGGGGGTTCCGATTGAATCGATCTATGCCAGCAATTTCGCTGATGACTTTGCGCCGTTGTGCACCGGGAGCTTTGCCAGCCGGGTGACACTCATAGATCCTCACGCCGTTGTGAACGCCGCTGAGGACCTCAAAGAGAAAATCCGGGAGTGGGCATCGGGTGTGTTTGAGACCACTCCAGACAACATCGAAATAGGAGACAATAAGGTCTGCGTCAAGAGTGATCCTGTCCGGTCGTCGATGACAATGGAAGAGGTAGGCATTAACGTGAATTGGGGCGGCCGTTTTTTGGTGGGCACGGGATCGTGGCAGCCTGACGTCTTCCACGATCATGACCCGGAGACGGGCAGAATGCCCGCAGTCGGCGCCATATCCTTCGGCGCGTGCGTCGCGGAGGTGGAGGTAGACCCGGAGACGGGAGAGGTAGAGATACTCAAGGTTGTCCAAGTGTGGGAAGTGGGCAAGGCAGTCAACCCTCTCCTGGTCAAAGCGCAGATTAACGGCGGATTGCAGATCGGCCTGGGCTTTACCCTTAGCGAGAGCACCTATCCGTATTACCCCACGGAGGATTTCGCGCCTGAGACACTCGGGGACTACCCAATGCCGACTTTTGCAGACTATCCGGAGGAGGTTGAATACGGCATTGAGGAAGTTCCACACCCGGCCGGGGTGAAAGGGGCAAAGGGTTTTTCGGAAGGGGCTTCCAGCGCACCACCGCCAGCAATCCTTTCGGCCATCCATGATGCCATCGGTGTATGGGTTACGGATTATCCAGCCACACCTGAGGTGATTCTGCGAGCGTTAGAGGCCAAGGAAGGAAAGGGATAAGCGGCACGGCCTGATCGGGAAGATTGGATTCGAGGACGGGGTGGCGTATGCTACCCCGTCCTTGATGTGAGCTCGATTTGGGCATGTGGCACGGTGATATCATCAGATAGTCCGAATGGAGGCTGCCTGAAAGAACGGGTGGCAATCCCGCACCCTGTTCAGGACCACACGATCGAGGAGGAAGATACGGAATGGGTGAGAAGCTGGTTGATTTGAGCCAAGAGATTTATACCGGCGCGCCGGTATGGCCCGGTCACCCCGAGACCAGGGTTACCGTCGTGGACACGCATGAGAGCACCCGAAAATCTGGCCGGTTCGAGGAAGACTACGGTTACACCGCCGAAAAAATCGAGATGAGCACCCATGGTACCACGCACGTGGACTCCATCAGTCATATTGATCCAAGACCGGGGGCGGCCAGCATTGAAAAGATTCCTCTCGACTGGTTTTACACCGGGGCCATCTGCATTGATCTCTCGCACGTCCCACCGAAGACCTACTACACCGTTCAGATGATCCAAGAGGCCATGGATAAGCATGGACTCCAGATCAAAAAGGGTGACACGGTGCTTCTTTACTCGGGCCATTACGCCAGGACGTGGGGCACTCCCGCTTGGCTCACCGACTACCCGGGTTTGAGTCGCGCGGCTGCAGAATGGATTTACGATCAGGGAGCAATCAATATCGGTCAGGATGCACCCAGCCACGACTGTGCGCTAACCAAGAGTTATCCGGCCCACCAGATCTGCCGGGAAAAGCAAACCCTGAACATCGAGAATCTGGGTGATTTAAGGCCTGTGGTCGGTAAGCGCTTCCGTTTCATAGGCTTTCCCCTCAAGATTCGTGATGGCAGCGGTTCGCCAATCCGGGCGGTGGCAGTGTTGGAAGATGAGGAGTAACCGACGTCGGGGGACCGAGGGTTTCTATAGTCAGGGGGGGCACACCCTAGAAATTCCCAAGCCGTGGATTGCCAGAGCGAAAACCTTTGTATTCCTATGATCCGAGCACGTACTCGCCACCTCGCCGAAGTGATAGAGGCCCATAAACCTTTATTTCCTTTTGACTTCTAAGGACGACTCTGACCCGATGGTTTCTTCCGGAGGTCCGACAACGCATGAAATGACACGGTCAGCTAACCACAACAGGAAGGGGATGCAAAAAATGGTTAAATACATCGTTGAACAGGACGCTGAGGGGGATGTCTTCGAGGAACCTTTCGCACGCACGATTAAGCACTTGGCAGCGCCATGGACATTGGGAACCGAGAAGCTCTGGCTGGGTACCGATGAAATCGAGCCCCACAACTGCAGTAATCCCCACGCCCACGAAGATCAGGAAGAGGTTTTCTTCTTCCTCTCGGGTACGGGTCGGGTAAAGGTGGACGATGAGGAGGTTGAGGTCGGTCCGGGGTATTGCGTCCTTTGTCCCATGGGCAGTACGCATCAGGTTCTTAACGATGGGGACACCATACTCCGATTTGTTGCGGCAGTTGCCCCGCCTTTCATACCCGAAAAATTCAAGGCCGACCATTTATCAACATAGGCGGTTATGGTGGGCGTGAAGAAGAGATTGAGCCGGATTGGGAGGGGAAAATGAACCTGGTGACTGGAGGAACGGGATTTATCGGTAGGTGGCTTGCCAGGACGCTGATGGAGGAAGGCGCGGCGGTTGCCACGTTTTCGAGATCAAAACCAAACGGGCATCCTGTCCTGGAGGCGTTTGGGGCGAAATGGACCCATTATTCGGGAACTCAGGAGCGCATGAGCGATGTCTTGAACGCGGTCAGGGAAAGCCGGGCCGAAATCATCTACCACGTCGGTGGCATGCTCTCCATTCCGTCTGAGGAGAATCCTCAGGCCTCATTTGCCACAAATGTCATCGGCATGTTCAATGTTCTCGAGGCTGCCAGATTGTTTGGTGTCAGGATGGTCGTTTACGCCAGCACCAATGGAACGTATGGTATCGATCTGGAGAACGTAAAAGTCATCGATGACCGCACCCTACAGCGTCCTATAACCATCTATGGCTGTGGGAAACTCTTCGGAGAATTGTTGGGCCTTTATTACCACAGCAAGTACGGGGTCGATTTTCGATCGGTTCGCCTTCCGGCCGTTGCCGGTCCTGGTTCCAAGACCAAGCATCTGTCGATCTACAACGCATGGGCCATTGAAAAAAGCTTTTTCGGGGAGCCCTACGAGATTTTCGTGACCCCAGAAACCGTGATGCCGATGATCTACTTCAAAGATTCAGCCAGGGCACTCCTCGAAATCTCACGGGCGCCACAGGACCGGATCAAGACGATCAACTACAACATTGTTGGTGTCAAGCCTATTCCGACAGCCATGGAGGTCAAAGAGGTAATCCTCCGCTTTTTGCCTCAGGCCCAGATAAGTTTCAACCCAGATCCCCTGGCGATGGCCTATCAAAAAAGGCATCAAGGGGTTCAGTGGGATGAGACACCGGCGGTCGAAGAGTGGAACTGGAAGGTCGCCTACGATTTAGAAGGTATGGTAAAAGACTTCATCTTTGAATTAAAAGAACACAAATCCTGGTACGTATGATTCTTCAGATCTGACAGTCAGAAAGGCGTTAACCATGAAGGCCCTGGTCTATTCTGGGAAAGAGGACTTAAGAGTCGATGAGGCTGAGAAACCTCGATGCCAAGACGGCTGTGCCATCATCGAGGTTCGGAATGCCGGGATTTGTGGAAGCGACCTGACGATCTATGCTGGAAAACATCCTCGAGCAAAGCCGCCAGTCATCTTAGGCCATGAGTTCTCAGGTGTTATCGTCCAACAAAGGGGAAAGGATCGACCCGATTTGAGGGAGGGAGATCGGGTTACGGTGGAACCGACATTTTCCTGTGGCCTGTGCGATCTTTGTCGATCCGGGTCATACCACATATGCCGAAAAAAGGGGCTCTATGGCATTGATGCGGACGGGGCTTTTGCGGCCTTTGTTCAGGTCCCCTTGAAACGGATTTTTAGGCTCCCCGGAGAGACAACCTTCGAGGAGGGGGCTATGGTTGAGCCCCTGGCGGTAGCCGTTCGTGCAGTGACGAAATCCAGATTGACGGTTGGAGAATCCGTGGTTGTCCTCGGGGCGGGTCCAATCGGGGTGCTGACCGCTCAGGTAGGCCGTGCTGCGGGGGCAGCAAGGGTCTTCATTATGGAGCCCATTGAGTTTCGAAGGCAAATGGCCAAAAAAATGGGTTTTCCGGTATTCGATCCGGACGTGGCGACTCCGGAAAATGTTCTCCAGGCCGCGGGAGGAAGCGATTTCGATGTCGTCTTCGATTGTGCTGGAGTCCCTCCAGCAGCCAGCCTCGCAACGCAACTGGTGAAGAGAACGGGTCGTATTGTGATCGTCTCTATATATAAGAAGCCGGTCCCCCTTGATCTTGCGGCCGTGACCTATGGAGAGATCCAGATGATAGGAACATGCATATATACCTTCGATGATTTCTCAAGAGCCATATCGCTGTTAGAAGAAAAAAAGGTAGAGGTTTTACCCCTGGTCACGCATAGATTTCCCCTCGACAAGGGAATTGAGGCCTTTGAGATCTTGATCAAGGGAGAGAATGCCCAGAAGGTGCTTTTTACTATATCGTGATCAGAAGGGTTAGCGAAGAGGATGTTCATGAGTGACCCATGGGTGGGTCCGTATGATAAGGAGATAGAACAATGGCTGGGGTAACGGATGGAGATTACCTGATACGGCAGGCGATGATCAAACTCCTGGAAATCAAGGAGTCAGACATTCGCCTCATGACTCTTAAACAATGCCAGGATGCGGTTGATAAGGGGATCCATATTGGCGGGGCCTTTTCAGCTACAATCCCTCTCGTCTCGCTTTTGTACGGGGGGGTCATGCGGCTTGACGTTACGAACCCGACAAAACGGGGTCAGGACATGTTTGTCCTTAGCAAGGGCCATGCCGTGGCGCCCCTGGCTTCTATCTATGCTGATCTCGGCTATTTTGATAGATCCGTCTTGAAGAACTCAAGATCCGAAGAAAGCATCCTCAACGGGCATCCAGGACCGATACTGCCAGGTATCCATATCTCCACAGGGCCACTTGGGCAGGGATTAGGCGTGGCACAGGGTTTTGCACTGGTTGGCAAGAAAAGTCCGAACTTCGATGTCTTTTGTGTCACAGGGGATGGCGAACTTCAGGAGGGGCCTGTCTGGGAAGCGGTGATGTACTCGAGTCACAAGAAGCTCGACAATCTCTGTGTCCTGGTCGACAAGAATGCCGGCCAGCTGGATGACACCAAGCAGCTTATTTTTCCCCTCCTTCATCTGGACAGGCGGCTCGACGCATTCGGCTGGAGAGTTTTTGACGTGGATGGCACCCAACACGGTCCGATCTTGGAAGCGCTCCAGACGTTCAGATTCTCGCCTCGAGATGGACGCCCGACGGCCATAATTTGCCGGACAAGAAAGGGATACGGGGGATTTTCGGGCTTCATGGCTGGCCATAAAGTCGTCATTCCGGACTCTCTGACGGCACAGGAGGTTGCTTTACATGAGCAAATGCGGGCAGGGCGAGTTTCTCAATTCCTCGATTTCTTCGATGACCTGGGTTCCAATGGGGAGGGTGAGACATTCCGCCGAAAGGTCATGACAATGGCCAAGGCGATGAATCTCGAGATCGTCCCTGGGGAGAAAGGGCCGAAGGGAATCAACCCGCTAACGATCCCCGTTCAAACCAGACGGGCAATGCCACGGAACAAGAGAATAGAATATGATGGGAAACTGCTTCCCCAATTGGACAAATCCAAAGAATACAGCGCGAGCAGTGTAATCACGATGGCAATGAAGGTCTTTGCCCAGGATCCGCGGGTGGTATCCATCGATGCGGATCTGGGAACGACGAGCGGGCTCGAAGCTGGCGTTGGTTATGTGGACGTGGGGAGGGCTCTCAATGTGGGCGTCGCCGAAGCGAACATGATGTGTATTGGTGAAGCATTTGCCGCCATGGGGTATAACACCTGGGTCAGCACCTTCTGTCCATTCTTCGACTGGAAGGTCCTGCGAAGAATCGCCATCGGCTACCAGGAACGAGTCGAAGCAATCGAGCTGAAGGATGGGTGGCTTAGCGAAGGTCACGGCTTGGACCTGACCTTTCTGGCCACGGCACCGAATTTTGAGACGAAAACAAATGGGGCAACACACATGGGGAATGACGACATTCAGGTATTTGATGGAATTGCCCATCTGAAAATCATCGACATTTCCTGTCCCAACCAGGTGCTGGGCTTTATGAAGTGGATCATGGAAGGAAACAGAGGCCTGGTCTATGCCAGAATCATGCGCGCCCCATCGGGCGTCATTTATGACAATGACTTTCAATTTGAATTTGGCCAGGGTTACGTTCTCAGAGAAGGAAAAGACGACAGGGGAGTTATTGTCAGCAGTGGCCGAGGTGTCCACGAGGCCTTGACAGCCGCAAAAGAACTCGAAAAATCCGGTATATCGGTTGGGGTCGTGGATATGCCATCGATAGATGAAGAGATGCTCCTGAACCTTTATCGCTCGGGGAAACTGATTGTGATTGCGGAGCAGAATAACGGGTATATCTGGTCTGAATACAAGAAAATTCTCTTCAAATCTGAAAAGACAATTGACCCACGACAATCGGTTGCCCTCAACGCTCTCGACAAAGCCGGAAGACCCCAGTTTATCCATTCCGCAACCTACGACCAGTTGATTCGCCGATTTGATCTCGCCCCTGATCAAATAGCCGAGACAATTAAGAAGAAAACCGGCACAGGATAAGATTCCAAAGGCCTTCCCTGACGGTGCCAATTCTCCTGACAGCACCAACTTCTCACTCTGCGAACTACTGAGAGCTCGAGCGATCCCTCGCAGATTTCTGTGGGGAGGGCGGGCGAGAGAAAAGGGTGTTTTTATGGAAGCCCGCTTTCATCAGATTTTGATAACTCAGGAAACTCATCTACAGAATCACTTGACAAACCATTGGGAATCCGGATAGGTTGGGATTTTCGTCGAAATCTTGCTTAGCCCCGCCCGGGGAAGCGAAAGGAGGGTGGCAATGAAGTACATAATCTCAGAAAAGTCGGCTCTGATCATACAGGATCTTCAGAACGACGTGATCATCGAGGGTGGAGCGTTTGCGGATTCTGGCGCTCCCGCGCATGCCAAGAGCCAGAACATCGTCAATAATGTCAAAGGCCTTGCAGACTACGCCCGTGAAATAGCCGTTCCGGTCATTCACATCCATTACATCGTTGAAAAAGGCGCATTCGGGCTGAAGCAGAACGCCCCGCTCTTTCAAGGTGTGAAGGCGGCGGACGCTCTTGTGCGGGGCACTTGGGGTGCTGCGCCGGTGGAGGGCCTCGAGCCCAAAGAGGGCGACTTCGTTATCGAGAAGACACGGGTCAATGGCTTCTACAACACGAATCTCGAGATCCTGCTGAGGGGCCTCGGCGTCGAGACGATTATCATTACTGGTGCATGGACGAACATGTCGATCGAACACACGGCACGCCACGGTTCTGACGCAGGCTTCGAGGTCGTCGTCGCAAGCGATGGTACCTCAACGGTCAACGATGAGTGGCACAACGCGGGCCTGAACTATGCATTGACCAACGTGGCCACGGTGGCAACCTGCGGCGAGATCAAAGAGGCACTGAAGAATGGGACCGGGAAGGTGATCGGAGGAGTTCAAGCCAGATCACCGAAACTGTACGACCTTGTTAGCGAGGTCGAACAGCTCGCAACGGGATTTATCTTTACCGAAGGGCCGATCTGGAACAAAGAGGGGAGTTTTCTTCTTTTTAGTGATATGCCAGGTGACGTGAGGCGTCGCTGGAGCGAACGGGAGGGCGTGAAGGAGGTTATGAAGCCAAGCAACAAATGCAACGGCATGACCTATGACGCCGACGGAAACTTGATCGTCTGCGAGCATGTGACTAGTTCGGTTGTCCGTGAACGGCCGGACGGAACCCGCGAGACAATCGCCTCCCATTACGGGGGGAAGGAGCTGAATTCGCCGAATGACGTCGTCGTGGCGAATGACGGTTCCATCTACTTCAGCGATCCAACCTACGGGCGGATGCCTGTCTTTGGCCTTGAGCGTGAACAGGATCTCGACTTTCAGGGCGTCTACCGAATTCCACCCGGAGGAGGGGACCTTCAACTTCTCGCCGACGATTTTGAACAGCCGAATGGCCTCTGCTTTTCACCTGACGGGTCGCTCCTTTATGTCAACGACTCGGCACATGCCCATATCCGCGTCTTCGATGTGAAGGGGGACGGCACAATCGAGAAAGGCCGACTTTTCTTCGATAACATTGGCCGGGGTGTGATCGAAGAGGGCCTTGCCGACGGGATGAAGTGCGACGAGCAGGGCAACATCTGGGTCACAGGGCCGGGAGGTATCTGGGTGATCAGCCCCAAGGCCGAACATCTCGGCGTCATCAGCGTTCCTGAGAATGTGGGGAATCTGAACTGGGGAGGAACCGACTGGAAGACACTCTACCTGGCGAGCTCGACGTCCCTTTACCGGGTTCAAGCAAAGGTAGCCGGCGCCCGCTCCAGCTATATGCGCTGAGATACCGTGGCGTCATCCTGGGAGCTCTTGAGAGGGGGAAAATGACATAGGTCAGGCGCAGCAAAGGCCAGCTCGTTTACTGTTTCGAGCTGAAGAGCTGGAGATTAATGCTGTTTAGGCCATCGAAGAAGGCCACCGTCAATCCTTCTGCAACCTCAAAAGGCTCTTTGAGGAAATTCACTCCCTTCGCCTTCAACATCTAGGTTGTCCCTTCCACATCATCTGCCTTGAAAGAGAGATGGTGCAGACCGAGGCGACTCAATCTGTCCTCCTCTGCAAAGGCCGCCTTTGGGATCAATTCGAGCTGGACACCGCCGGCATCCAGAAAGACGCACTCTCCTGCGTTGCCAATGGGAAGCCGACTGATGACCTTCACTCCGAGGACCTCATGGTAAAGGTTCTCAGCCGCGGTGACATCGTCGACCAGTAAAGCGATCTTCCATATTCTCATGATCTCCTCCTCGTTAGAATGAATGTTCTCAGGGTGAAGAGATCCGAGGCAGAAAGGAGTTCTTCTGTGTCGGCCTCATTCAAGGAGACTCAGAACGGTTTCAGCCCTCCAATCTGAGAAATCCGTCGCGAAATATAGACCGCTGACTGTCACCTGTCAACATCCACATCTACGGCGTTCTCTTGACGTCGTCTCGCTCCTTCCATATAATTTGGGATTACTTTTACCCCCCAAAGTTAGGCGATCCAAAAACGATCTTTTGCACGTCTTCCGGCAACTCATGGGTGAAGTGGAAGCAGGGAGTCAGTAAGCTGTAATCCGCATGGGCGTGGCTATTGACAAATGGCCTACCCAGTTCCTCGATGTATGACCCCGTTGAGAGGCCGTGCTGAAGATTTCCCGACAAAGCGCAATACAAAAGTGTGGTCGCTAGCTCAAAGAATTCGAGATGGAGGGAGAAGATGTCGAATCGGGGCGGACCAGGTACTGAGAATGATACCCAATTCGTATTGGGCAATGAGGCTATAGCGAGAGGGGCCTTGGAAGCAGGCATCCAGTTTGCCGCAGGGTACCCAGGGACACCCTCATCCGAAATTATCCAGACTATTTCCCAGGCTGCGAAGACGGTGAACCTTCATGTGGAATGGTCCACCAACGAAAAGGTAGCCGCAGAAGGTGCCGCCGCCGCGGCATTTGCAGGCCTGCGGTCTTTGGCTGCTATGAAAAACGCGGGTCTGAGCGTGGCACTGGATTTCTTGACCCACCTGAGTCTCACAGGCCTGGGCCGTGGTGATGGCGCCATGGTGGTGGTGGTCTGTGACGATCCCGATGCCCACTCCAGTGGAGATGAAACAGACTCGCGGTGGCTGGCGAAGTTTGCCTATGCGCCGCTCCTTGAGCCAAGCAATGTCCAGGAAGCTCGAGAGATGGTGAAATGGGCCTTCGAGATTTCAGAGCAGTTCAGGTGTTATGTGATGCTTAGAAGTTATACCCGTCTCTCCCATGCCAGCAGCACAATGGAGTTTGGTTCTTTGCCCGAAAGCCAAAGAGAGGCCTTTTCAGATACGGGTTATTTCCTCACTCCATACATTGCCAAACCAAAGCATGCTGCGGTTCTTGAAAAACTGGAAAAAATTAGTAAACCCTTTGAGTCTTCTTCCTTTAATCAATATGAGGGCCCAGAAAGGCCGGAGCTGCTGATTATTTGTAGTGGGAGCGGTCGTCCGTGTTCGATGGAAGCCGTAGAACTTCTGGATCTGCAAGACTCGGTCGGCGTTCTCAAGCTGGGGGTTCTGTGGCCTTTTCCGAAAAAGCTCGTCCAACACCATGCGGCTAAAGTTGACAGGCTCTTGGTCGTAGAAGAAGTTGATCCCTTTGTGGAGATCCATGTCAAAGAAGCCCTCTTTGACGCCGGTCTTGAAGGAAAGACCCTGTACGGGAAAGGGTCGAGCCATATTCCGGGGTATGGGGAAATGACGCCAAACAGGGTTGTCGATGCCCTGTCTGCAATTTTCGGCCTAAACTACAAACCAAAACCGATCGAATACGGCAAGGCCCTATCCGATGCGGTGGACGAAACGTTAATCAGTAGAGATTTGACCTGGTGCCCTGGTTGTCCCCACCGGGCAAGCTTTTGGGCACTGGAAAAAGCCATAAAACGGGATGGACGAGATACCTATGTGACAGGGGATATCGGGTGCTATACTCTCGATGTTTTCCCCGGGGGGAAAGGACAGATGAACCTCCTCCATGCCATGGGATCGGGTACCGGCTTGGGAGCGGGGTTCGGGCAACTGGGTCAGTTCAATTATAAACAGCCCGTCATCTCCATTTGCGGGGACTCCACCTTTTTTCACGCGTCGATTCCAGCGTTGATCAATGCGGTCTACAATAAATCCAACATGATCCAAATCGTTCTGGATAATGATGCAACAGCCATGACCGGGTTTCAGGCTCATCCCGGCGTGGGTTACAATGCCCTCGGCCAACCCACGACAAGAATAGACATGGAGAAACTCTGCCGTGCCTTGGGGTGTTCTGTTGTGGTCTCAGACCCGTTTGACATCAAAGGGACAACCAAAAAGATCCGGGATCTTCTGAAAGTAGACAGTGGCGTTCGGGTCTTGATCCTTAGAAGAATTTGTGAACTCCTTAACCAGAAGCGGAAAAAGGCCAGGCCATTTGACGTTCAGATCAACGTCGAGATATGTAAAGGTGAGAAATGCGGGGTATGCTCGAAGGCGTTTAGATGCCCTGCCCTGGTGCAGGATCCGGTCACGGGTAAGGCGATACTCAAGGAGGAGATTTGCACCGGTTGCGGCGTATGCGTTGAAATCTGTCCTTTTGATGCCATCGTGGGGGAGGAAGTCAGATCATGAAATCTCAGCCAGATCCGTTCAACCTGATAATCTGCGGGGTTGGGGGCCAGGGTAACATTCTGATTTCTCGGTTAGTCGGAAGATTGCTGGCCGGGAAAGGCTATTCTGTGACCATCGGGGAGACGTTCGGAGCAGCCCAGCGGGGGGGCGCTGTATTTAGCAGCTTGAGGATCTCCGAAAAGAAGCATTATGGACCGCTCATACCCGAAGGACAAGCCCACGTTGTTGTCAGTTTAGAGCCTTTGGAGACATTACGGGTGTTGAATAGCTATGGTAACCCGGCGGTGATCACTCTGACCAATTGTCACCCTATCTATCCGGTAGGCGTTCTTTCCCAAAAGGCTGTCTATCCCGATCTTGAAAAACTCAGGGAGAAAATTCAGGCCCTTTCCCTCTCATCGTGGTTTCTAAACGCCACAGACATGGCCATTGCCCTGGGATCTCCAATTGCAGCCAACATTATCATGCTGGGTGCTTTGGTAGGAGTCAAAAAGGTTCCCCTGACGATGGATGAGGTGGAAGACCAAATAAGAGAGAATTTCCCGCCATCGACGGTCGACCTCAACCTCCAGGCATTGAAGCTGGGCGCTGAAGCCGTCTGAGGGCACCCATCCACCACAGTGCCAGATTCACGTCACTGTCCGCTTTCGGGTCCATACTCCACGCTTTTCTTCCAATTCATTCGCTCACGCCAATCCGGATAGGCATAACGTCCGATTTTCATGTCGTCTGGATGGACGTACCGGGCTCCGGGCAAGAGCGTCACCGTTTGCATGTCCAGACCCTTTTCCCTGCTCTTGCGGCTGATGATGTAATCCAGATAAGTAGGGTCCTCGTGACAATTGCCCCAGTTATCGAAGTGATCAGGAACGACCACTTTGGCATTTAGGGCTTCGGCCACGCGCCACAGGTCCCAGGGAGATGATTTGTCCGTGTAGCCTGGCGCATTGTTGCCCATGTTCATGCAGACCACATCGATCTTGTACTTCTCGCCCACCATTCGGTATCCATTGTGATAAAGCGAGTCTCCGAGGAAGGCGATTCCTCCTCCTTGGGTATTAAAGATATAGCTCACGGCCACCTCTTCGAATGGGGCTGGCGTTTCAAAACCCGTCTTGCTCGCAATGACATCGAAATTGGGTGCAAAATCGATCTTCATATCCTCGATCTGGATACTCTGGCCAACCTTCGCCACGATGATTCTTTCCTCTGGAACGGCCATGTCCCTTTTCATCCGCCGAGCCGACTCCGGTGGCGCGATGAATTTGCACTGGGTCGTTTGCAGGGCGGCGCTGATCGTATAGAAGTCCAAATGGTCCTGGTGATGGTGAGTAACACACAGGGCATCCACCCGCTTGAATTTCCACGGGTCGATCACGTGAGGATTGATCCGGATCCACCACAGTTTATCGGCGCCGCTTGTCCTGCAGACACCGCAGTAAGAATAATCGGTGAACATGCTTGAGCCAGAATAGACGTCCAACAGGAAGACAGCACCTGCCTGGGACTTTAGGGCAAACGACGGACCCCCAAAATACCACATCACCCCCGTGCCCGGCTTAACCTCAAACTGGTCGATCTCCTGGTTCAGGTAAGAACCCCACTCAGGGAAGACTTCCCGTAGCCAGATATCGCGGCTCATCTTTCGTGGTAGTCCTACAGTGGAGCCGTCTGCAATGCCCTTGTCATCATATTTCACAACACTGTCATCGCTCATGAATTCCACCTCCTTATTCTTTTTGGGTTCCTCTCGGCCTCGCTCCTCGTTTTTCAGTCGATTCTAAATCCTGGCGGCACTCACAAGTCGGTTTGTCTCCAGGAGATCGGAAAACTTTCCCAACGAGACCTGTGCTCGCCCAATCCCGCATCTATCCAGGGCAAACTTCTGTTTTTGACATTACCTCCAAGACTCTAACCATTGACGAATGGTCCCAGTCGAGTCCGCCTTGAGCCGCAACGGCGTTCCACAATTGCGAAACGAGACAGGTTCCGGGTAGGAACATGTCCAACTCTTGGGCCATCGATATGGCGATCTCTGTGTCTTTTTTGTGAGACCTCACTTTGCCGCCAGGTTCAAAATCTCGTGCCAACATCCTCTGACCGTGTAGCTCCAGAACACGGCTGTGGGCAAACCCGCCGAGCAGGGCCTCTCTGACCTTCTCTGGGTCGACCCCTGACTTCTTGGCGAAAATCAGGGCCTCGGCAACCGCTTCTATGGTCAAACCGACGATGATCTGATTTGAGGCCTTGGCCACCTGTCCGGCTCCGTGATCACCGACGTGATTGATACACGTTCCCATTTTTTGGAAAACCGGAACAACTCGCTCGAATATCTCCGCCTTTCCACCCACCATAATCGATAGGGTCGCCTCGATTGCCCCCAGTTCTCCTCCGCTCACCGGAGCATCGAGCATGTCCACTCCATTCTCCTCTAGTCTTTTAGCAATTCTCCTGGTCGTGGTGGGGGATATGGTACTCATGTCGACGAGAATTGTGCCCTTTCTCATCCCTTCACAAGCGCCATCCTCACCCGTGGCCACCTCCTCTACTGCCTCGTCATTCGGCAACATGGTAACAACGACATCGGCTGATGTCGACGCTTCTCGGGGTGACGAGGCCTCCTCAGCTCCACTCGCGACTAGCTCCCGAACAGCACCACGACTTCTGTTATGAACGACCAATTGATATCCGCCCGTGATGAGGTTTCTGGCCATGGGTTTCCCCATGATACCAAGGCCAATGAAACCAATTCTCTTAATCATGTGCCCTCCCCCTCAAGGCCGACGAGTCACACCTCAAAGACATCCCTTATGCCCACTGAAAGAAATCAGATATCGACAAAGGCGGGTTCAAAAGTTCACGCCAGCCCTCTGTCACCATGCCTGTTAAAGGGCCGGAAGCTCCGTTTCAGTGAAGGCAATATAGGGTAAAGCCGTTGACGTGTCAAGCGAAAGAGCGCTGAGCTTTAGCGGCTTTTTCACTCACCATCGGAGACCGTGCCGTATGGACAATCTCGGCTGAAGGCCGGTGGGCAGTGTCTAGAAGTTGTTTCAGATTCACGGCTGGTGCAAAAAAACCCTTGATGGGTCCGTGCCATTGAGGTAACATGGACGCCAGCTATTCCTTCCAAAGAGCAATCTCCACGTATCGCCTCCGGCTCGCTGCATTGCTCTGTCGAAGCACCCAGGGGGATACCGAACCATGCGACTACCTAAGTTTACCATCCTCGAGCCAAGCTCTTTGGCAGAGGCCTTGGCCCTTCTGTCGAGCCACCACGGTGCTGTCATCAAGGCGGGAGGTACGGATCTTCTACCGAGATTGAAACTGAAATTGAGCCAGCCCAAGTTTCTCGTCAATCTGAGGGGACTCTCAGATCTGGATTTCATCCGAAGGAATGGCCGGGGTGAGCTATGTATTGGGGCCCTGACATCGTTGCGGAGAATTGAATTGTCTCCCTTGGTCAGGGATCATTTTGAGGCCCTTGCGGACGGGGTGGCCCACATTGCATCGATCGAAATTCGACACACAGGGACCCTTGGAGGAAACATCTGCCTGGATACCAGGTGCCAGTTCTATAATCAATCGCCCCTGTTCAGAAAGGCAACAAATCCCTGTCTTAAAAGCGGAGGGTCACAGTGCTACATCTCAAAAAAAGGGAATCGTTGCCATGCCCTTTTCTGTTCAGACACCGTCCCGCTGCTGATTGCTGCTGACGCACGGGTCAAGGTCGTCTCCTCCGGCGGCGAGGACATCATTCCCCTTCAGGATTTCTACACTGGGGAGGGAAAATCTCCACATGCATTGTCGACAGATCAAATCGTGGCTGAGATACAGGTGCCGGAGGCCGTCCAGGAAGCCCGTGCAGCCTATCTGAAGTTTCGATTTCGGGAAGGAATCGACTTCCCCGTTGTGGGCGTGGCGGTTCTTGCGATCAACGGGGGAAGCCAGAGGACCTCTCGAGGAGTCCGGATCGTGGTAAGTGGGGCAACTTCTGGACCATTCCGGTGCGTCAAGGCCGAACGGATGTTGGAGAACGGAAAGATAGGAAATGCGGATTTAGAAAAGGTTGGAGAAAGAGCCGCCGGGGAAACACCAATCGTCTCCACCAGTGGGTGTTCGGTGTCCTATAGAAGGACCTTGGTCAAAGAACTGGTGATCCGTGGCGCTAGGCGCGTCTTGAGTTAGGTTTGTCTCTCTCTAATCGCAAGGGGGGGTGAAAGTGAAAAAAATGCTGATCGAGTTGGTTGTGAACGGAGACCGATACGAGGTCGCTGTTCCATGCCACTGGACGCTCTTAGAACTGCTTCGAGAGGAATTGGGACTTACTGGGACCAAAGAGGCGTGCAACATCGGGGAATGCGGCTCTTGTACAGTTTTGATGAACGGAAAGGCAGTTCTATCCTGTTTGATTCTTGCGGTCGAGGCTCGGGGCGAGGAGATCACCACGATTGAAGGATTGAGGAGCCGGGGAGGAAAGCTTCATCCCCTTCAGGAATCGTTCCAACGGCACGGGGCTGTTCAATGTGGTTTCTGCACCCCAGGGATAATTCTGGCAAGCAAGAGTCTTCTCGACGAGAATCCTAGGCCGACGATTACTGAAATCAAAGAGACCCTGCGGGGACACTACTGTCGGTGTACGGGGTAT
>JABAOH010035115.1_pt3 | contig 76455 bp, 61 predicted proteins | sample 7062181 | NCBI WGS metagenome assembly JABAOH01 (sample SAMN14538630, study PRJNA623070) | marine sediment metagenome | biome: marine biome [ENVO:00000428]; feature: marine pelagic biome [ENVO:01000023]; material: deep marine sediment [ENVO:00002113]; isolation source: pool of 5 deep marine... | reverse complement strand
TGAAGGAATGACTGATTTAGAAATCCAGAAAGCTCTGGATAAACTACGGAAGAAAGCTCGTATTCGTGACTATAAGTGATGTTCTTAAGGCACAATAAGATAGATGGTTGGGGGAAAGGGGAATTCTCAGCAAGAAGGGAAAAATGAAAAAGCTATTTACTCCATTTCTGCTAATGATTTTACTTTTCACTTCTCAAAGTTTACACGCAAAGATATGTTTCAGAGGAAAACCAGCTCCGTACTGTAAGATGTTTTTCTTAACAGAGACCGGTGCCACTTTTCGGGGTTTAAGTTGGGAATTAGGTGGCATGTACAATCTAAATAAACGTTCTGCTTTAGGGGGTACTTTTTTTCTATCAACTCGTGTATATGACGACCTTGCAGCCGGATTCAAATTAAGATACCGCCTTTGGCTGAATTATTTTAATGGTTTTAGTATTGATATTTCACCTGGATTAGTGTTATGGACTCAATGGCCAGACCCGACATTTAAGAAAGGCCCGACATTTACTGGACATGTTGGATTTAACTATAAAGACCTGATAACACTGATGGTTCAGGTCTATATTCGACGTTACAGGTTCCAAAAAAATAAGCTTAGCTTCTCTTTGGGACTCAAGTTTGGCTCATATGCTGGGATTGTACTCGGTGTTGCAACAGTAATAGTAGCTACTGTTTTTGGCCAGCGTCTATGAGCTGTGATTAAACTAATCTTATGATAAAAAGGATTTGCCTTAGTCAGATTGAGAAGAAAGAGGGGAAATTCTCACTGGAAGTGGTAAATGCAAACAAAAGGCAAAAAATTCATAGCTTTGTTTCTTGTCTTTTCTTTAATGATGCTTTCTGTGAATCTGTATGCTAAAGAAAGGCGAGGAGCTAAGCTTGTAATCACAAAAAAGGATGGACAGCAGATAAAAGGTGAACTCATTACAGTTAAACCGAATTCGCTTCTATTATTGGATACCGAAGGAAAAGATGTGTCTATAGATGTTGCGGATATTAAAGTTATTAAAATTGTAAAGAAATCAAAAGTTTTGCAAGGAATTGGTCTTGGATTACTAATCGGAGCGGGCACAGGAGCTTTATTAGGATTTATGGGTGGAGACGACCCAAGTCCAAGTGCATTCTTTCACAAAGCCGAGGAAAAAGCTTTAGTAGGGGGAATATTTGTTGGTGCTATAGGCTTATTAGTTGGAGGAACTCTTGGTTTTGCTTTGGGCATAGATGACACAATCCAGATTGAAGGAATGCCGCCTGAAACAATTGAGGGGTATCTTAATAAATTACGTAAGAAAGCTCGCATTCGTGACTATAAGTGATATATCATTAACACAGTGAAAGGCGAGTGGAAGCCAAATCCCCTAAAGCCTTGCCTTCCTAGGATTGAAATAGACGCTGATCAACCAACTCATATCCCCCCGGACATCTTTCTAACTATGATTACCTCCTCTTAAATACACACCATATTTTAAGGCATATACGGTTTGTATTGACATCAACTTTTTCATGTGATATCAGATTATCATCAGTCGGGAGGTAAAGATGAGTCAAGAAGAGAAATGTTATCTTTGTGAAAAGAGTGCAAGCATATCTTTGATANNACTGCGAGATGTGCGGCAGATATATTTTTTTAAAAGGGGCAAATGAGGTCGAATACAACAAGATGCTAAGAGAGAAGAGAGCGATGCTTTGTGCTTACACAAGGGAGTGTTTTGAGCTTGGAGAAGAACCACCTGAGTTAGGAGATCCAAAGAATTTTGAAGAGATAATTGAAGAGTATGAAAAAAAGAGTGCTGGGGAAAAGCTAAAGAATTTAGTTTGGTACATAAGAAAAAAGTCTGTTCAGCTTGGGGATAGTGTTTCGCTGGATGCAGAGAAAGATTATCCTATTACATATTCGTTAAATCCTGAAGGATTTACTGATATTATTAAAAATCCGATTGGACAGAAATTGATTGAACCTACAGAATCTGGTTACAAATTGACAGAAGAAGGGTGGACACTTAGCACAGAGATTATGGAAACTAAAGAGGGAAGTGAGCCATAAGCAAAAAGAGAAAGAGAAAAATTAAAAATAGAAGAAAGTAGAATCCAAAGACCATAAAGAATAGGCTTCACTTGATTGGAAAAAGATAGCTGAGTATTATTAGCGCCTCTAAAAAAAGAAAATCGAGCGGGCAGAAGAGGATAGGCCTACTCTAAGCCGCTATCCGTGTTTTCAATTATACCCTTGAAACTTCTGGTGATTAAGATAATAATCAGCACTTCGCTTAAGCCGAAACCGTTAGACGAAATGGAGTGGTCGCAAATGTAGCAAGAGCAACCTCATGGATTACTGAAGATATATCGGCGAAGTAATATAAAATTGATGGAAAGGAGGCAGTAAAATGGAGGAAAAGGCTCTGAAAGAAGTAAGGTTTGCCAAAGCCGCTGATGTAATGACCAAGAATGTGGCGTACATTAATGGCAACGAGACAGTGGCCAATGCTATCGGGATTATGAAGGAGATACGCATCTCTAGCTTGATAGTGAACCGAAGGGGCCCCGAGGACACATGGGGGATTATAACCCGCAAGGATGTGGTTAGCAAGGTCGTCAGTCCGGGGAGGGACCCACATGCAGTCTTTGTCTTTGAGATCATGACCAAGCCGCTCGTCATGGTCTCCCCAGATCTCGAGCTTAAGTACTGCGCCAGACTTTTTAATCAGGCTGGCATTAGGAGAGCGCCTGTTTTCGATGGCAAGGATATTGTTGGGATTTTGAGTAACAGCAATATCTTCTTCGCCATCGAAGTTTAACTAAACCCTCGTTGTCGAAGTAAAGATTAGGAATTTCACTCAAGTTGACTCTTTCCTAATTAATTGATATTCTTTTGCCGGATCATTAAGGGGATTATCGTATATGAAGTGCCCTAAATGTAATTTCAAAAATCCCGCTGATTCCAAGTTCTGTAAAGAATGCGGAACTCAACTCATCCCCTCAGAGAAAATCTCCAGCCCCCACACGAAAACTCTAGAAACGCCCAAGGAAGAATTAACCACTGGCTCTACATTTGCCGAAAGATATCAAATTATTGAAGAACTTGGTAAAGGGGGGATGGGTAAAGTCTATAAGGTTCACGATACAGAGATAAAGGAGAAGGTGGCACTTAAGCTCTTAAAATCTGAGATAGCCTTAGATGAAAAGACCATTGAGCGATTCAGGAATGAGATAAGGCTAGCTCGTAAGATTGCCCATAAGAATGTTGGTCGAATGTTCGATCTTGGAAAAGGAGAAGGAACTTATTTCATCACTATGGAATACGTTTCTGGTCAGGATTTGAAGGGACTGATCAGACAAACAGGCAAACTGGCAATTGAAACAACCATATCCATTGCCAAACAGGTCTGTGAAGGATTAGAGGAGGCTCACAAGCAAGGCGTGGTTCATCGTGACCTGAAGCCAAGCAATATCATGATCGATAGAGAAGGAAATGTCCGGATCATGGATTTTGGCATAGCCCGCTCCATTAAAACAAAAGGCTTAACGGGTGCAGGAGTGATGATCGGAACACCCGAGTACATGAGTCCTGAGCAAGCAGAAGCAAAAGCCGTAGATCATCGCTCTGATATCTATTCTCTGGGAATCATCCTTTATGAGATGGTGACAGGTATGTTGCCGTTCGAAGGAGATACTCCTTTAAGCATAGCCATGAAACACAAGAGCGAGAAGCTTAAAGCTCCGAAGCTTTTGAATCCGCAGATCCCGGACGATTTAAATAGCTTGATCCTCAAGTGTCTCGAAAAATCAAAAACGGATAGATATCAGGCCGCAGAGGAAGTTTCTAAGGATATAAGCGGGATTGAGAAAAAAATTCCCTTAACGCAAAAAGTAGTTCCAAAAAGAAGACCAGCTACCTCTAAGGAGATAACCGTAAAATTTAACTTGAAAAAAGCTTTCCTCTCAGCTCTTGTAGTAGTTATTTTGATAGCTGTCGCGGGTTATTTTTTATTCCGTCCAGGCCGCCCAGATACAGATATTAATATTGGCACAACAAGACAGATAAGCCATGAACCAGGCCTGGAAATAGATCCCAAGGTTTCTCCTGATGGAAAGATGGTGGCTTTTGTCACCGGACCTTTGGGCAAGACTCGCCTTGTTGTGCGTCAGGTTGCTGGCGGACGTCAGATTGAGGTTACCCAGGATTTTTCTGGCAATCAACGTTGGCCGCAGTGGTCTCCTGACGGCAGCCAGCTTGCTTTTTACTCTGAAGGGGCAATTTATGTTGTACCTTCCCTTGGAGGAATTCCCAGACGAGTCGTCGATAAAATCGAAAATAGCTCAGCTCACAGCCCAGCTTGGTCGCCTGATGGCAAAAAAATTGCCTATGTGCAAAACGATTCTATCTGCGTTTTCACTTTGGATACAGAAATGTCGGAAGAAATAGTAGAGGCAAAGGAAGTTCATAGTTTGAGTTGGTCTCCAGATGGATCGCAGATTGCCTATGTTTCAGGGAATATAGGCTTTGTGTTCAGTAGATTCGATATCGCTGAAGCACTTTTTACTATAATCGGCAATAATGCTCCCAGTTCGATTCATATTGCCTCGCTATCAAGAAGGACTACTGTTCGAGTGACTAGTGATGATCATTTGAATGCGAGTCCTGTCTGGACTCCGGAAAAGAAACACATTTTATTCATTTCAGACCGGGGAGGAGCTCGAGATATTTATGCAGTGCCACTGACTTCCTCGGGTAGACCTTCAGGAAAAGCAGCACGGTTAACAACAGGATTGGATGTTCATACTATTGGCATTTCTAGGGATGGCCAAAAGTTGGTTTATTCAGTTTTTAACACCACAGCCAATGTCAGGTCAATACAAATTCCAGAAAAGGGTCCACTATCTATTTCAGATTCAAAGCCGATTACCAAAGGAAACCAAATAATAGAAACCTTGGATGTATCTCCTGACGGACAGTGGTTGGCTTATGACTCTAATCTAAGCGGCAACGCAGATATTTATAAAATGCAGGTAGCAGGAGGGGAAGCCATTCAGCTCACCACACATCCAAGCGGCGACTTTAATCCACAATGGTCCCCCGACGGACAGAATATCGCGTTTCACTCTTTCAGGCAGGGAAGCAGGGACATATGTTTGATGACAAAAGATGGGAGATCCATTCAGGTTTTGACAGATGATCCATCCCATGAATTCTTTCCAGATTGGTCACCAGATGGTTTGAAAATAGTATTTTATTCTGATAAGACTGGTCGCCATGAGCTTTTTGTTGTATCCAAAGATGAGACAGGTTGGGGAAAGCCAGAACTGATAACATCCGATGGTGGGCCGATCCCTAAATGGTCTCCTTTGGGTGATTACATTTCCTACATTTCAGAAGACAGATTGAGGATTATTTCGTACGCTGATAAAAAAGTAAAGACACTTGTTAAAACCCAAAATACGGTTAGACTTTTACCCGGCCATGATTGGTCTCCTGATGGCAAAACTATCTATTATGTGGCAGTGGATGGGCCAGGGAATGTGGGTATATGGTCTGTTCCTGTGATAGGGGGGAGGCCGGAAATTAAAGTCATCTATGATGATCCATACCTAAAGTATGGGCAGCCGATAATTTCTACAGAAGGCCAGCGGTTTTACTTACCAATCCGCCAGGATGAGAGCAACGTGTGGATCATGGATTTAATATCACGAGAATAATAGGCTCGCGTGGTCTGTTAATTTCTGGAAAAAAGAAATTCGCGGTAACCTACAATTCTAAGGATAGGGGTAATTTTTTATCCGAGAAAAGTGATTTGATATTTTTTTCTTCTCTCTGTTCCAAATATTTTCTCACTGCCTGAAACCCGAGATATTTTCCCGCACGAGGAGGAATATCGAGCTCTTGATTTCCCTTTCTGTAAAAATCGATCAACTCTTCAGAAGAATATCTTCCCGAGCTATAGATATCTCTTAAATAGTCCTCATTTTCCTGACACCAGTTTAATCTATCCCTTATCATAAGCAAGTGGTCAGATATTTTGCTTTCTGTAAAGGCTAAGGATGAAAAATAAGTCGCTATTCCTTCTGAGATTAAAAGCCATTTTAGTTTTTTATCTTCTGGAATTTCCCCTCCACTTAAGTTTAAAAGAAAATGAGCATACTCATGGGCAAACAGAATCTTGAGTAACCTGAAATCCCTGAATCTTTCCAGGCCAAAACATATAACCGGTTTTCCTCGGAAATCCATAACAAAAGCATCTGGGCTGAAAAAACCAAAAAAAAGATAAACTTCAGGCTCCTCTTTTGATGAGACAATACTCCTACACTTCAGGTATGACTCATTAATTATTTTTTCAGGAGGACAAACAGAGATGAGATGTTTCTGCAAAGAATAATCCGAAGCTCTAATCCTTTCGACTCTTTCCTTCAGGTTCGAAAAATCTATCAAAGGGAAATGAGAAAAGTAGTTTTCTAGAAATTCTTGGTGGCGCTTAAAATAAAGAGTGAAGTAAATTTCCCATTTACTGGAGTCAGGGCTTATTTTTTCAAGGAATGTGCAAAAATCTTGATACAATGTAAAAATTCTCATTATCATCTTTTTACCACCATTCTTCTGGCTAAATCAATTTAAACCTTTCTTTGCTCATAAAGTCTCTCAAATTGACTTTTATATTTTCTTGATATATTAGTTTCTAAGTAGAAAGAGAGAATGAAAGAAAGGTTCCGTGTTAAAAAAAGAGATGGTCCATTCTGGAAAAAACAAGATCTGGGATTGTGAAATGTTTAATAAAACTGGTTCTTTAGTTTTGCTTACATTGATTTTGATGTGTGTTTTGGGACTGATATCTGCTCCAATAAACCTGGAAAAGACGATATTCGGCACACTTTCAGGGAAAATTGTTGATGAAATAACAGGAAAAGGTGTTGAAGGAATCATTGTCACCATAAATTTAGAAGATTGGCAAATGCGTACTGATAAGAATGGATTTTTTAAATTTGAAAATGTGCCAATGGACGGTAAATATGAAATCAGAGTAATTATTGATAAGGAGCCATATTGTACCCAGATGCGTGAATTCGACATAATAATGAAAGAAAAGAAAAATGTTGTTCTCGAAGACATTATCGCCCGAAGAGGAGGCACTATTGAAGGCACAATAAAAGACGAGGATGGAAATCCTGTTTCTTTTATGACTATTAAAGTTTTTGCAGAAAAAGAGATACCAGGAGTTTATGGGGCAATTTCTGATAAAGATGGACATTATCGTGTGTCAAAACTTCCCTGCGGGAAAGACCTGAAAGTTGTTGCAGCCTGCTGGAATGTCTCATGTGGGTGTGGAAGAATAGTGAAAGAAGGTATAAGGGTTGAAAAAGATAAGACGACAGAACGTGTTGATTTTGTGATTATTGATGATCCAACTGGAGTTTATGGAAAGGTCGTTTCTCGAGAAGGAAAACCGCTCCGAGCTCACTTAACCTTTTGGAGAGGCTCTGAGGATATAGGAAATTTAATGAGTGATTCGCTTGGAAATTATTCTATGCGAGCACTTGAATCAGGCCTCTACAGAATTCATGTTGGATATGGAGACGAGAAGCAAAAAATTTCCAGCGATAAGGGATTACATGTAAAAAAAGGAAAAAGGATCAGAATGGATATAATTATCTCTGAAGAAGCTGTAGTGTTTAAAACATATCAAGATAAAGACAACACAAGCGTTCCACCTGACAGTTTTTTTTTAGAAGAAGAAGATAAAGAATCCTTAGCTCCGTTGATAGTATCTCCTTTTGGAGCATTTACTGAAGAACTCGAGGATTTAATATTGGATGCATATTTAGATGATGTTAAGATAAAAATAAGATCTGATTGCCTCCCTGATAGTCGTCCTGATAGTCCTAGGATGAAAATGTTAATTCGTCTATCCGATGCATACAAACCTATATTCGTTTTGATCCAAGACGATCGAGAGTATCGGATTATTGAGAAAAGAGGAAATTTCTTTAGATTAGAAAAATGTGGTGGTACTCCTCAGGGGAGCAGCATTATCTATTTATATCCTGCTGCCTTCAAGAATGCTTGCGGTTCTTTGGCCTCTGTTTTATTCCACGAGCTTATGCATATAGCAGGGTTACGAGACCACGTTGTTTATCCATATACAAAAAAATGTTATGGCGATGAAGCTGGAGACACTCCTTCCCATATTAAAAAGAAGTGATTTCCTCTACTGAAGATGAATCCAGTCTTTTCAGATTTGTTTACTCTCTAAATATGAAATCCATCTAAGATCCCTGGCTCTATTTCTGGAAATATCTTTTGGTTGAAAACAGGGAATAAAAGCTATAGAATACAACAGATGGTTGCAGTCATTATTATTTACTCTTCTGATTTTTCTGGTCCTAAACAAGAATGAAACTAAGAGGTTTTTTGGTCATAATTGTGCTGGCAGCGGGACTGCTTTATTTGCTCTGGACGCTGCAGGTAGGAAGAGAACAACTGCCTGAACAAGGAGGAAAAGAAGAACAGCTACCCCCGCAAATAAGGGCATACAGGGCGGCCGAGCTTCAAAGTACAAAAGCAAATATGCTTTCTCTAAAGACAGCAATTTTTATGTTTACAGCTGAAGAGGGAAGAACCCCGAAGGATCTCCAGGAACTTAAAAAGTATGGTGGTCTACGTGGTGCGGATTTGGACGCTTGGGGAACTGCAATCAAATATGAGAGGCTAGCTGATGAACATTTCCGTTTGACCTCCGCGGGTAAAGATAAGACCTTTTACACATCTGATGATATCGTAGAGGAATATTAGCATAAATAAAAAGGAGACAAAAAAAGGGGACAGGCTACTTTTTCCTGAAGAAGAGGAACATTATCTCTTTTTTATGGATTTGATAAATCAAACCTCAGTATAAATGGACAATCTCCACAGAAAAAGTAGCCTGTCCCCTTTTTTTGTCCCCTTTTTTTAGATCCTTTTTCGTGTTTTTCATTGAATTCCTCTGAAATTTCTGATATCTTACTTGCTAAAATGAATACAGGAACCAGGATTCTAGGAGATAGGATTACTTGAAAACATCCACAGAAATAGAAAACAAATTCAGATTTGTCATTTTAGCAGCAAAAAGAGCAAAGCAGTTATTAAGGGGGGATAAACCAAGGTTAAAGTCTAAATCAAAGAACCCAATCCGTATTGCTCAGCTAGAAGTGGTTGAGGGATTGGTGCACTATGATCTTGTTGAGCCAAAAAAGGAACAAGTCAGAAAGCCGGAAGAAGAAGGCTTCATCGGGGAGGAAATAAGAGACAGAGGAGAATTGGTAAGTAAGGAAGATGAAGTCAAGGCTGAGAAGAAAGAAAAAGAACCGAAGGAGAAACCTAAAGAAAAACTCAAAGCAGAAGCCAAAAAGAAGCCGAAAGAAAAGCCCAAAGAGAAACCTAAAAAGAGACCCGTAGAGAAGCCCAAGATGAAGCATAAAGAAAAACCAAAAGCAAAATCCAAAGAGACGCTCAGAAAAAAGGCCAAGGAAATACCCAAAAAGAAAACTTAGGGGGATAAGACTTAGAAGGAGAGGTTTTTAGAGCCTATCTTAGTTTTTGCCGACTCTTTTTTAATAAGCTGTATATAATCCAGCTTGATGAATTCCTTCTTCGAAATGCCCAAGGCGTTGGTAAATTTTACGATTTCCTCTCTTTCCCCTTCCAGCTCGATAAAGTTTCCTATTGACAATTCATCCAGAGAAATTCTTAAGCTTTTTTTTCTGTAGATAGTTCTGTGTTTTTCATAATTGAAGACAGGAATATATCCTAAGGATTTTAGTATTTTTATCAATTGTTTTTCATTTTTCAGTTCTGTTTCATATTCTTCTCTTATTTTAAATTTCCTTGATTTTTGAGGAGGGCCTTTGAAGGTTAAGAAGGATTTCTTATTCATTCTTCGAAGTCTTAATGCTTGTTGCTTTTTATAAAGAGTCTTTGAAGGAAAATCATAAAGAGTGTTTTCTTCATAGAAACGTTCTTTTTCCAGTTTAGCTCCGAGCTCCAAGATCTTTTCTCGGAGGTTCTTTAGGTCATCAATCCGGATTTTTACTTCTATTTCAATCATCAGTTCTCTTCGGTAAGATCTTCATTTTTACGAGTTTCCTGCTTTGGAGACTTTTGCATTTCGTGCATCACAATATTCAAGGGATTAAAGAAGTAGAGGGGCACAATTTGGAAAATCGTGAATAGTAATCAGTAAAGATAACTTGAATTCCTTTAAAGTTTTCTTGACTCTAACCCTTTTTTACAGGCTATTTCCTTCTTTTTATGATGAACTCTGATAATAAACTTAAGGCTTCCTGATGGGTAGATTTAGGAAATTGAGACATGATTTCTCTTGATTTACGCGAGAATTCTTCTGCTTTTTTGTATGTGTAATCAAGCGCACCGTTGGATTTGACAATTTTGAGAATCTCCCTAAGGGATTCCTTATCCTGATCCTTCTGCTTCATTAACTCAATGACAAGTTTTCGGTTTTCTCTGCCGTCATTGTGCAGAGTGTATATTAGGGGTAAAGTGATGCGGCCTTCACTTAAATCGGAAAGAATTGGCTTACCCAGGGTTTTTTCTTCTCCTGTAAAGTCAAGAAGATCGTCAATTATTTGAAAACTCATACCCAGGTTTGCACCGTATTCTGCCAGGTGATTTTCTTCTTTCTTGGTAGCTCTTCCAAGAATACCCCCTATTTGGCAGGAAGCGGAGAAAAGAGACGCGGTCTTTTTATTGATGATATCCAAGTAATCTTTTTCAGCCATATCCAAGTTTCCGCTCAGATAGTATTCTGTTAGTTCCCCTTCAACCATCCTAGCGGAAATGCTGGTAAGAATCTGGATTATCTGGCTGTGTTCACTCTGTAAAGAGAGGCTAAGCGCCTTAATATACAGATAGTCACCCAAAAGAACAGTGACGTTTGGGCCCCATTTGGCGTGGATGGACTCCCTTCCCCTCCTTATTTTTGAATTATCGATGATATCATCATGGATTAGGCTGGCAGTGTGGATAGCTTCAACCAAGGTCGACATTAGGATATGCTCTTTTCCCTTGTATCCGAATAATTTGGAACAAAGTAATACGAGAGCAGGTCTTATCCTTTTTCCGTTCGCTTGAAAAAGATAGGTGCTGATATCGGAGATGAGCTTATTAGGAGAGCGAGAAAAAAGTCTGAGCTCCTGCTCTACTTTTTCCAGATCCTTCATGATATTGTTATACAATCTTCTCAGGCTTGGACTTTTTTCCACGCGAGATTTGATAGAATTAGTGGCTGATTCACTCATCTTTAATTTCTAAATAGCATGCATCTTCCAAGGCCTCTTTATATCCTCTTTTTTTAAAGGATATTAGCACTTTCTAGTTCTGATCCTTACTCGGATCCTGAACATTATTTACTTGAAATGATTCAAGAAGCCCCTCATATCTTAGCATCTAGGGTTTTTAATTTCAAACATAAAAAGAGATTCGAAATTTTGAGAAGTGGCGCAAGCCAGTTTATCTAAAGAAATCTTCTTTAGCTCAGCCAGAACTTTGGCGATTTCTATCACGTGGGCTGGTTCGTTTCTCTTTATTTTGCCTTTAAGGGGAAAAGGAACAAGGTAAGGGGAATCAGTTTCAATCAGAAGTTTTTCTAAGGGTATTTTTTCAGCGATCTCTCTAAGTGGCTGGGCTTTTGGAAAGGTGAGAATCCCGGAAAAGGAGATATAGAAATTTTTATCCATCATTCGCTTTGCTAGTACCCAATCTTCGGTGAAGCAGTGCAGGATGCCTCCTTTGCTGAAGTTTTCTTCTTCAATAGCCCTGGTAATCTCCTTGCCCGCATTTCGACTATGGACGACGACAGGAAGCTCCAATTTCTGAGCTAAGTTGAGTTGATGACGGAAAACTTCTTCTTGTTCATGGCGCGGGGAGAAATCGTAGTGGAAATCAAGCCCGATTTCTCCTACGGCTTTTACTTTTTCCTCTCCCGCTAGTTCCTGTATTCTTTGGGTGTGGCTCGCAGTGAAGTGTTTAGCTTGATGAGGGTGTATTCCTACTGCAGCGATGAGGCTCTTGTATTTTTTGGCTAGATTGAATGTCTTTTCGATGCTTTTAGGATTTGTAACGTCTGCAGGGCAAAGTATGGATTTGATCCCCTCCTGGAATGCTCTCTGGACAACCTGATCGCGGTCTTTGTCAAAATCCTCCATGTCCAAATGAGCATGCGAATCAACTAGGGTGAATGTCATTTATTTCTCTTATGAAGATAGTTCGACAAAAGCAATAGTCCTTATTATATAAAAGTTAGACAGCAAAAAGTATATTCTGTAACGCTAAAGGGCCCAGAAAGCGTTTCTTTCGCGGTCAAATATGGTTTTGTATAGATTCAAGCGAGAAATAGAATAAAGAAAGCCCTTTTTTATTCCAAAATCTTTTTCTTCAAATGACGAATAGGAAGGGCGCCGTAACTGAGAAGTTTTGCGAGAAATTCTTTTTTGCTGAATGCTTCGCCCTTAAGATTTTTGTATTCCTTTTCCATGTCCAGGATTTCCTGGAAGCCAACATAGGTGCAGGCGCAGTCGACAGGCTTTAGAATAATGCGATTCCATTTTCTTTCGGCTTCAGCCTGAGTCTGAAACCCGCCTCTTGTCATATAGGCAACCGCCATTTCTTTTGTCATGCCGCCTTGATGGATATTTAGTTCGAGTTTGAAATCCATAACTGCTTTAAGAAGGAGCTTAAGCTGATTCAAGCGGAGTCTTAGGTCATAATTTCCAAAACCTTTGAAAATAAACTCCTCTTCAAGATGGACGGGCCATCCTTTGATCAACGGCATATTGGGATAGAGATTTCTTGCCAATGATGGGTATTTACGAGTATAAAACAAGGGGACGAACTGTCCGGGATATGCTTTCCGGATAGCCCATAAATAGAGAAAGAAATTATTGTATTCCTCAAAGAAGGATTTGGTCTTATCCTCTTCCCAATCTTCGGGAATGGGAGTGACCTCTAAAGAGTAGGTACCTGAACTCTCATAAGCTCCGGGGGATGAAAGGCGAGTCCAGGTTATTCCCTGGGAATCAAGCGGCATAGGTACGATTTCGAGATTATTCTCAGGCAGCTCAAGAATCTCGTTCTCGATGATAAAATTTTTTATTTCCTCTGCTGATGTTTTTATCCTGTTAATATAATTTTCTTTTGCATCATGTTCAGCTTTTATTTTATCTAATACATGGGCTACGGTGGTATTTATGAGTTGGTCTTCATTGAGATTAGGGGGAGGATTATCCAGGTCTATTTTCGGTTCCATTATCTTATAGAGTGGTATGCAAACAAGGAACATTTCACGCCGGATATTTTTATAATCAGCATCTGCTCTGGCGTTAAGTTCCTGGAGAGGAATATCGTTCTGCAATGTTAACCGAGTCAGCCTTAAGTGAGCCTGTTCTCCTAAACGGAAATTTCCTGTGGACTTGGGAAGAAGTTCATTCTGAAGAAAATTCTGATAATCAACTAAGGCAGCAATGACCTTGGTTAAATTTTCTTTAAGTTTGGATTTGTTAGCTTCCGGGGCTTGTTCAATCAATTCAGGGAGTTCATTTTTATAAAAATTCATTATTCCCGTGAATTGCTTTATGGCTGTCTCTGTGAATATTTGAGGAGGAGTTTTCAAGTTCTCTTTAGCTTGTTTGATGAGCTTTGGCAGTGCTTTTAGCCTGTCTGTTGCGTTCTTTGCCCTTGTATCCATAGGAGCAAATTCCTTGGTAAGGAGGGGTCGCACGCAATTTGCAAAGATTTCGTTGTAAAAAACAGGATTGTATTCCCAGGGAACAAGATTTTCGTGCCTGAAAAGCTCAAGGTCTAAAGCGTCGAGTACCATCTCATGGTCGATTTGAAGCTCAGGGCTAAGCTTGGTTTTATCAACTTTAGCCACGAATTCTTGGTTAAATTCATCTAAAGCTTCGTGCCGGTTCTCGATGCTTTTACTGCTGAGGTTTTCTAACTGGTTGTCGTACTTGTGGTAGCCAGCTAACGTAGCTGAGGTCGGGTAGAACTTCCAAAGTGCATCAAGATAAGCTTCTAATGTTTTTTTGAATTTTTCGTCTTCATTATCTGCTTTAGATAGAAGTAGACTAGCGCTCAAAAAAACAAAGAGTAGGATGACGAATGGAATGATTGCTTTCCTCATTGAATCCTCCTCTATATGAGCTTTATTTCGTACAAGTTAAGCCGTCCTGGGATATGTTTTGTTTTATGAAACTGAAATCCTACCATAAAACTATAGCAGGAGGCAACACTTTCATCTCCTCAATCCTTGCCTTAGAACTGGATTACTGCCGAGCCCCACGTGTAGCCAGAACCGAAAGCTGTGAGGACTACAATATCGCCTTCTTTTATTATTCCTTCTTTCAGAGCTTCATCCATTGCAATAGGAATCGAGGCGGCTGTCGTGTTTCCGAAGCGGTCTATGTTTCTAATCACTTTTTCAACTGGAATTTTCAGACTCCTGGCTACCATTTGAGAGATTCGTTCGTTAGCTTGATGGGGTATAAGATGGTCAACGTCTTCAATAGAGAGATCATTATGTTTTAAAGCAATTCTTACCGCTTCAGGCATTTTTTCTGAAGCGTTTTTGAAAACATTCCTTCCGTCCATTTTAGGGAAGAATCTTTTGTTTTTGAAGAATTCTTCGGCAAAAGTGGGGTTATCCTTAGGACTTGGTTTCTCCATCCATAAATCAGATACATGCCTTCCATCTGAAAAAAGATGGGTAGAAAGGATGCCTCGACCGTCATTTTTCTCATTGGGTTCAAGGATGACAGCAGCAGCTCCATCTCCGAAAAGGACAGCCATATCTCTCCCCTCATCAGAATAATCCAAGTTTGATGATTGGACTTCAGATGCAACAAGCAGGATTTTCTTATAGTTGTGAGTTTTGATGTACTGATCAGCCACAGAAAGTCCATAAATAAACCCTGTGCACTGATTTCTCACATCGAGGGCTCCTATTCCAGAAAGCCCAAGTTTAGCCTGGACTATAACGCCTATTCCAGGAAAGTAATGATCTGGGGAAAGGGTGGCGGCAATTATAAAGTCTATTTCTGATTTGTCGATTTTGGCGTCATCAATAGTTCGCAGGGCCGCTTCATAGGCTAAGTCTGAACTTCCAACACCAGGTTCCACATAACGCCTTTCTACTATCCCTGACCTCTGGCGAATCCACTCATCCGAGGTGTCCATCTTTTTCTCTAAGTCGGAGTTAGTTATAACTTTAGGGGGGACAAAGTGACCTGTTCCTGCTATGAATGATTTTGTGTTCATCATAATTTCGATAAATTATAATAGATGGACAGGGAAAAATAAAGGCATAATTTCCTTGACGCAGCAAAGGGGAGAGAGTAATATGCTTTTTACGGGAGAAGGCAGGAGGAACTCAGTTGAGAAAGAATGTTTTTCTTTGTATTCTAATTCTTTGTCTTTCTCTTTTCGCTGTAGCTGAGGATGAAGCTCTTCTAAGGATTGAAGCTTCTTCAAATCCAAAAAGGCTTTCCAGGGGTCAAAAAGGGACGATAGTTCTGAAGCTTAGTTTAGAAGAAGGTATGTTTATTAGTCCTGAACCTTCTTTTATCATCGAATTTAGTCCTTGCGAGGAGCTTATTGTTCCCAAAAGTTTATCTACGGACTATGATTTGAAGATAGATGTCTTGGAAGAAAACGGAAAAGATTACCTAAACCTGAGTGAGGACATTGAAATACCTTTTACAGTCCGCTTGATGGCGAAGCAAGGCAAGCATCTTCTTGAGGGAAAAATCAAATATTTTGCCCACTCAAAAGAAGAAGGATGGTGCTTGAAGTATACATCAAAGTTTTCTGTTGCCTTCTACATAAAATAAGAATTAAATTTACAGCCAGAAAATAAAAGGGGACAGGCTTCTTTTTCATAAATTTCGTAGGGGTTTGATTTATGAAACCCGCACATTTTTAAAAAAGTAGCCTGTCCCCTTTGTTATGAATTAAATTTACAGCCAGTTGTGTATGAGGTACCAGTCAAGCGTTTCCTTAATAGCTTCCTGCAAAGAATACCGAGGTTGAAAGGATAATTCTTCTGTTGCTTTTCTCATATCTGCGACCCATCCCTTCTGCCTCATTTGTTTGAATTTATGTAGATTGAGAATGCCCGGTTTCTTGCTTATCTTGCCTGCAACATCAGCGATCAAAGCTACAAGATAGCCTACGGGAATCGGAATTTTAACTTTTTTTAGTTTTTTACCAAGGGCTTGTCCTGCAAATTCTCCGAACTCTTCATAACTGCAGGGATTCGGGTCGCCGATATTGAAGATTTCTCCGCTTTTCAGTTCTTTTTGAGAGCAAACATATAAAGCTCTGATAAGATCTTTAACATAACACACACTCATGTATCTTTGCCTTGAACCGATCGTGGGAAGGGCCCCTTTTTTTATCCATTTGAAATAATTAAGGAAATCCTTATCCCTGGGGCCAATAACTCCTGGAGCTCTAATAATGATTATCGGATAGACATCCTTGAATTTTAGAGCTTCGTTTTCGCCCATTAGTTTGCTTTTACCGTAAGGTGTGATCGGATGAGGTACGTCGCTTTCCTGGACTGGCTTTCCATCCGAGGAAGGCCCAACAGCTGCAAGGCTGCTGAGGCAGATAATTTTTTTGGGAAGTATCTCTTGATCATGTAGAGCCTTGAAAAGGCTTGCCGTTCCTTGTTGATTTACTGTATAATAATCAGCCACATCGGAAGATTTGGTTAAGCCGGCGAGATGAAAGACATAGTCGAAGTCAGGAGGAAGAGCAGGAATAGAGAGAAGATTTCCTTTTAAGAGATGAATATTGAGTCCATTTAACCATCTCAGGTTGTGAGGATCTCGGACAAGTGCAAATACTTCGGCACCTTTATCCAACAGAAATTCTGCGAGATGGCTTCCGATAAAGCCGGTTCCTCCGGTGAGAAGAGCTTTCATTGCTTAGATTGTATGAAAATTGCCTACCATGGTCAAACCTTAGCCAATTTAGGGCTGTGAAGAATTAGTGGAGATATTTTCTATGATAAGGAGAGACTTTTAAAAAGGAGGAGAGGGTGGATCTTTTTGATAAGTGTTATAACTTCACACGTGCTGATGAGGCCAAAGCACTGGGGATATATCCCTATTTCACGCCTATTCAAGAAGTGAAAGGTAATAAAGTTAAAGTTGATGGGAAAGAGATGATCATGGTCGGGTCTAATAATTACCTAGGGCTGATGAATCATCCCAAAGTAATGAAGGCAGCTCAGGAGGCCGTGGATAGATATGGCGTTGCGACCTGCGGTTCGAGGTTCTTAAACGGCACTCTGGATATTCATATTGAACTCGAAAAAAAATTAGCGGAATTTATGAAAAAAGAAGCAGCTCTTGCTTTCAGCACAGGTTTTCAGACCAATCTAGGAATAATTCCTACACTCGTTGGCAAGGCAGATTCAGTCATCACAGACAGGATGGTTCATGGCAGCATAGTTGATGCTTGCCGCCTTAGCTACGGAAAAGCATACCGCTTCAACCATAATGACATGGATGATTTAGAGAAGGTCCTTTCTTCCATGGGAAAGGATGCAGGGAAGCTGGTTATAGTGGATGGAGTCTTCAGCATGGAAGGAGATCTAGCAAATTTACCTAAAGTTGTAGAGCTCTCCAGGAAATATAACGCTAAGGTCATGGTCGACGATGCTCATGGGATAGGTGTCATGGGAAATAACGGGAGAGGGACCTGTGAACATTTTGGAGTCGAGGACGACGTCGATATAGTAATGGGCACATTCAGTAAATCTGTAGCTTCTTTGGGAGGATTTGTAGCTGGAGAGGCTAAAGTTATCTCTTATATCAAACATTTTGCTCGGTCCCTGATTTTTAGCGCAAGCATCACCCCTGCTTCAGTTGCCACCGCTCTGGCAACGGTCGATATCATCCAAACTGAACCTGAAAGAAGAGAAAGATTATGGGGTATCACAAAAAAAATGAAATCAGGATTCCAAGCCATGGGCTTCAACACAGGGCCAACAGAAACTCCAATCATCCCGGCCATCATCGGGAATGATGAGAGGGCTTTCATGCTGTGGAGATTGCTCAGAGAGGATGGCATTTTTGCAAATCCTGTGATTTATCCTGCTGTACCCAAGGATCAAGCCCTCATTAGAACGAGCTATTCTGCCACACATACCGATGAGGAACTAAATACTGTGCTTGCAAGCTTCGAGAAGAGCGGTAAGAAACTGGGAATAATAAAATAAAAAGATTGGAGAAATCGACCGTGTCGTCTTTTAGAATTTCTATCTCAATTTATCAGTTGTGGATGATAATAAAATGATAGCAAAGTATGGACGAATATTCTCGGTTTTATTCATAATCTGCTTCTGCTTTTCGACTGTTGAAGGTTCTGTTTCTACGCTTCCTTTGGAACAGATCAAAGCAGGCATGAAAGGCAAGGGGAAGACTGTTTTTGAGGAGAATAAAATCGAGGAATTTGACGTCGAAATTCTGGACGTTTTATATAATATTGCCCCAAAAAGAAATATCATCTTGGTCAAGCTAAAGGGGGAAATATTTGATAAGGCCGGTGTCATCCAGGGGATGAGTGGAAGCCCGGTCTATGTGGGAGGGAAACTTATCGGAGCAGTTGCCTACAGTATTGGAGATTTCGCCAAAGAAGCAATCGCCGGGATAACTCCAATTGAAGAAATGCTCTCTATTGAGAAAGAGGAAACTGCGAAATCTTCCTATTCTCCTCTAATCCCCTTCAAGAAGAACCTGAGTTTGGAAGAGCTTTTTGAAATAAACAAGGAATTCCTAACTCCCAGGTCTTCTTTCATTTCTGAAGGGCAAACATTAGCTCCTTTGGGTATTCCGCTTGTGTTTAGCGGCTTTTCCTCAAACGCGTTTGAAAAAGCCAAAATGTTTTTTTCTAATCTGGGTTTTTATCCTGTTAGAGGAGGTCCTTCAGGACAATCACTTCAAAGAATTTCCTCTCCCGATCTTACTCTTCATGAGGGGGATCCTGTTGCTGTTCAACTGGTAAGGGGAGACATCGACCTGTCTGCGGTCGGGACTGTAACCCACGTAGATGGCAATAAGGTCTTTGCCTTTGGTCATTCTTTATATAATTTGGGCCCGGTTGATTATGTCATGAGCAAAGCCAGAGTTATAACTGTTGTTCCAAGGCTCTCCACTTCTTTTAAGATATCTTCCACAGACGCCCTTTTAGGGAGCTTTGTTCAAGACCGGATTCCCGGGGTGTTCGGAAAGATAGGGAAAGTACCCAAACTCGTTCCCGTCAATGTCCAGATGACGGATGCAGAGGGCAATATTAAGAATTTCAAAATAGAAGTAGTCACTGATAAAATTTTGACTCCAGCTCTTGTAAATCTTTCGCTGGCGAGCATCTTGTCATTTGAAGAGAGAGCTCTTGGAGATCTTTCTCTTGAGCTCAGGTGTGATGTTTACCTGGAAAATGGGATGAGCGTTCATCTTGAGGATCTTTTTTCCGGGAGTTTTAATACTTCTGGAACGAGGCTCTCGAACCTGATTGCTGCAGTTGTTTATTTCTTGATCAATAATGAATTCACAGAATTAGGCATCCATCGCATAGACCTGAGTGTTCATACTTCTGAAGAGGCCAAATTCTCGTACCTAGAAAAAGTTTGGCTTGATAAATACGAGGTCTCGCCCGGTGAGAGGATAAGAATAAAGGTATATCACCGCACTTTCAGAGGAACAACCATGCTCCAGGAGGTGGGAATTTTTGCCCCCCAGCTCCCATCGAGTTCTGAATTTCAGCTTGTTATCGGAGATGCGGCATCGATGGCTCAAGTAGAGATGAGTCAATATAAACTAGGGACCTTTATTCCCCGAAGTTTGAACCAATTGATAAGAGTATTAAATAATCTCAGGAAGAATAACCGCATTTATTTTAAAATAATCGCTTCTAAGCCCGGCATTTTTCTGAAAGGCGAAGAAATGCCGAATTTACCCCCGACGATGAAATCCATGTTTTCTTCTCCTCGGGCAGCAGCTTCTTCCCCTACCGAACTTAATAAATCCACTCTAAGCGAATATCAGTTGCCTCTTCCTTACGTTTTCAAAGGAGCTGTCATGATTCCGATTAAAATAAAGAGATAGGAGAGAAAGGGAATGAGAAGACTTTTGGTTGTTGTGTTCGTTATTCTTGTCTTTTTGGTTCAGGCTCTTCAAGGAGTAGTCCCAAAAAAATGGGAAGTACGAAGTAAGGATGACTTTTTGAAAGGCAAGTTCGATGGGATCTCAGTATCTTATGATGGCATACTTTCTCTCTCTCCTAAAGAGGAAAAAATTAATGGGCCTGAAGAGGAATTCTATCTATCCCTCCTTATCACTCCAGATGGAACATTATACCTTGGAACAGGTCACGGAGGAAAAATATACAGAATCAGAAAAGGAGAGGAACCAGAAATATATTTCCAAGTGCCGGAGATGGATGTCTACTGTCTTGCCCGGGACAGAAAAGGAGATCTTTATGCAGGGACATCGCCCAACGGGAAGATTTGGAAAATTACCGATAAGGGCAAAGGAGATATTTTTTTCAACCCGCGCGAGAAATATATCTGGGATCTATTGTTTGTAGACAAAGGCGTGCTACTTGCTGCAGTTGGTGAGAATGGAGGTATTTACGAGATAAACAGCGAGGGAGAAGGAAAGCTAATCCTTAAAGCAGAGGAAAACCATATTCTTTGCATCGAAAGAGACACCAATGGAGACCTTTTCGCTGGAAGCGGTGGGAAGGGTCTTCTTTACCGAATTACCAAAGCAAAGAAAGCTTCCATTCTGTTTGAATCCTCGTATGAGGAGATAAAGAGCATCGCTCTCGACAGGGAGGGGAATATTTATGCTGCAGCCAGTGGGACTGTTATCAAGCCAATAAAAGAAGAAACGCCAATTTCCCTAAAAGGAGATACAGCTATTACTGTTGCTGTGTCGCCTTCCACACCTGACACCAAGCAGGTTCTCTCTTTAGTACGAGAGCAACCAAGTGCCCTTTATAAGATAGATAAACAGGGAGTAGCTAAAAGACTTTGGCATTCCAGCGATGAGTTGATTTACAGCCTGCTCTGGAGTGAAAGAGAGGGAAAACTCATTTTTGGTACCGGAGATAAAGGAAGGATCTATTCTGTCGATAAGGATGAAAAGACTTCTCTTGTTGTCCAGAAAGAATCGGAACTTGTTTATCTCCTCCTTCCGTATGATTCACAAACTTATTTTATTGCTAATAATCCCCCCGATTTAAGCATCTTTTTTCCTGACCAGAGATTTAGTGGGGAGTATCTAAGTCAAGTTACAGATACGGGAACAATTTCGTCATGGGGGAGAATAGAATGGGAAGCCACAATCCCTTCTGGAGCGACTCTGCAGTTTCAAACGCGTAGCGGAAATTCAAGCAACCCCAACGAGACTTGGAACAATTGGTCTCCGCCATATCAAAAAAAGCAAGGAGAGCAGGTCTTAAATCCCAAGGCTAGATACGTCCAGTTTAAGGTCATGTTTAAAACTCAATCTGGTGAGCGATCTCCTCTTCTTCAAAAAGTTTCTCTTTTCTATCTTCAAGCAAATGTTGCCCCTGCAATCAGAAAGCTAGAAATTCTTCCTCCCAACGAAGTTTATCTTAAACCGCCAGAACAGGAAGAGATTATATGGGGCGCAGATGTCAAGGTCCCAGAGCGGGCTGTTAGCAAAGATAAAGAAAAATCCTTACTTGTTGCAAAGAAAGCTGAAAGAAAGGGATACCAGACAATTATATGGGAAGCGGAAGATGAGAATGGAGATGCTCTCCTTTTCTCCTGCTACATTAAAGGAGAAGATGAGAGTCAATGGAGAGTTTTAAACGAGAAATGGACAGATGCGATCTATGCCTTTGATACACTCTCATATCCTGATGGGGTTTATTTTCTGAAGCTTGTGGTTTCTGATATTCCTTCTAATCCTATGGGGACGGAGCTGAAGTCAGATAGAACGAGCAGTCCCTTTATAATCGATAACTCTCTTCCCCTAATCAAAAATTTCAAAGCTGAGATAGAAAAGAATAACATTAAAGTAACTTTTTCTGCTGAGGACTCACTGTCGTACATCACAGAAGTCAAATACCTTATCAGGCCTGACGAGTGGCAAAGCATTTTTCCTGTGGATGGAATTTGTGACTCAAAATGGGAGAACTTTAGCTTGACTTTGACCTTACCTCCAAGATTTGACAATCTCCTTACCGTCAGGGTCAAAGACCGCCACGGGAATATCGGTGTTTACAAGTTCACCTTTTAAGTTAATCGCTTTGAACTAAACGGGATTTGCCTAACTCTTTATTCTTTCTAGATACTTATCTTCTCTGGTATCGATACGAACGATTTCCCCTTCTTTTATGAATTGAGGAACATTGATAGTAATGCCGGTTTCAAGCACAGCAGGCTTTGAGCTGGCAGTCTGAGTAGCTCCTTTTAGAAAAGGCTCGGTTTTGACCACTTTTAAATCTATGGTCAGGGGAGGTTCTATCCCTACAGGTTTCCCTTGATGCATTTCTACAAGGAAGACAACATTGGGAACGAGGTAATTGACTCGATCTCCAATTATATCCGAAGCAAGTTTGATCTGCTCGAAGTTATCAAGATTCATAAAGACATATTCATCTCCGCTCTTGTACAGATATTCCATCTCGACCGTTTCCAGGAAGGCCTGTTCCACTTTATCTTTTGAGCGGAACCTGTAATCTAACAGAGTCTGATCCTTGAGGTTTCGAAGTTTTATCTGCATCAGTGCTTGTCCTTTACCTGGGGTGACGTGCGTGGCCTCGAGAACCTTGTAGATTTGTCCCTCAACTTTTATTATCATTCCTTTTCTAATTTGAGTTGCGTTTATCAATTTTTACTCCTTAATCCTCTTTTCTTACTCCATCATCGATATGAACAATATACACTTTAGCTCCTATTTTTTTCAAAGCCTCGGCTATTCTTTCAGCTTGATCATAGGCATAAGCAAAAATGCAGCCACCTCCGCCTGAACCGTTTGTTTTTGCTCCGAGAGCTCCGGCTTTAAGGGCTGTTTCTATCATCTGCTCTATTTTAGGAGTGGAAATACGGAGATGGTCTCTAAGAACTTCATGCTGGGAGGTAAGCAGCGCACCGAATCGGGTGTGATCAAAGACATCCGCTTCGAAAAGGGTTTTACCTTCAGCAGCTAAATCCCTCGTGAGCAGAGTTCCTCTTAAGAGTCTTCTCGTGTCAGGAGAAAGCTTTTCAATCTCATCTTTTACTTCCTGAATTGAGGAGCTTTTTAGACTGAAGCCCTCTCTTTTTTTTCGAAGGTTAGCTAACCCTTGAAGAACGTAGTTCTTGATGTAGCCAAGCATTCCGGTTGTGTCCTTTTTCTCGAGGGAATCGGCCAGCACGAATTCTTTAAGAGGATTTTTGAGCTTTCTTACTTTTAATTCTTCGCCAAAATCTATAGAAATCACACCACCAAGGGATGATGTGTAATGATCCATTTTGCCTCCCGGCTCTCTGAACTCAGCCACTTCTGCCAGGAAGCCCAGCTCTGCTATTTCACCGGCCATTTTGGCTCTCTCGTCCTTGGCCGTTTCCAACAAGAATTTTATCCAGGCAACGACGAGGGCAGAGGAGCTTGCCGAGCCCGCATTTATCGGAATAGTGCCTTGAATAATGCAATCCCACCCTGCCGGCAAATCTATGCCTTTTCTTTTTAGTAAGTTGACGGAGCTTTTTAAGTAATCTCTTTCTTTGGTGTAGTCTAGCTTTTTTTCAACAGAAAATTCTTCAGTATCTTCGATATCAGGGAGGTTAATCTTAAACGTCCTGTCTTTTCTTTTTGTGCCGCTTATGGAAATTCTCAGATTTATGGCAGCAGCGATAATGGATAAACCGAAATAGTCTTGGTGTTCACCGAAGAGGCAGATTCTTCCTGGCGCAGATACCCGTAGTTCCTCTTCTTCCATGACTTCTTTTTATACAAACTGAGCTGAAAACTGTCAATGGCTCAGGCTATATGGATCAAAAACACGTTGCTTTTGTCCCGGCGAGTCAAATATTCTTGTTTAGCGAGGGCTAGTGGGTGAAAAAACCGTTTGAAGGCTGAGCGGGCATGGTTCCTCTCTGCAGGAGAGGAGAGCGAAGCCTGAAACCGAACAACTTTTGCCTCGCTGGGGCAAAAGTTGTGTGTTTTTGAAGCCACTAGCCCGAGCTTTCCTTTCTCACGGTTTTTTCGCCATACAGCCTTCGCCAAGCAAGTGAATATAATAATTAGAGAAATGGAGATTCTTACAAATGTTATGGAGGAGTTGATTTTAGAAGGGATTTTTTTTATAAAGGAGTATCATCTTAAAAAGACAGCAAAATGACTGAGATATGCTTTTTAGGGACAGGGGGAGCCGTCGCGACAAGAGAGCGGGATAACATGTCTTTTCTGATTGACCATGATGAGACCTTGATTTTGGTTGACTGTCCGGGGGGTGTTATCCAGAAGATAAAGAAATTCAACTATGATCCCCGCAAGGTAGTCACGATTATTGTAACGCATATTCATCCTGACCATATTTATGGTCTACCTTCTTTTATCCATAGCCTCATGCTGGATAAATGCCTCATCCGGTTTTTTGGCTCTAAAGAAGCTGTCCATTTCTGCCAGGATCTCCTTGATTTGTTTCACTTGCGGGATGAGAAAATAAAGGCGAAGATTGAGTTTGCCTCCGTTGATTCAGGAGAAAGCTTTGAATTGAAAGAATCTCTTAAATGTGCCTCTTTTAAGGTTCCCCATAGTTCTTCATCCATGGCCTTTCGTTTTCACTTCGAGGACATAAAGAAAGACTTGCTTTATTCAGGAGACACGCCTCTCAATCCTTTGCTTTTTAAAGAAGCTTCAGGTATAGATTATCTCATTCATGACTGCAGCGCTCCCTCTCGCTTTTTTAAAAAATATTCTTCCCTTAAGACTATGCATACCAATTCGCTTGAGCTGGGGAAGCTTTCCCAACAGGCGAAGGTCAAATGTCTCATTCCCTGTCATTTTTTCGGTGAATTGGAATTTCCGCTTTCTGAAATCGAGGATGAGATAAGAAAGAATTACCAAGGGAGGCTTATCATTCCGGAAGATTTTAAAAAAATAACCATATAGACTGAGGTTAAGGAACGATTAGCTTTATTTTGGCAGCGACCTGTTGGAGGAATGAATGAAAGGATTAGCCTTTATATCAATATTGTTTTTCTCCTTAGCTCTTGCCTGGCAGACTAATCTCAAGAGAGAGGTGGCTGACCTCGTTCTTCTCAACGGAGCTATCTGGACAGTCAACTCCGCTCAGCCTTGGGCGGAAGCAGTTGCCATAAAAGGCGGTAAAATTCTTGAAGCGGGCTCCTCACAAGAAATAAGCAAGATGATCGGAGACAGCACGCAAGTAGTAGATTTAAAAGGAGATTTGGTCCTTCCTGGCTTCATAGATAGCCATACTCATTTCCTTGATGGAGGATTCTCTCTTTTAAGCGTTCGTTTGAAAGACGCAGGAAGCCGGGAAGAATTTATTAGAAGGATCGAAGATAGGGCTAAAGAAATCGGCAAAGGAGCCTGGATTCTTGAAGGCGACTGGGACCATCAGTCTTTTGATCCTCCTGAGCTTCCGAGGAAAGAATGGATTGATCCGGTCACTCTCCACAATCCTGTTTGTGTAAGCCGCCATGATGGCCATATGGTTCTTGTAAACAGCCTGGCGCTTAAACTTGCTGGAGTCACCAAAGATACTCTCCATCCTTTGGGAGGAGAAATAATCAAAGATCCTAACACTGGAGAGCCAACAGGAATTTTAAAAGATGCAGCCATGGATCTAGTGATGAGGCATATACCTGAGCCTTCTTTCAAAGAAAAGTTGAAGGCTGCTGAGGTTGCTCTGAAACATGCTGCTGAATTGGGCGTTACTTCTATCCATGATATGGCTTATGCCGGTAACTTTGAGGTTTACCAGGAGCTTTTAAGGCTAAATAAACTGACGGCTCGCCTCTATGTTTATATTCCCATAACCGAAGTTGAAGTTTACGCGCGACTTAGATTAAAGACTCCATTTGGCAACAATTTATTAAAGATCGGGGGATTAAAGGGATTTGTTGATGGGTCATTAGGCTCATCGACTGCCTTGTTTTTTGATCCCTACTCAGACGATCCACAGAAAAAAGGCCTGCTCCATTCTCAAATGTTTCCTGAGGGAATAATGGAGAAGAGGATTATCCAGGCTGACAAGGCTGGTCTTCAAGTGGCCATTCACGCTATTGGTGACAAGGGAAATAACCTTCTTCTTGACATATTTGAGAGGATAATCGCTAAGAGCGAAAAAAGAGATAGGCGCTGGCGAATAGAGCATGCCCAGCATCTTCTTCCTGCGGATATTGAGCGCATAGCCAACCTTGACATCGTTGCTTCTGTTCAACCTTATCATGCCATTGATGATGGCAGGTGGGCAGAGAGAAAGATCGGAAGAAAGAGATGCCAGTATACGTATGCTTTTAAATCTCTGCTGGAAAAAGGAGTAATCCTGGCCTGTGGTTCAGATTGGACAGTGGCTCCCTTAGATCCTATAAGCGGGATCTACGCGGCTGTGACAAGACAGACATTGGATGGGAAGCATCCCGAAGGCTGGTTTCCAGAACAAAAAATTTCCTTGGAGGAAGCTGTAAAAGGCTACACGCTGAACGGCGCTTATGCAGAGTTTTCTGAGAATATAAAGGGTTCTGTAGAAAAAGAAAAGCTGGCTGATCTGGTTGTCCTGAGTCGAAATATTTTTAAGATTCCGCCTGAAGAAATTAAAAAAACCGAAGTCAAAATGACTATCCTTAACGGAAAAGTCATTTACAAAAAATAGCTAGATTAAATGATTTATATTTACATCGCTGTTTTAATCGTTTCGTTTGCGGTACTGTTCAAGTCTGCAGGCTTTTTTGTCGAAGGAGCCTGTAGTATAGCCAGGGTGTTGAATATATCCAAAATGGTCGTGGGCATAGTGCTTGTTGGTATGGCCACAACTGCTCCAGAGTTTGGGGCTTCAGTCATCGCCGCCATTGTGGGTCATCCTGAGATTGCCTTGGGTAATGCTATAGGCTCTGTCATTTGCGATGATGGAATCGCGCTTGCCCTGGCTGCAATCGTTGCTCCCACGGCGATCTTAATCAACTGTCGAATCTTGAAGACCGCTGGCCTTTTTCTTATCTCGATAGACATTCTGTCCTATATTTTGGCAAGAAACGGAACAATTGGCAGGATGGAGGGAGCTCTTTTTCTTGTTATCTTATGCCTTTATTTTATCTTCTTGCTCCGAAAGCAGAGATACGTTACCAGCAAAGAAGACAGGGAAGGAGAAGCGCTAAGCTGTAAGGAAGAGAATCTCCCTGCCTCAAAGCTAGCCTTGTTGAAGAAGCCCCTTTTTAGATTTTCCGTTGGTATTATCGGAGTCATCCTTACCTGCCGGGCAGTCATCTGGGCATCTGTTAACATCGCTGAATATTTTTCTGTTTCGAAGACAATAATCGGGTTGACTATAATTGCCATCGGGACATCTCTTCCTGAGATTAGTACCTGTGTAACCGCAGCGCTAAAAGGAGAAGGGGAGATTGCGGTCGGAAATATTATAGGGGCAGACATTCTCAACATCCTTTGGATTATCGGCGTTTCCTCGATTGCCAATCCTATAACGGTTGAATTGAAAGTTATAAACTTTGCCTTTCCTTTCATGATCTTGATAGTGATTACCATGCTAGTGGCTATGAGAATCGGCTGTCGATTAGGAAAGGTGAAGGGTTTTATTCTTTTCGGGCTTTATATCGTTTACTTAGTTTTAACTCTCAAATTGTTCACATAGAAAGAAGGGGGAAGGCTAGTTTTTTCCTTCGGGCTTGATGAATCAAGCCCCTACAATAATATGGATTTGATAAATCAAGCCCCTATATTAATTTTAAGTTATTGATTATATTTTGAAAGGTGGGTTTGATAAATCACATCCCTACATCCGGTGGAAATGTCCCCAAAAAATGGGGCCAGGCCCCATTTCCTACAAAAAATTGGGGCCTGAAAAATGGGGCCTGGCCCCATTTCCTACCATTTCCTACCAATTTTATTATTTTTAATAGCATTTATTCGATTATTGTTGTTCCTAAAGAATTTATTTGTTATTATATCTTGTTTCTGAGTAGCGGGAGGAAAGATTGAACGTTGGTGTTATAAATGAAAGCTCCAAAATAGAGAACAGAGCTGGTTTGACTCCTAGCAGTGTTTCTTTGCTTGCAGAAAAAGGGCACAAAGTATATGTGCAGGCGGGAACCGGGTTGAAAGCTGGATACGCCAACGAAGAGTATGCTGATCAAGGCGCAGAAATTGTTTTTACAAAAGATGAAGTTTTTGGGCGCTCAGATATTGTGCTCAATATATCGCCCCTCGACGAAGAGGAATGTAAGCTCGTTAAAAAAGACCAAATTTTATTCGGATTTCATCATTTAGCTGTAACAAGAAAGTGCAATATTGAAGTTCTCCTTAAGAAAAAAGCTACAATTATCGGTTATGAAATAGTCCAGGAAGAGAACGAAGTTCTTCCTTTTATCGAGAGTCTAAGCGAAATTGCGGGCCAAATGTGTCTGGCCATATCAGGTCACTATCTTCAAACCAGTCAGGGCGGCCGAGGCGTTATCATCGGCGGTGTGGTAAGCGTTCCTCCTGTTACCGCTGTTGTAGTCGGAAGTGGTGTATTGGCCAAAAGTGCTATTAAGAGTATGCTCGGAGCCGGAGCGCATACTATTGCTTTGGGCCGACATATGGACAGGTTGAGAGAATTAGAGGAGATAACTTCAGGCAGATTGATTACTCTCTTCGCCAGCAACTACAATCTAGCGCGAATGACAAGAGTTGCAGATATTCTGATAGGAGCGGTGCTTCGACCCGGCGAGAAAGCTCCTATCATGATAACGAAGGATATGGTTAAGACCATGAAAAAAGGTTCAATCATCATTGATCTGGCCATCGACCAGGGAGGCTGTATCGAGACAAGCCGCTTAACGACACTTGAGCAGCCGACTTATGTTGAAGAGGGAGTAATTCATTATTGTGTTCCCAACATCACATCTTCTGTAAGCCGGACTTCAACAAAAGTCCTGTCCAATTTGGTTGCTCCCTGTCTGCTCGAGATGGGAGAATTAGGGCTTGAGAAGTGTTTGAAAGCAAACAGATCTCTGGCGAGGGGTGTTTATGTCTTCCGCGGAAAAATAGCCAGAAAGAATATTGCGGAAAGATTTGGGTTGGATTATGAGGACTTCCTTTCATCTTTATAAGGGCTGCAGAAAATGGAAAAAATTATGAGTGAGTATACGAAGGTTCAAAGAGAGCTAATTCACCTGCTTCATGATGCGCAGAGTAAATTCGGTTATATCCCGGCCCAGATGATTTCTCAGATATCTAGGGAATTAAAAATCTCTGAGAGTGAGATATTCGGAGTTCTCACCTTCTATAAAGCCTTTACCCTCAAACCACGGGGCGAGCACCTGATAACAATCTGTATGGGAACAGCCTGCCACGTGAGGGGAGCCCCGATGATCCTTGATGAATTCGAGAGAAAGCTGGGAATAAAAGCTGGAGAAACATCTGAGGATAATCAGTTTACCTTGGAGACCGTGAACTGTGTTGGAGCTTGTGCCTTGGGGCCGATCGCGATTGCCGATGGAGATTATCATGGGCAGATGAAGACGAGAGAAGTCGACGAGATCATTAAGAAATTAAAACAGGAAAAAAGAAAAAGTAGTGAATGATGGATGAATTTAATCCTACAAAACTGGACGAGATAAGAGCTAAAATTTCCGAATCCCAAAAGGAAAAGAAAAAGTGTATCACTGTCTGCGGCGGAACAGGTTGTCACGCCTATGGCTGTTTGAAGGTGGCAGAAGCATTTAAGGACGAGATAAAAAAGCAAAATCTTCAAGATTCAGTTGACGTGAGAATCACCGGCTGCCATGGCTTCTGTGAAAGGGGACCTATTACTGTCATTCAACCGGAGGGAATTTTCTACCAAAGGATTCAACTAAAGGATATAAGAGAAGTCATCTCTGAAACGATAATCAATAAAAAAATTGTAGACAGACTCCTTTATACTGAACCCAGGACAAAAGAAAAAATAGTTTTGGAAGAAGAAGTTCCTTTTTATAAAAAGCAAAGGCGTATTATTTTCGGGAATAATGGTTTCATAGACCCGACTGATATAAATGATTATATAGCCTTGGATGGGTATAAAGCTCTGGTTAAGGTCCTTTTTGATATGACTTCGGAGGAAGTCATCGCTGATATCAAAGCTTCTGGTCTCAAGGGGAGAGGAGGAGCAGGTTTCCTTGCGGGAAAAAAATGGGAGATTTGTCGTGAAAATAACTCTGATGTGAAATACATCATCTGTAACGCAGACGAAGGAGACCCAGGAGCATATATGGACCGGAGTCTTTTAGAAGGCAATCCGCACAGTGTCATAGAAGGGATGGTAATCGGTGCCTATGCTATCGGAGCGTCGCTGGGTTTTATCTACGTCCGAATGGAATATCCCCTTGCAGTGAAGAATATTACCTTGGCTGTAGAGCAGGCTAAAAGTCTCGGTTTGCTCGGCGAAACTATCCTTGGGTCTGAATTTAAGTTCGATATTCGTATTTTTAGAGGAGCAGGAGCCTTTGTTTCGGGCGAAGAGACGTCCTTGATGGCTTCTATAGAAGGAAGACGGGCTTTTCCCAGGCAAAGACCACCCTATCCGGCTCAGGAAGGATTGTGGGGAAAGCCAACCAATATCAACAATGTCGAGACGTGGGCTAATGTCCCCCTGGTAATAAATAAGGGAGCTGAATGGTATTCTGGGATAGGCACTAAGAATAGCAAAGGGACAAAGATTTTCTCTCTTGTGGGCAAAATAAACAATACTGGCCTGGTAGAAGTGCCCATGGGGATGAAGCTGAGAGAGATTATCTACGATATCGGAGGCGGTATTAAAGATAATAAAAAATTTAAGGCTGTCCAAACCGGTGGGCCTTCTGGAGGTTGCGTCCCGGCTGATAAGCTTGATTTAGCCATCGACTTTGAATCATTGACAAGAGCTGGGTCAATGATGGGTTCAGGCGGCATGATAGTCATGGATGAGGATACCTGCATGGTTGATGTTGCCCGGTATTTTCTCGATTTTACTCAGGAAGAATCCTGCGGTAAGTGTGTGCCCTGTCGTATTGGAACACGCCAACTTGTAGATATTTTGACACGCATCACTCAAGGGAAAGGTGATGAGAAGGATCTAGAAAAGCTCAATGATTTGTCCAAATCCGTAAAGGATGGATCTCTCTGCGGCTTAGGACAGACTGCTCCTAATCCAGTGCTGACAACCATCCGTTACTTCAGGCATGAATATGAGGCTCACATCAAGGAAAAGAGCTGTCCGGCTTTGGTATGTAAAGATTTGATCATTTACAACATCGAGCCAGATAAGTGCGTTGGATGTCTTTTATGCTTAAAGAATTGTCCGGTCGATGCCATAAGCGGAGAGAGGAAAAAAGTCCATGTGATTGACCAGGAATTATGTATTAAGTGCGGGGCTTGCCTTGATGTCTGCCCTCCAAAGGTCAGTGCTGTTTCTAAATATACGGGCAACAAGAAAGATAGAATTCTCAAGAAAGCTTCCAGACAAAGAGTCCAGAAATGAAAGTCACAATAGATGGGAAAAAGATTGAAGTTGAAGGAAAAAGAACTATCTTAGAAGTTGCTCGGGAAAAAGGTATCTATATTCCTTCACTTTGCGACCATCCTAGGTTAACTCCGTTCGGCGGCTGCCGACTCTGCATCGTGGAGATTAAGGAAAAAGGGGGCTATCCACCATCCTGCAGTACTTATGTGGAAAACGGGATGGAGATAAAGACAAGAACTCCCAGGCTCCAAAATTTAAGAAAAGAGATCCTGGAACTCATTCTCTCTGAACATCCTAATGCATGCCTTATTTGCAGCGAAAAAGAGAATTGCGATGAATATAAATCAACTATTCGGAAGGTGGGAGAAGTAACCGGCTGCGTCCTTTGCTCTAATAATGGACGCTGCGAGCTTCAGGATGTAGTTGAAACCTTAAAGATAGATAAAGTCAGATTCCCATCTGTTTATCGTAATTTAGAAGTAAAAAAAGGCGATCCCTTCTTTGATCGAGATTACAACCTGTGCATTCTGTGCGGAAGATGTGTACGGGTATGCCAGGAGTTGAGGGGAGCGGCTGCAGTTTCCTTTATCTACAGAGGATCTCAGGCTGTAGTAGGAACCGTACTAGATTTACCTCTTTTAGAGTCAGGCTGTCAGTTCTGCGGGGCCTGCGTGGATGTTTGTCCTACAGGATCCTTAGCCGAGAGAGGTATAAGGTATGAAGACCTGCCGGATGAGCGGGCCAAGACGATCTGTCCTTTCTGCAGTATGGGATGTGAGCTAGAAATAGATCTAAAGAAGCAGAAGATATTAAGCTCTAAACCCTCAGACGAGGGTGCAGTGAACCAAGGGCAGGCATGTGTTAGAGGACGATTCTTGATAAAGGACGTTGTCCATAGCCCGCGAAGGATTCTAATGCCTCTAATCAGATTGAATAAGGAGCTTGAAGAAGTCAGCTGGGAGGAAGCTCTTGATTTTGTTGCTCAAAAACTCAAAAAATTCAAGGGAAAAAATATTGCTTTGATTGCTTCTCCCCATATCTCTTGCGAAGAAAATTTTCTCCTCCGAAAGTTTGCAAGCGAAGAGCTAAAAACAGAAAACGTGGACAGTTCATATCGTTTTTCTCCCTTACCCCGTATAGACGAAATGGCTCGAGAAAATGGATTCGAATTAAACCTAAATTTTGAATTTAAAGATATCTCAAAAGCGAAGACTCTATTTCTCACTGGCGAAGATATCCCAAAATCTCACCCTATAATGTGGCTTGAGGTATTAAAGGCTGTTCAGCAGGGTGCAAAACTCATAGTTGCCAGTCCGACAGAACTCTCTCTGAATCGCTACTCGTCGCTATGGCTTCAGATAAAACCGGGAACTGAATTCTATTTATTCAGTTTTTTATCTAAGCTCTTTTTTCATGAAGAGCAAGAAACCAAGAATCCCGGAATTGAAGGTTTTGACTCTTTTAAAGATTCACTTGGCGAGTTTGATCTATCCAGGGTTTTTGAGATGACGGGCATAACTCGAGAGGAATTGGACGAAGCGTTTGTGCTTCTTCGAGAAGCAGAGGACGCTGCCTTTCTTTTCGGTACAGGACTGACTCAACATCCCTGGGGAACTCAGAATGTGGCCGCGCTCTGGAATTTGGCCCTTCAGGCCCAGGCAAAGATTTTTCCCCTCGGCCTTGAGAATAACCTGAGAGGAGTGTCTGAGATAGGCCATAATTCCTCAGATAAGGGGCTAAATTTTAATCAAATCTTGCAAGCGGCATCATCCGGAGAACTAAAGGCCCTCTATCTGGCAGGTCCAGTGCCTTATCTAAAGAAAGCTAATCTTGAGTTCTTGGTTATCCAGGATAGTTTCGTAAACGAGAATTTTGAGCTTGCTGATGCAGTTCTACCTGCCTCAACATTTGCCGAGACTGATGGCACGTTCATTAATGGAGAGGGCAGGCTTCAGAGATTTAAGAGGGTCATCGACCCTCTTGGAGATGCAAAGCCCGATTGGTGGATTATATCTCAATTAGCCCGCAGGATGGGGAGTATAGGCTTCCCCTTTAAGAATCCGTCAGAAATCACAAAGCAGATGATCAAGGTTATTCCAGGTTTTTCGAATATTTCCTACGCTGATCTGGAAAAAGGACATAAAGTCTTTGCTCAGAAAAAGATGAAGAAAGAGAAGTCATTTCTCCCTGTAAGGCATATAGATTTAAATCATAATAAAAGCAAAAAATATCCTTTTTTAATGATCCTGGAATACAGTTTGGACTACTACAGGAGCCTTGCTTTGAGTCAAGAGAATAAAGGTCTGAAGGCTATAAGGGATTCAAGGTGGATCAAGGTCTCTCCTGAGGATACAGAAAAATTGAATTTGGAACAAGGTGAGAGAATAGTGGTTGAATCCTCCTCGGGGAAGTTTAAGGGCTTCGTCAAGATTGATAAATCCTTACCCAAGGGAGTTTTAGGAGCCAGCTTCCTTTTGAGCGAAGATTCTGAGTTTTCCGTGAACGGCCTTATTCCCAGCGTTTTTCAGGAGCTACATTCTTTGGGAATGATACCTGTAAAAATAAAAAGAGAAAAATAATGGCGAAAATTTTGAGAAGAGAGCGTTTGGTCCCAAATATTCATCTTCTTGAGGTCCATGCGCCTGAAATAGCGCAGAAATCAAAGCCAGGTCAGTTTGTCATCGTCATGCCGGATGAGAAAGGAGAAAGAATTCCTTTGACAATCGCTGATTGGGACAATAAAAAAGGCTCAGTTACTTCGATTTTTATGGTAGTGGGTACTTCTACCCATAAGCTTTCTCTTATCGAAACCGACGACGAAATTCCTGTTTTTGTCGGTCCTTTGGGAAAGCCTTCTGAAATAAAAAAATACGGAACCGTCCTGTTGGCGGGAGGCTGTTTTGGGATTGCAGCCATATACCCAATAGCGCGTGCCTTAAAAGAAAAAGGAAATAAGATTATTACATTATTAGATGTTAAGGCGAATTATCTTCTTTACTGGGAAGAGAAACTTCGGGCTGTAAGTGACCAATTTTTGGTTTCAGCTCGGGACAGTTACTACAACTGTAAGGATTATATTCCCAAAACTCTCAACAATATCATAAAAAAGGGATCCAAAATCCATAAAGTGATCTCGATTGGCTGCACTTACCTTATGTATACCTGTTCTGAGGCAACAAAGCCCCATGGAATAGAAACCTCTGTCAGCCTTAATCCGATTATGGTGGATGGAACAGGTATGTGTGGGGCTTGTCGGGTAACCATAGACGGCAAAACAAAATTTGCTTGCGTGGACGGACCTGATTTTGACGGTCATTTGGTAGATTGGGAAGAGCTATTCTCAAGGCGAAAATCGTATTTTGAGGACGAAATCCAATCTCTGTGTCATTGGGAAAAGAATAATTTTCCACGATAGAGAAGAAAAACATGGCTGAGAAGAAAGAAATGCAACCTGAGCTAAAAGAGACGCTCAGGGCAGAATTTAACAAGGACTGGCGGAAGGAGTTGCGGAAGTCTATTCCAGCAAAAGAAAGGATTAAGATCTCTCCCCAGAAGATGCGGGAGAGATCGCCAGAAGAGAGATCCAAGGATTTCAATGAAGTTAACCTTGGTTTAGATGCTGAGCTGGCCAAGAAGGAAGCGCAAAGATGCCTGGATTGTGCTAATCCTGGGTGTGTTATGGGCTGTCCTGTAGGAATCGATATTCCTACCTTTATAAAACTTATTGAGATAGGCGATTATGTCCAGAGTGTTAGGAAAATAAAAGAGACAAACAGCCTTCCAGCTATTTGTGGCCGTGTATGCCCTCAAGAAGTTCAATGCGAAGAGACATGCAACATAAAAAAATCAAAAGGCGAAGGTGTGAAGATAGGAAATTTGGAGAGATTTGTTTCAGATTATGAGAGCCAGCAGGGAGAGGTTTTTATCCCTCAAATCAAGCCAGCATCAGGTAAGAAAGTGGCGGTTATCGGAGCTGGGCCGGCAGGTTTGACTGTTGCCGGTGAGATGGCGAGAAACGGCCATAAGGTTACTATTTTCGAAGCTCTTCACGTTTCCGGTGGAGTATTAATCTACGGGATTCCAGAATTCAGGTTGCCCAAAAGAATCCTCAAGTCAGAAGTAGAGTATCTTGAAAAGCTAGGTGTAGAGTTGAGGGAAAATTTTGTAGTGGGCTTAACAGCAACGCTTGACGATCTAAAGAAGGATGGGTATGACGCTTTTTTCATAGGGACAGGGGCAGGGTTGCCGAATTTCATGAGGATTCCCGGAGAAAACCTCGTGGGGATCTACTCGGCCAACGAATATTTGACAAGGGTAAACCTGATGAAGGCCTATGAGTTTCCTGATTATGATACGCCTGTATTTTTGGGGAAGAGAGTTGCTGTCATAGGCGGTGGGAATGTGGCCATGGATTCTGTCAGAACAGCTAAGAGACTGGGAGCAGAATTGGCGGCCATAGTCTACCGTCGTTCAAGAGTTGAAATGCCAGCAAGAGTGGAGGAGGTTAACCATGGGGAAGAGGAAGGCATCGAGTTTCACTTTTTGACAACTCCAATAAGATACATCGCGGATGAAAAAGGCCGGGTTAAGGCTATGGAATGCTTGAGGATGGAGCTCGGAGAACCTGATTCTTCAGGAAGGCGGCGGCCAGTCCCTATCGAAGGCTCAGAGTTTATCATGGAAGTAGATATGGTTGTGGTAGCCATCGGCCAGAGTCCTAATCCTTTGATTCCCCAGACAACTCCTCAACTCAACGTAGGCAAATGGGGAAATGTAGAAGTCGATTGGGACACAATGGCTACCAGCATAGAAGGAGTTTATGCGGGAGGAGATATCATTCGGGGTGGAGCAACAGTTATTCTTGCCATGGGTGACGCCCGGGTCGCTGCGGCCGAGATGCACAAATACCTGAGCAAAAGAAAGAAAAAATGAGATGTAGAGGATTTATTTGTAGGGATTTGATTCATTAAAGCTTAACTCTGTGAACAGCAAAGAACAAACATAACTGGTATAAAAGTAACGAAAAGTATATTAAGGTATATTTAAGTAAAGAGATATAATCTAGTCTTATTGAACGAAACGATAATTAATAATTTATCTCAATGCTATTTATTGATACATGGGGATCCAGATGAGCTGGGTGGACGACTATAAAGAAAAGCTGGTAACTGCAGAGGAAGCAGCAGCCTTGATCAAGAGCGATGACCGTATCTATATCAGCGGCAACGCAGCCACTCCTTGTGTCTTGATGAATTCCTTGGCTCGAAGAAAGGATGAGCTGGAAGAAGTTGAACTTGTTCATGTTCTTCTTTTGGGAGAGGATCCTCTCTCCAAGCCGGAGATGGAAGGTCATTTTCGTCATAATTCCCTGTTTGTAGGTCCTGCAGATAGGAAAGCTATAAACGAGGGAAGGGCCGACTATATTCCTATCTTCTTACACCAGATTCCTGACCTTATTTATTCAGAGCAAATGCCTCTCGATGTGGCTATGCTTCATCTTTCCCCTCCTGATGAGCATGGATTCATGAGTTTTGGAGTTGAAGTGTTGGCTTCCAAGGCTGCTGCAGAGAGAGCAAAAAAGGTAATAGCTCAGGTGAATGAGAAGATGCCTCGTGTTTTAGGGGATTCGTTTATCCATGTCTCTCGAGTCGACAAGATTGTTGAAATGTCTGAAGAATTGCCAGAATTGAAGAGAAAGCCTTTTAGTGAGGTGGAGCGAAAAATAGGTCATTTTATCGCGGAGCTGATCGAGGATGGGTCGACTCTGCAGTTAGGCATAGGGGGGATTCCTGATGCTGTCCTTTCTGCTCTAAAGGAAAGACGGGATTTAGGTATACATACCGAAATGGTTTCAGATGGAGTTATGGAAGCCATCGAAGCAGGAATAATCACTGGAGCTAGAAAGACATTTCATCCTAATAAAGTCATCCTAACCTTTATTTTGGGCTCCAAAAAAATTTACGAGTTTGCTGATAATAATCCAATCCTTGAAGCTCATCCTACTAATTATACAAATCACCCTTTTAATGTTTCCCGAAATGATAATATGATAGCCATCAATTCTGCCATAGAAGTTGATATAACAGGCCAGGTCTGCTCTGACTCAATCGGCACTTATATCTATAGCGGCTTCGGAGGGCAGGTTGACTTCATAAGGGGAGCAGCTCATTCAAAAGGAGGTAAACCCATAATTGCACTGCATTCTACAGCTAAGGATGGGGAGGTCTCCAGGATTGTTCCTTTTTTGAAAAAAGGAGCAGGAGTAGTCACAACCAGAGCTGATGTAAAGTATGTGGTAACAGAATACGGAATTGCCTATCTCCATGGGAAAAATTTGCAGGAGAGAACCATTGCCCTGATAAATGTTGCTCACCCTAAATTCAGACCGGATTTGATAAAAGAAGCTAAAGGTAGATATCTTCTGCGCTAAGCAATTATAATAGTTTGATGCGGCAAGAAAAACTATTTCCACCCGAAAAAGGACGAATCGGGACGGATGAGTCCGGAAAGGGAGACTATTTCGGACCTCTCGTGGTTGCAGGAGTTTTTATCCCCGAGGACCAGCAGGATGTCATTAAGGAGCTGGGCATAAGAGACAGCAAAAAGATCTCTGATAATCGTGTCAGGGAATTGGCAGACCTCCTGAAAAAGGGATACAAGCATTCCTTGGTCGCTATCGGCCCTGAAAAGTACAATGAACTTTATGCCAAGCTGAGAAATCTAAACAGAATCCTGGCTTGGGCTCATTCACGCGCCATAGAGAACATCCTGGAAGAAGTAAACTGCTCTGTTGCCGTCACTGACCAGTTCGGCGATAAGTCTTTTGTGTTGAACGCTCTTATGAAAAAAGGAAGGGAGATTGAGCTCATCCAGAAGCCAAAAGCTGAGGAGGATCTGGCCGTGGCCGCGGCTTCGATTATGGCGAGAGCTGAATTCCTGAAGCGCCTTTATTTTATCTCCCAGGATTTAGGGCTTGAACTTCCTAAGGGATCATCATCTCTGGTTGAAGAAGCCGGGCTAAAGCTTATCAAACTTCATAAAGCGGAAATCCTGGATAAAGTTGCCAAGAAGCATTTTAAGATCACTCGCCGTATTCTGGCTTCATTGAAGGGTTGAAAATGAAACAGGAAACAAAACGGCTGTATCTTGAAAATCCTTACCAGGTCGAGTTTGAGGCTCGAGTCGCAGACAAAATGATATGGGAGAAAAAACCTGCCTTAATCCTTGACCAAACCTGCTTTTATCCAGAATCGGGGGGGCAGCCTAGTGATAAAGGATCGATAAATGAAGTGGAAGTGCTAAAGGTATTAGAAGATGAGGCAAGGATTATCCACCTTGTTGCTGAGGACATGCCTGCCGGCAAAGTGGCGGGAAAAATTGACTGGAAGACTCGTTTCGACCATATGCAGCAGCACTCTGGTCAGCATATTCTTTCCCAGAGTTTTCATGAGCTCTTGGCGGCAGAGACTCTCGCTTTCCATCTGGGAGAATCTTTTTCTACCTTAGAGATGGACTTAAGGAAGATTTCAGAAGACGAGATTGAGCAGATAGAGAGGCGCGCTAATGAGATTGTGTATGAGGACAGAGAGATAAAATGCTACTTCGTTCCTGAAGAAAAGATCGAGAGTGTTCCGCTGAGAAGACCGCCTAAAAAAAAGGGGCTCATTCGAGTCGTGGAGGTCTCGGATTTTGATTTTTCTGCCTGTGGAGGGACGCATGTCCGCAGGACAGGTGAAATCGGCTTGATAAAAATTCTAAGGCTGGAAAGAATAAGGAACAATATTCGGTTTGAATTCATCTGCGGCGCAAGGGCATTAGAAGACTATTTGCGGAAAAGCAGAATTGTTCGTGAGCTTTCCACCAGGTTCACTGTAAGTGAGGAGGAGGTTCTCAATACTGTTGAGAAACTTTCTTCAGATTTAAAGTCACAAAGAAGAGCGGGGAAGAAGCTGCAGGAAAAAATTGCCCAGTATGAAGCTCAGGAAATCACTCAAGATGCGAAGGAAAAGATAATAAAAGAAGTCTTTGTTGATAAAACACTAGAAGAGGCGAGATACCTGGCACTGAACATTATAAAAAAGGGGGATTTTGTTGTTCTCTTTGGCCAGGAGGGAGAAGAAAGGGGACATCTTATTCTGGCCTGCTCTGAGAATCTCGACATAGACATGAGAGAACTTGTTCCTCTGGTATCTCCCTTGATAAAAGGCAAAGGAGGAGGGAGGCCTTCTTTGGTTGAAGTCGCTGGAGAGGAAAAAGAGAATCTTAACCAGGCTTTGAACAAAGCCTTTGAGTTTGTCAAAAAAAAGATAGGACCAAATCTTTAAAACATAATTATTTAGAAAACAGTCCTTCTTGGGTGGGCTTGATTCACCGTAGGGGCTTGATTCATTGTAGGGGCTTGATTCATCAAGCCCCTCTTCCCAAATTTCCGAATAAAACGGTAGGTTTGATAAATCAAACCCCTACAAATAAATCAATCATAGGTAGGTTTGATAAATCAAACCCCTACAAATAAATCAATCATAGGTGGGTTTGATAAATCAAATCCTACGTTAATATTTTTAGAGTGGCTCCAAGCTGCTTATTCGTATCTTAAAGAAACAATTGGATCAAGGTTGGCTGCTTTTCGGGCAGGGAAAATTCCAAAGAAAAGACCAACAGAGATTGAGACAAATAATCCCAAAATAATTGACCAAGAGGTGACAGAAGTCGGAAGAGGAGTCGCTGCTCTGACCAAGAAAGCTATACCGAATCCGATAATTACGCCTAATGTCCCTCCTGTGCCGGTCAGAAAAATCGCCTCGATAAGAAACTGCTTCAAAATGTCTGCTGAGCGAGCTCCGATAGCTTTTCGTATTCCGATCTCCCTCGTTCTTTCTTTGACGGAAACGAGCATGATGTTCATGACTCCGATCCCACCCACTAGAAGGCCGATGGAAGAGATGACAATCATGACCATATAGACGGCTCCAGTGATCTGGTTATAAAGTTCAACAAACGTGCCCTGGGTGGAGATAACAAAATCGTTGGGTTTTCCAAACTCGACTTTTCTTCTTTTTCGAAGAACGTTGGTTATCTGGTCGATGGTTTCTTCTAGATAGCCATGTTTTTTGGGTGCGGCCGTTATCTCAATATTTTCAAGGTGGTAGGGATAATACTTCATCAGCGTTGTGATCGGGATACCTACAAAATTGTCCTGGCTCTGACCGAAGATGCTACCCCTTTTTTCAAGTGTGCCCACGACCGTGAACTTTTCCGGACCGATCCTTATCTCCTTTCCTAGAGCATTTGTATGGGGAAAGAGAATATCATTTAGTTCAGAGCCGAGGACACAGACTTTTGTGCTATGGGTAATATCCGATTCTATCAAGAATCTTCCTTCCTCTGGGAGATAAACAGATAGAACCTGAGGGAATTTTTCGTTCATCCCCAATACTACGGAGTCCAGACTTTTAATATTCTTGTATTTGATCGGGATGCTTTCCCACACATCCGCAACGAGGTCGACCGCCACAGCTTTAACCAATGAACATTCCCGCTCTATGGCCTGCGCATCTTCGAACGTAAGGTCTTTTCTCTTTCTTTCCTCCTCTGTACGATGGCCAACTTGAATTGGCTCGTGTTTGCCCACGAAGATCAAATCCGAGCCGATTGATTCAAGCTCTCCGATGAAAGAACGGTTTAAGCCTTGGATGATAGAAACCATCCCGATAACTGTCATCACACCGATCATGATTCCCAGCAAGGTTAAGAAAGACCGGAGTTTATGGCTCCTAAGGGATTCAAGAGCCATCTGAACAATTTCTTTAAGGATTCCCAATCTCATTGTTCTGCCCTCAACGCTTCAATAGGATCAAGCTTTGCAGCTTTGTTGGCAGGATAGATGCCGAAAAAGATGCCCACTGAAGCTGAAACAAAAATAGCCACCGCGATTGAGACAGGCTCTATGCTTGAAGGCCAAGAAGTGGCAGCCGTGAAGATCTTGGCAATCACAAACCCAATCAGGATGCCTATCATTCCGCCAGTTGTGGAAATAGCAGCAGCCTCTATCAAAAATTGGACCAATATGTCACTACGGCGAGCGCCTATTGCCATACGAATGCCTATCTCCTTTGTTCTTTCAGTTACAGCAACGAGCATGATATTCATGACCACAATACCTCCCACCAGCAGGGCAATGGAGGAGATAGCAACCATGGCAAAATAGATGCTTGAAGTCAGTGTTTTGTACATTTGAATAAAAGTATCTGAACTCGCAAAAGAAAAGTCGTCAGAATCTTTGAACGAAAGATGGCGCTTGGATCGAAGGATTGTTCTCACTTCCTCTTGAGCCGTTTTCAGCTGCTCCTGTGAGAGCGTATGGATATTGATGTCGATGCTTCTTCTTGAGCCGTATATTTTATGAAAAGTTGAGATCGGCATACGGACGTAGTTGTCCTGACTAAATCCAATAACTTTTCCTTTCTTCTTCCCGAGGCCGACAACTAAAAAATTGTGGTTGCCGATTTTTATCCGCTTCCCCAGGGGGTCCAGATAAGGAAACAGTTTCTCTACTATATCTGCTCCGATGATACAGACATAGCGGGAGTGCTCTTCGTCTTCTCTTTGGAAATGCCGTCCTCTCTCCAGCTCCACAACTGATCCGATTATGTGGTCAAGGTGGGTAACTCCTCTTATGTTAACATCTTTAAGGTATTGATTCCCGAATTTCACGGTCCTCATGGTATTGACAGTTGCTCCCACAAGCTCGCATGATTTGCACTGGCTGCGGAGAAGCCTCATATCGTCTAAGGTAAGATTTTTTCTCTTGAGTATTTCTCGCCATTGTTTCAAAGAGGTAATATTCATCGGATATTTTGAGACTGAAAAATCATTGGCGCCATAGAAAGCAAATTTTGTATAGACATAGTTATTCAAACCCTGGATTATTGAGACAACCGCGATAATAGTGAGAACTCCGATGATTATTCCCAGTAAAGTCAGGAATGTCCTTAGTTTATTTGACCAGAGAGAGCTCATGGCCATAGAGACAGATTCATTAAGGTTAATTCTAGCCATCTTCCGTGTTAATATTTTACATTATTTGATACGCAACAGAAAAGCAAAGGTTTATGGGGTCAGGTCTTGTTTTTTGCTTTTGCCCATACAAACTCAATTTTTACAGACAGGCAAAAAGCAAGGTCTGACCACTCTTGACAACTCTTTATGGAGAAAACAAAATAAGCGGAGATGTGAGCAAGGCACTTTTGTTAGAAAGGAGAATGATCAATGTCAGCAGAAAATAAAAGCGATTCATCTGAATTGACTGGTTCTTGTGTTTATTTCAAAAAAACTGGTAAGGAGAATACTAGCAAAACTCTGGAAGCAGCAGCGAAGAGGGCCGAGGAGTTGGGGATTCAAAATGTTGTTGTAGCCAGCACATCGGGAGAGACAGGCTTAATGGCAGCCAATATTTTTGCCTCGAAAAATTTGGTAGTTGTTAGCCATTCTACGGGTTTTGTAAAGCCTGATTACCAGCAACTTCTTCCAGAATTTCGGAAGAAAATCGAAGAAGCTGGAGCCAAAATTCTGACCTGTCAGCATGCTTTTGGAGGAGTAGGTCGGGCAGTCAGGAAAAAACTGGAAACCTATGAGCTGGAAGAGATAATTGCTTATACTCTGCGAATTTTTGGCGAAGGAACAAAGGTTGCTGTTGAGATTGCGCTCATGACTGCAGATGCAGGGCTCATCCCGACAAGCGAACCCTGTATTTCTGTAGGGGGCTCTGGCCGAGGGGCTGATACAGCTATCCTAATGAAGCCAGCCCATGCTCAAAATTTTTTTGACCTCAGAATCATGGAAATCCTTGCCAAGCCTCGACTGGAAGAACTATAAAAGATTTAGGCGCTTGATTTATCGTAGGGGTTTAATTTATTAAATCCACCTTTTAAAATACAATCAATGATTTATAATCAATGTAGGGGTTTGATTTATCAAACCCACCTTTGAAACAATGGGCAAATGCATAAATTGTGGCAACGAATATACCACTATATCTAAGTTCCTGGGCATATGCCGCGATTGCATCCTTTCTGATTTCAAGGGCGTTGAGTCTCTTATTCGTAAGGCTCATCAAATCTCAAGGGAAGCCTTTAATCTTCCTCCATCCCCGCCTCAAGAAAAGGGTGGAATATCGTGCAATTACTGTTTCAACAAGTGCCAGATAGGAAAAGGTGAAGTAGGTTACTGCGGAGTAAGGGAGAATGAAGATGGCAAAAAAATCAGCCCTCCCCCCAAGCAGGGCTTTTTCTCTTGGTATTACGACGCGCTTCCCACAAATTGTGTCGGGGATTGGGTTTGTCCTGGTGGGACTGGTGCTGGTTTTCCCCGTTATGCTTATGCCCAAACTGCTGAATATGGGTATAAAAACCTGGCTGTATTTTATCACGGCTGCACCTTCAACTGCCTTTTCTGTCAAAACTGGCATTTCAGGGAAGATTTAAAAATGAAAATGCCTGATTCGTCTGCTGAATTGTCTCTGGCCGTTGACAATAAGACTTCCTGTGTCTGCTATTTCGGGGGGGATCCTTCGCCGCAGCTCCTCCATTCACTCCACACCTCCCGCCTTGCCCTGGCCCAAAAAGACAAAAAAATATTGAGGTTCTGCTGGGAAACAAACGGAACCATGAACAGCCGATTCTTGGAAGAGATTTTGGATGTTGCATTAGAGAGCGGTGGTTGTGTGAAATTTGATCTGAAAACGTTTCATCCCAGCCTGAACATTGCCTTATGCGGAAGGAGCAACGATCAAACTAAGATCAATTTTGAGCTGGCAGCAGGTTGGATTAAAAAGAGAAAAGATCCGCCTTTGGTCGTGGCCAGCACACTCCTTGTTCCAGGCTATATAGATAGAAACGAGGTTTATCTTATAGCAAAATTCATAGCTTCACTCGATCCTGAAATCCCATACTCCCTGCTGGGTTTTTTCCCTCATTTTTATTTTCGTGATATGCCTCCAACATCTCGCCGCCACGCCGAGGAATGCAAGGAGGCTGCCGCAGAAGCTGGTCTTAAGAGAGTAAGGATTGGGAACATACACCTTTTGGGAAGAGACTACTAAAAATGCAGATTAGGCTGAATAAATTTTTATCTCAGGCAGGGATTGCTTCAAGAAGAGAAGTCGATAAGATGATTACTGAGGGAAGAGTTAAAGTAAACGGGCAGGTGGTCAAGGTACTGGGAAGCAAAATAGATGATGAGAAGGACAGAGTAGAAGTTGATGGCAGGAGAGTGGATAAAGAGGAAGGAATGGTCTATTTGATGCTGAATAAGCCTCCAGGGTATCTGGTAACTCTCAGAGATAATTTCAAAAGGCCAACGATTGAGAAATTGCTACCTTCTTTGAGGCAGAGGATCTTTCCTGTCGGAAGGTTGGACTATGACAGCAGCGGCCTTCTGCTCATGATGAATGACGGAGAATTGGCATATCGCCTGACTCATCCTCGCTTTAAAGTCCCAAAAGTTTATCTGGCTAAAGTCATGGGCGAGCCAGATTCTTCAGATCTTGCAAGAATCGAAAAAGGAATTTACCTCGACGGCAAAAAGACAGCTCCAGCCAAGGTTGCTCAGATTAAAAGCGATCCAAAAAAGAGTCTCTTTAAGATTGAAATATTTGAGGGCAGAAAAAGAGAGGTTAAAAGGATGTTCAAAGCTGTCGGCCACAAGGTTCTTCATCTGCAAAGAATAGGTTTTGGAAGCCTAAGATTGGGGACTCTTAAGGCAGGAAAATGGCGCTATCTCACCAAAAAAGAAATTGGCACTCTGAAAAAACTGTCAGCACTGAAGCAATAGGTCATTCTGATTCCTTTTCTTTTCCTTTTTCGGGTTCAGCGGCAAATGTCTTCCAGCTTTTAGCCAATCTCTGCAGTTCCTGATCAACAAGATAATTCACCGTACCTTCCTCAAATGTCCCATCCTTTTTTCTTTGTCCTGCTTTGACTTCTGTCAGTATTTCAACTCCCTCATCTATGGATTTAACAGGATAAACGTGAAATTTACTTTTCTTAACTGCTTCAACCACATCATTGCGCAGCATAAGATTTTGGACGTTTTGATGGGGGATGATTACTCCCTGTTTTCCGGTAAGGCCTTTTGCCTTACAGACCTCGAAAAAGCCCTCAATTTTTTCGTTTACGCCGCCTATGGGCTGAATTTCTCCCTTCTGGTTGAGCGATCCTGTAACAGCTATGTCTTGTCTTAAGGGCAATTTAGAAAGGCTGGAAAGAATGGCGTAAACCTCGGTAGAGGAAGCGCTGTCTCCTTCAACTCCGGAATAGGATTGTTCAAAAGCGATGCTTGCCGAAAGGGAAAAGGGTTTTTTCTGAGCATATTTTCCTCTTAAGTACCCTCCTAAGATGAGGACTCCTTTGTTGTGTGTTCGGCCGCTTAAATCAGCTTCTCTTTCAATGTTTATGACTCCTGCTCTTCCGACGGCTGTGCTTGCTGTGATCCGGGTAGGCTTACCGAAAGCAAATTCGCCCATAAGATAGACTGAAAGGCCGTTGACCTGACCTATAACTTTGCCATCGGTATCGATCATAATAGTGCCTTCTTCGATGAACTCTTGAATTTTATCCTCTACGAGGCTTACCCGTTCGAAGCGCTCCTTGATGGCTTTTTCGACGTGCTCTCTGCTGACTGTCTTTTTCTTGTCTTTTTGAGCCCAGTAGTTGGCCTCACGCAGGACATCAGCGATAATATGGAAACGTGTGGAAATTTTCTTCTGTCTCCCAGCAAGTCGTGTACCGTATTCGATGACAGCAGCGATTCCACTTTTATCAAATGGTGTTAGCTTATCGTCATCTGTTATTTTCTTTATAAAGGTTCCATACTCTTTGGCAGTTTTATTGTCCTTCTTCATCTCTGAATCAAATTCAGCTTTTACCTTGAATATTTTCTTAAAATCTTCATCCATGTAGTAAAGAATGTTATAGATATAAGCATCTCCTATCATGGCAACTTTGACATTGCATTTAACGGGCTGAGGCTTGAGTCTGGTTGGGGAGATGAGGAAAAGAGAAGCGTAATTTTGGATTTCTAATTTTTGATTCCTCAAGGTTCTCTTAAGGGTAGGCCAGACACCTGGTTCAATCAGGGCATCTAAGGCATTTATGACCAAATAACCGCCATTGGCCTTGAGTAAGGAGCCAGCTTTGATTTTCGTAAAATCGGTTTGGATGATGCCATATCGGGAAGAGACAAGTTCTATCGAGCCAAAGAGATTAATATAATTCGGGTTTGTTTCCATGATAACAGGGGAACCCTTCACATCTGAATTATCGATGAGGAGATTAACTCTGAATGCGGCGAATGGGTCCATGGGTTCCATTTCCCTCCCTTCCTTTTTTTGGCCTTTAAAGAGGTCAATGTTCCTGATGAGATTATTTTCAATTTCATTCAGGTAATCAGAGATTTTTGGATAGTTGAATTTTGACCTTATCTCGTTGATGGCTCCTGTGATTATAGGGGTTATTGACTCAGCATCCCACTTTTTCAACTGCTTTCGGGTTTCCTCCTCTATCTCTTTCATCCTTTCGAATATTTCTTCAAGCTTATCCGTCAATTCTTCATACTTTTTGCTCAACTCTTCCAGCTTTTCTTTTGGGAATTCTCCTTGTTTGACAAGTTCTTCGAGTTTGTTGAAAGGAGTTGGCTGTCCGTTGATTAAAGGGACGAGGTCAGGCTTTACAAAAAGACCCATCTGGACCTGGATGACGGAAAAACCTTGCTCGGCTACTTCTGCTTCAAAACTCTTAAGGATTTCTTTTTGCTTTCTTTGTTGGGATTCGACGATGCTGTCCCTTTTTTCTGAATAATACTTGCTTTTGAGCATTTCTGGAACGGTTGTTTTCAGCATCTCAATAAGATTCTCAATGACTTCTTTAAAGAGTTTTCCTTTTCCGGCTGGAAGGGTTACGAGCGTCGGTTCATCAGGATTCTTGAAATTATTAACGTAAAGAAGATCATCAGGAGTTATGTCTCCCTTTTCCATTTTTTCCAAGAGTTTTTTAATGGTTGTGGTTCGGCCTGTCCCCACCATTCCAGTTATAAATATATTATAGCCGAGGCTTTTGATTTCTAAGCCCGTCTGTATGGCCTTGAGCGCTCTTTCTTGACCGATAATTCCTTCACAAGGTTTGCACTCATCTGTGGTGCGGAAAGGAATTTTTTCAAGGTCGCAGCTCCACCTCAGCAGGTCTGCGGGAAGTTCTTTAAAATTTGTTGCTCTTTTCATCATATCCTCCTAAAGTTCAACACAATTTTAATCTGAATTATAAAAAATTATCATAAAACTATTTCAAACACAAACCCTCTCAAGACCTAAAGATGTTTTTAGGGTCAGGCCTTATCCTTGGTAATGCCACAAGGACTGGAGGAAAGAAAATATCTATTCACAATGGAAAGGCCTGACCCCGGTGATGAAACAGTCAACCATAAGATATTAGTTTTTAGAGATAGGTGATGCGACCTAATACAATACTAGTGCAAAAAAAACTTTTATCTGTTAAAATAGGTAAAATTTTGGAGGGAGGAACAAAATTGAGAGCCTTCCAGGTTGAGAATGTAAAGAGCAAATCGGAGCTAAAAAAATTTATTTTTTCTTGGAAAGCTTGCAGGAGAGATTTCGATAGAGTTCCTCTGAGATTTGGAAAGGTGAAAAGCTAACTTACAGGAATGTTAAAGGGAGATTAAAATGAAAACATACCAAGGAAAACTTCAGGCAAAGGGTTTAAAGATTGGAATCGTAGTCAGCCGCTTTAACCAATTTATTTCAGAAAGACTGCTGGAAGGTGCTCTTGATGCTCTCCATAAGTTAGGAGCAGCTGAGCAAGATATATCCGTTTACAGAGTTCCAGGTTCCTTCGAGGTCCCGGTTGTTGTTAAAAAATTGGCCCGGGGAAAAAAAGTGGATGGAATTGTCTGTTTAGGTGCCCTGGTTCGAGGGGACACGCCGCATTTTGATTTTTTAAGTGCTGAAATAACCAAGGGATTAGCCCAAATCTCTATGGAAGAGGGATTGCCTGTTTCCTTTGGCATCTTGACGGTGGATACGATCGAACAAGGAATTGAACGTGCGGGCACAAAAGGAGGTAACAAAGGTTGGGATGCAGTATTATCTGTTGTGGAAACACTCAACTTGATAAAAGAATCTGGACTTGAGTAGAGTGGAAACTGCTTCATGGGCCGAAGAAGGAAAGCCCGAGAGGAAACACTCCGCATTCTGTTTAGATTAGAATTCGAGAACAAACAAATTGAAAAAACTCTGAATCAATACTGGGAGAGCAAAAAAACTACTGAGGAAATTAAGGAATACAGTACCTGGTTAGTCAACGGCATAATCTCCGATCAAGAGAAAATCGATAATATCATTCAACAGGTTTCTGAGCATTGGCGCATCTCTCGCATGGCTATCGTGGATCGCAATATATTGAGAATGGCTGTTTTTGAGCTTCTCTACGAAAAAAATATAGCTCCGGCTATAATAATCAATGAAGCGATTGAAATAGCCAAAAAATACAGCGGAGATGAGGCTGCAACGTTTGTGAATGGAATTTTAGATGCCATACGAAAAAATCTAAAGGATATAAAGAAATCGTTAAAGGACAAAGAACATGCCTGAAAAGAAAAGTCCAAAAGGAAAAGGAACCTTGGGTCAAGCCCAGGACCGAAAAACAGGAGACCAGGAAATTGCTCGCCAGGCTAAGATGGAAAAACTTACCCAAGAAAAAGTTGATGTTTTTCCTCGCAAAGCAAAGACAACTCATACTGTTTTTGAAGTGACTGAAGGTTTCTCGTCGGCCTCGAAAGAAGATCTTGAAAAGAAAAAAGTGAGAGTCATCCTAGCCGGTAGAGTCATGTCTATCCGCGCGATGGGCCGAGCCACTTTTTTGCACATAGCGGACAGCCGATCTAAGATTCAGGCTTACTTGAAAGAAGATAAAGTAGGCAAGAAAAACTACAAGCTTTTCTCATTAATAGATATAGGTGATTTCCTCTCCGTTGAAGGAGATTTGTTTAAGACCAAGACAGGAGAGCTGACTGTATTTGTAGATTCATACACATTTTTGGCTAAATGCCTTCATCCTCTTCCGGAAAAATGGCACGGATTGCATGATGTTGAGCTTCGTTATCGAAAAAGATACCTGGACTTGATTATGAATCCTGGGGTAAGAGATGTGTTTAGACTCAGAAGCGCCATGATCTCGCATATAAGAAAGTTTTTTGATGATAAAGGATATATAGAGGTCGAAACGCCTATGATGCATAGCATCCCTGGGGGTGCTTTGGCCAGGCCGTTTAAGACCTTTCACAATGCCTTGGGCATTGATCTTTATTTGAGAATAGCTCCAGAGCTTTATTTGAAGAAGTTAATTGTGGGAGGCTTTGAAAAGGTCTACGAGATTAATCGAAACTTTAGGAATGAAGGGATCTCTTCCGAGCATAATCCAGAGTTCACCATGCTGGAATTTTACGAAGCTTACAGCGATTATAATGATATGATGGAATTAACCGAAGAACTTATCCATGGCATGAGTCTCTCTCTTCTCGGAACAGAAAAGATCTCTTTTATGGGAAAGAAAATTTCTGTAAAAAGACCCTGGAAAAGAATTAAGTTCAAAGAAGCACTTGTTTATTACAGTGGCCTTGCTCCTGATCGTTTTGATGACAAGTCCGGCACTATAGAATTGGCTTCGACTCTGGCCCCTGATAAAAAGGCCCTTTCATACGGGAAAGCTTTGGATATAATTTTTGATAAACATGTCAAGCAAAACCTTATCGAGCCGACTTTTGTGATTGATCTTCCTAAGGAAGTCTCACCTTTGGCCAAGGCATTGAAGGAAAATCCGGATGAAGCTGAACGGTTCGAACTCGTCATGGGCGGCTTAGAAATCGCCAATGCTTTTAGCGAGTTATCTGACCCTGCAGAACAACGAAAGAGGTTTGAACAGCAGGCAGAAGCGAGAAAAAAAGGAGACGAGGATGCCCACCTGGTTGATACCGATTATATCAATGCTTTAGAATACGGACTTCCCCCAACTGGGGGCGAAGGGATTGGGATTGACCGATTGGTGATGATTTTTGCCGACAGAAAGTCCATAAGGGATGTTATTCTTTTTCCTCTTCTTCGCCCCAGAAAGGAATAATTGAGTTTTTGCCATGAGCTTTGAGTCGTTCGTAGCCAGACGATACCTGACAGCAAAGAGGAAGCAGGCTTTTATTTCTGTCATCACCTTCATCTCTATTCTGGGTATTACTATCGGAGTTATGGCTCTTATTATAGCAATAGCTCTGATTACGGGTTTTCAAGATGATGTTCAGGATAAAATCCTGGGGGCTACCTCTCATCTCATGGTTTCTGATCTCTCCGATGAAGGATTGAAAGATTACCCTCAACTAATATCGAAAATAGAGAGTCTCAAAGGGGTGAAATCTGTTTCTCCTGTTGTTCATGATGGAGTGTTCCTGATAGGGTCCTCTGAGAATAAAGGTGCTATGTTCAAGGGAATTGATTTTGATTTGGAGAAAAAACAGTCAAAGTGGCTTCAAGAGTTAGAGAGAGGAAATATTCCTGAACGTGACTCCAAAAGGGAGGGCATCCTTCTTGGTAGTGAAATAGCCGCAAGCATTGGAGCAGGAATTGGAGAAGTGGTGACTGTTATTACGTCCTCTTCCCGTCTATCGCCCATCGGACCCATTCCCAAGAGAAAGAGATTCATAGTAACCGGCATTTTCAACACGGGCTTATATGAGTTTGATTCCTCAACAGCTCTCGTCTGGCTGGAATCAGCGCAGAAATTCTTTGGCCTCGGGGAGGGAATAAGCTACATTCAAGTCAGAATAGATGACATTTTTGATGCTCCGAAAATAGGCAATAAAATTAAGGATATTATCCCTCCTTTGGCCTATGTGACGACTTGGATGGAGTTGAATAAATCCCTATTCTCTGCCTTGAAACTCGAGAAAAACATAATGTTTCTTACCATTGCCCTTATTGTTTTTGTTGCTGCCTTGAACATTATCGCCACTCTTATTTTGATGGTTATGGAGAAGACAAAAGACATAGGCATTCTGATGGCCATGGGTGCCACTTCTCAAAGCATAAAGAAAATATTTTTTCTCCAGGGAGCTATGATAGGCATCGTCGGAACAGCTGCTGGAGTGGTCCTTGGGTTGCTTTGGTGTCTTCTGGCAAATACCTTTGAGCTTATCAAGGTGCCAGTGGATATCTACCAAATTTCTTTCGTTCCCTTTCATATCAAGCTTTTTGATTTAATCTTGATTGTGGGAGTTGCTCTTATAATCAGTTTTATCTCGACATTTTTCCCTTCGAATCGAGCATCAAAAGTCGACCCGGTTATTGCCTTAAAATATGAATAGCTTGCTCAAAACTTTAAATCTTGGCAAAGAATATCCGTTGCCAAAGGGAGTGCTGCGTGTTTTTGAAGGAATAAATTTTGAGCTGCTCGAGGGCGATCTTGTGGCAATAATGGGAGTTTCTGGAGTTGGAAAGACAACTTTCCTTAATTTACTGGGAGCTCTGGATAAGCCGAGCGAAGGGAAAATCCTGTTTGAGGGCGATGACCTCCTTTCTAATCGAAGTAAAAAAGAATTAGCCGAATTAAGAAATAGGAAGATTGGCTTTATCTTTCAGTTTTACCACCTTCTGCCCGAATTTACAGCTTTGGAAAATATTGCTTTCCCTCTTTTGATAAGCGGAACGGAGAGAAAAGAAGCTGAGAGGAAAGCTCATGAAATCCTCAAGGAAGTTTCTTTGGAAGAAAAAGCTCATATAAGACCAGCACAGCTTTCAGGAGGAGAACAGCAGAGAGTAGCAATTGCCAGAGCATTGGTTAACGAGCCCAAGTTGCTTTTGGCCGATGAACCTACAGGAAACATGGATTGGAAAACAGGACAGATGATTCTGGCTCTCATTCAAGAGCTGCACAAGAAAAAAGGATTATCATCTATTATTGTCACACATAATGAAAAGGTTGCTCAATTCTGTAACAAAGTATACTTGATGGAAGGAAGGGAATTGAAACTTTTGTCCCCGTCATAGAGTTATTATTAATGTAGCAATGAGAAGGTTGAAGTTTGTAAAGAATAAAATAATAAAAGCCAATGGAAGAGTATCGGACGCCGGCATTAAACAGGTCGGCCTTTTCCGTTTATTCAGTCAATGTGCCTGGATTGCATATCGGGTATCCTAGATATTTAGAACAAGATTCCTTGGTATTGCAATCCCTAAGAAATAAACAGAATTTGATGATTTGAAGGATCGCGGATCAGCCTTTGGGCCGAATCAACGAGCCCACGGATATCGTTGAAATAAAAAGAATAATATGTTATAAGGAAAGAGAAATGAAAAGAATCCTATTATGTTTTGTCGTTTTGTGCATTGTGCCCTATCTATTCGGACAGGAGACGCTAGAGAAGATTGAAATTATCGGCAACGAGCGCGTCACTCGGGATACGGTTCTTTATTATCTTTCTTCAAGAGAAGGAGACTACTACAGCGAGGAGTTGTTGAGAAGAGATTTTAGAGTTTTATGGTCGACAGGATTTTTCTCCAATATCAGAATAGAAAAAGAAGATGGCGTAAGAGGCAAGATAGTAAAGATCATCGTAGAGGAGAATCCAGTAATCAAGAATATCATCTATAAAACGGGAAAAAAACTGAAGGAGAATGATATCACCAACAAACTGAAGGAAAATGATGAATACATCCTGCCTTATTCTTATTATAACGAGTTCAAAATTAAGAGAATCCAGGAGACGATCGAAGATTTGCTCCTCGAAAAGGGCCTTACTTCTGGCAAGGTTAAGGTCAAAGTAGACAAAAAAGGAAAGAACGAGTTAGAGGTCGTGTTTGATATCAGCGAAGGGCCAAAAGTTCGAGTAGGCGAGGTCGAATTCGAAGGAAGCACAAAGTTACTAAAGAGTGTTGTTAGAGGAGCAATGAAGCAGAATAAGAAGCACGGAATTATTCCCTGGATAACAGGAAAGGATGTCTTTAAGCAGAACAAGCTTAGTGAAGATCTGGAAAGTATAAAAGAGAAGTACCGTGAATACGGATACATGGAAGTTACAGTTGGCGAACCCAGGATTGAGGAAATCACAAAAAGGACAGTTTTGTTCAAAAAACAGAAGATGAAGAAGATCATTATTCCAGTCAATCCTGGCTATCGTTATACTGTAGGAGAGGTTAAGATCGAGGGGAATGAGATTCTTTCAACTAAAGGCTTACGCAGGCTCATTAAATTCAAAGAAGGCGATGTTTATAGCACCAAAATAAGAGAAAAAAGTATTGAAGAGATAGGAGAGATTTACAGAAACCTCGGCTATATTCGTTCCGCAGTATATCCTGTAGAAAAACTGGAGCCCAAGAGAAAACGTGTAAACGTGACATTCAATATAATTGAAGGGGATGTGGTTTATTTAGGCAGGCTTGAATTCAAAGGCAATACCTTCACCAAAGACAAAGTTATCAGGCGCGAAATGCTCCTAAGAGAAGGAGACAGATTTAGTTTAGCTTTGTTCAAAGACAGCATTTTAAGGATGAGCCAGCTTGGACTGGTGGAGCCTGTCGGGGAGCCTGAAATAAGGCCTGATCCAAAAGATCCCAATAAAATGGATGTTGTCATGAATGTTAAAGAACTTCAAAGGAACAACATCCAGTTTTCGGCTGGCTACAGTGGTTATGAAGGAACTTTTATCGCCCTAAGCTACTCCACGGTAAATTTCTTAGGCGCTGGAGAAAAATTAGAACTTATGGTTCAACATGGAAAGCGAATTAAAAACTATATGTTTGGCTTTTCTGAGCCCTATTTTCTTGATTATCCGGTGAGTTTGGGATTTAATGTGTATAATCGTTATATAATATATCCCTTTCTGTTCGATCAAAAAGCAAAAGGAGCTAATCTTACGGTAGGAGGAAGGGTCAAAGGATATTTGAGATCAAGTCTTACTTATGCCTATGAATACATCGATATTAATGCCGAAGAAGGCAGCTATTACTACGATTTCCGGGGAGGTTACGGCATAAGCAGTATAACTCCTATGGTATATCGTTCTACAGTAAATAGCCCCTTGACTCCAACAAGAGGTTCTTTGTATATGGTTTCAAGCAAGTTCTCAGGTGGTTTTTTAGGCGGAGATATGAGCTTTATCAAGCCCCGCTTTGAGTGGAGTTTTTTCCATCCATTAGTCCTGAACCATGTTGTGGGATTCCACGTAGAGTATCAGTTTATAAAGGTTTTAGGAGACTCAGGCGTTCCTATCTGGGAAAAATTCTATCTTGGAGGAGAAAGGTCTATAAGAGGCTACGAAATTTATTCTATCAGGGGAGACCAGAATATAGGCGGCGAGAAATCTTTTGTTTTTAACGCAGAATATATAATTCCAGTCGGCGGCCCCCTATATGCTATTTTCTTTTATGATATGGGGAATGCTTTCGCTCGAGATCAGAAAATTAATTTAAGCAATTTGTATTCCTCGACAGGTCTGGAGGTGAGGATATTTGTTCCTGCCCTAAGAGTTCCTTTCAGGCTAATTTTTGCTTATAATAACCGAAAGATACATGCTGATGATTCCAATTTCGCATTTCGTTTTGCGATTGGAACCACTTTTTAGGCGATAAAGAGCGCATTTCATATTATTAAGGAGGCAAAAGATATGTGGAGAACCAGTAGCAAAATTGCTTTACTCGCTCTACTAGTTATATTTCTGGCCTTTATAAGCTTAGCTCAGGAAGCAGTTAAGATCGGTGTCGTCAACTCAAATGAAGTAATCTCAAAATCTAACGAAGGAAAAGCGGTAATGGCCCAGCTGCAAGACAAAGACAAAAGCAATTCGTCTAAAATCTCTACGATGGATGAGAAAATCCGCGAGTTAGAGACGAAGCTAAATACCCAGCGGCTTACACTCACGCAGGAATCTATCCTTCAGCTAACTTCTGAGTTGGAAAGAAAGCGGACGGAAAGGAAACGGTTTGCAGAAGATTCCTTAAGAGAATTACAGGAGCTCAGGTTCAGGCTGTTCACCAAAGTCCAGGATGAGGTAATTCCGATTATCGAAGGATTGGGGAAAGAAAGAAACCTGGATATAATTTTTGACCTGGCGAATAGTGGGGCTGTCTATATCAATCCGACAATCGATCTCACCGAAGAAGTCATCAGAAGATACGATGCCTCAAAGGCCACAAAAAAATAAAGACTTGCTCACTATCGAGAAAATCCTCAAGATCCTTCCCCATCGCTATCCCTTTCTATTAGTGGATAGAGTATTAAAGCTCGACAAGGGGAAGTCAATTACTGCCATCAAGAACGTTACCTCTAATGAACCATTTTTCCAGGGTCATTTTCCTCACATAAAGGTAATGCCTGGCGTTTTAATTGTCGAAGCCTTAGCCCAGGCAGGAGGCATTCTTCTGTATCATTCCATTCCAGATCCTGAGAAAATTCTTATGCTTTTAACTAAGATTGATAAAGCAAAATTCAGAAGGCCGGTTGTTCCTGGTGATCAACTGAAGTTGGAGGTGGAGATCCTAAGGCTCAAATCAAAATTCTGCCATATTGTTGGGAAAGCGTTTGTAGATGGAGAAGCTGTTGCCGAAAGCGAGGCTATGGCTACGCTTACAAATCTTGAGGAATTGAATGAAAAAGAATGATATTTTTGTTCATTCCACTGCCACAGTCCATCCTAAAGCCCGGTTGGATTCAGGAGTCTGGGTAGGGCCATATTCATTTATAGGGGAAAAAGTCAGCATCCATGAAAATACTAAAATAGAGGCGAATGTTTTCATTGATGGTCAGACAGAAATAGGAAAAAACTGCCGGTTTTCTCCATATTCGTCCATAGGAACAGAACCTCAAGACGTAACTTATAAAGGGGAAGATACACTGGTTAAGATCGGGGATAGAAATATTTTTAGAGAATTCATGACTGTTAACAGGGGAACGGCTAAGGGCGGAGGGAAAACTGTTATCGGGAATGATAATTATTTCATGGCTTACTCTCATGTAGGACATGACTGTTTTGTCGGGAATGAAACCATCTTTATAAACGCGGCTACGCTCGCAGGACATGTCACTGTCCATGATTTTTCTACAGTAGGAGCATTCAGCGGTGTTCATCAATTCTGTCGGGTTGGAAAACATGCCTTTGTAGGTGGTTATACCGTAATCACTCAGGATGTTTTCCCGTTCTCAAAAGTAGCCGGAAGTCGCCCCAATATCCTTTTAGGGTTAAATGCTATCGGGTTGCGGCGGAGAGGCTTTTCCAAAGAGAGGATAAAAGTAATTAAGGAAATTTTCAAAATTTTCTTTTATTCTGACTTGAACACAACTCAAGCCGCAGCTAAAATCAATGAAAAATTCCCTCCAGGGGAAGACAGAGATGAGATTCTTAACTTCATCCAGTCCTCCGAAAGAGGAATCGTAAAAAAGACAGCTGAAAAATGGGACCCAGAATCGGAATAATCGCAGGCTCAGGAGAATTTCCGTTTTTTTTACTTGCAGAGGCTCAGAAAATGGGCTACTCTTGTTTAGTCGCTGGTATTAAGCAAGAAGCCGAAACTGACCTTAGGAATAAGGTTGATATATTTGAGTGGGTTGATGTTGGTGATATTTTAGGCCTTGTATCTTTTTTCAAAAAAAACGGAGTTAAAGAGGCAGTGTTCGCCGGAAAGGTAGATCCCCGGAAAATCTTTGCTGAAGAAAAATTAAATGAGGATTCTCGGCGCCTTTTGGCTCAAAGTAAAGATCGAGGTCCTACTGCAGTTTTAAAGACAATTATTGATTTTATGGCTAAAGAAGGAATCCAAATAATGGACCCGACATCATTCATCGCTTCTTCTTTTTGCCAGGAGGGTGTCCTGACAAAAACAAAGCCTTCCCCAGATACGGAAGAGGATATAGAATTTGGCCTAAGAATTGCCAAAAATATTGCTGACTTGGATATAGGACAGACTGTGATTGTCAAGAATAAGGCTGTTGTGGCCATGGAAGGAATGGAGGGGACTGACGAGGCAATAAGAAGAGGGGGAAGGCTGGCGGGAGAGGGGACAGTCGTAGTAAAAGTGAGCCGATCTTTTCAAGATCCAAGAGTGGATTTGCCGGCCGTGGGGCTAAATACTGTAAAGAGTCTTATCGAGGCGAGAAGCAGAGTTCTTTGTATCGAAGCTCAAAGCATACCTTTTTTTCAAAAAGAGGAGGCTATCTCATTGGCAGACGCCCAAAGAATTTCAATAGTAGCAAAGAAGAGGTAAGAATAGAAGAAGCATTTAGAGCATTTTCTGGAGAAAGTTCGATGGATAAAGTAAGAGTAGGAATAATCGGAGTAGGATATTTGGGAACCCAGCATGCTAGGATTTTATCCTATCTGGAAGAAGCTGAGCTCAAAGGAGTTGTGGATATTGATTTTAAGAAAGCAGTTGAGATTGGAAATCGTCATAGAGTCCAGTACTATCAGAATTATGAAAACATGCTGGATGAGATTGATGCAGCCATTGTGGCCACCCCAACATCAGAGCATTTTTCTATCGCTATGAAATTATTGAGCAAGGGGAAGTCTGTTCTGGTTGAAAAGCCCATAACAGAGACAGTGGAACAAGCAGAGAAGTTAGTAGCCAAGGCCGATAAGAGCGGGGCGATCCTTCAAGTTGGTCATTTGGAGCGATTCAACCCTGCTGTAGAAGCTTTGGAAAACGTTATCTCTGAGCCAAGGTTTATAGAAGTTCAGAGATTGGGATCTTTCTCGGCTCGATCTTTGGATATTGATGTCGTGCTCGACCTTATGATTCATGATTTGGATATCATTTTGGCCTTGATTAAGGATGATGTGAAATCTATCAGGTCATCAGGAATACATGTCCTTTCAGAAAAAATTGATATTGCCAATGCGAGGTTAGAGTTTAACTCGGGCTGTGTGGCTACCCTTACAGCCAGCCGTGTTCACCAGGGAAAGGTTAGAAAGCTGAGGATATTCGAGCCAACGTCTTGTTATTCGATAGATTATATTGATCAGGAAGTTAAAATTTTCCCTTTAAACGGGAGACAGACTGATATTAAAAGCCTGAAGATAGAGAAAGAAGAGCCTCTTAAAAAAGAACTCAAGAATTTTTTCAGATGCATCGGGGATGGGAAGGAGGGAAAAGTGAGCGGCGAAGAAGGACTTCGCGCCCTCAGGCTTGCCTACAACGTCCTGCAAGAAGCAGAAACATAAACTAAGGGGTCAGTTCTTGTTTTTTGCTTTCTTTGATCCAGACCCAATTCAGAATAAGAGCTTAGGTTGGTGGCGATGCCGCTCTTTTAATAAAGGGCCAGGGGAACTAATTAAGACCTCATCCAAAAGAAGGAAGATATCTGCATTATTTTCATTCTTATAATGAAATTTTTATGCGTTTGAACGAGTTTTTTTTGACAAGGCAGGCAAAAAACAAGACTTGACCCTAATAACTAATAAAAAGATTTTTATTCACTCATCTTAAAAAAAGAATCCTCTAAGCCCGTGTTGAGGGTTATATCAGTGAGAGTAAGTTTCATGAATTCCTCGCCATCTTGAAGAATAACTATAGAGTAGGCGATTATCATCCCGTTGACTTTTTTAAAATCAGACTCGAAGGTTTCTGTTTCAACTTCAACTCCCATAGGGTTCATAGTAGTAGATTTGGTTTTATACGTAAGATATGTTTTAGGATCGACATAAACAGTCGCTTTATGACCGTCGTCAAAAGTTTGCTCTAAAACCAAATATTCTTTTTCTTCAATTTTTTCTTTGCCTTTAAAAGCATAAGAAATGCCGTATTTTTCAGGATAAATAAAGGCGTCTATTCCCAAGCCCATCCTCTTCATATCTTCTTGTTGCTGTTCAGGCATTTCTTCTTTACTTCCGGTCTGAGGATTGACCCACCATGCTGTTTCTCCATCAAATGCTTGGGTTATTATCATTCCCATCACTTCAATATCCATGCGCATTTTATTTGGCTCTTTCTTATAAATGGTCACCGACCCGCTCATACCCATCTGTATCATCTCTAAGTTGCCTGTGGAAGTCATGTCTTCGATTTTCTCGAGAACTTTTTTTCCTCCCTGTGCTTCCACCATTTTTTTCAGGATGTCTGAAGCTTCCTGGCTAAGACCGGAAGAAGTCACCAAGCTCAAAAGAAAAAGACTTAAAAAACAAGCGGAAAAGATTTTTTTCATGAATGCCTCCTGTTTAATGGAATGTAAATTTTAATAAGAAATTTCTAAATAGTAAATAAAAAAATATTTATTTTTTAGCAAACAGGCAAGCTTTTTATTAGACAGACAAGGCGCAGTTAATCATTTTTTATCTGTGTTTTTTGCCTTGCCGGGGCGGCTTCTGATGAACCAAATGTGGATTCTATCCTGGCTTTCTTCTTCTATGCGAGCAGTTTCGAACTCAGCCCGAGAAAGATACTTGCTGTGTGCTCTCAAGTAGGCCAATCCTTGCTCACAGAGAAATTCCAGCCAGCTTCCGTGTGCTGTTTCATCCATGAGCTCCGGTGTTTCCTCGACAAAAGTTATCTTGCGCCGCGTTGACAATTTGCTCTCCGTGGAAGATCGTCTCTTTGAGTAAAGGTTAACTCCATCGTATAATTCAAGGTAATTCATATGGGGTTGCCAGCGTGCGGCCCAGCGGTAATAGCGGTCATAAAATTTATTGTTGGAAGCACTTATTTTTTCACTCGCGGCTATTTCTTCTGTGATAAATTTCCGCAGTTCGTCTCCCGCTTCCTTCCATTTCTGGTAGATGGGAAGAGAAAGGCTCCTGTAATAAGAAAACCAGCCGCGGGGAATCCAGTAATCGCGGAAGAGATAGGGAGAGTAATTAGAGAATTGCTGTACCCATTCATGGGAAGGATATCCATGGAGGTTAAGGTAGATATCAGGAAGCCAGCGGTTATAAAGATTACGCCTTATTTTTGCCTCAGGAAGGAGCGGCTTGGGTGCGTTGACTTGATAGCCGACATCCATGCCAAGAGCACTGTATCGCCCGGCATGAAGGCTGTGGAACGGAGTTAGATTTTGAAGTTCATAGGCCAGTTCAGCCCCATCAGGATTTTCCATCGGATGAATCACAAAATTCATCTTTTTTACATATTCCTGGTGTGTTTTATCTCTGGCCAGTAGCTCCGCATATTTTAGGGAGTAATTTGTAGCTGAGACCTCGTTAGCATGCTGGCGAGCGCTCATGTATAAGGTGGGCTTAAAGGTGATAAGGCGCGGAAGGGATGTATATCTTTCTAATGGAGTGAATATCTCCAAAACTGGGATTCTTCTATTCTCGTAAGACCTGCCAGCAAAATAGCTAAGGATAGAATTGAAGTTGCCAAGACGCTGGACGATGTCCAGGCACATCTGGGGTGATATGATCTTGTCTGTGGGGATTATTAATATATCTTTTAGCTGAGTTGAAGGAATAATTTTTCTCTCGGGCTGTTTTCTAGGAACTACAAGGAGAGGTTCCTCTTTTTCAAGTTCCTTATATCGGATTTTAATCGTTATCTTCTCGAGGTTCGGATAACTAAACGGTAGGATGATGCCTTCACTCAACAGGCTTCTGTATGAATCCATAAGATCAATGAGCATCAGGTATTCGGCTTCTTTTTCAACCTTCACCTCAATGATCAAATTTTCAACCCTTTCTTTTTGGCCGTTATAAACAAAAGACGGCACTCGAAGGGCTTTAGGTTTGATTGAAGGGAAGGCAATTTTTTTGCTGTATTCTTCCTTCCCTTTCTCTTTCCATTTCAGGATAAGCTGAGGGCTTTTAGCCTGCCAATCTTCAAAGATAACCTTTATTTTTCCCTTCCCACCTTCTAGTGAAGGGTGAATGAGAGGGAGAACATTTCCTGGTGCCGAGTAGCGGGAAGTATCCTCTGGAGCATCCTTTTCCTCTATCTCAACATCTGTGATCCCGCGCAAAAAGTCGAGTGTGTCAAAATAGATTTCATCATGAATGGCCTCTAGGCTGCTTACAATTTCTTCGTCCAGACCTAATTTATAATCAGGTTCGCTGAACCACATCTCTATCAGTATTCTTTTAAAGTAGGGCTGCTTGGAAAATTTGGGTTCGTTTCCTGTCTTTTTCATCACGTAGGAATAGACAGCAGGAAGAATTTCATCCTGGTAGTATTCCCAGAATCTTTCGAGGTCGCATTTTATTGATTCATCAAGCAGAATTTCTTTCCCTTTTTCAATTTTTAACCAGCCTGTTGTGAGTTTGACCCTTCCCCATTCAGGAAGCACTTTGAGGAAAACTGCTTCTCGTATTCGAGGAGAGAAGCTTTTGTTCAGTAAGGCTCTGTTTTTTTCATCGAAAGCCAGGACTTCGTAGACTGGGTCTTTTTCCTTTTTTAGCTCAAATTCAATTCTTTCAAGAGGCAGATTGGTTTCTTTAGAGAGGATTTCATCAACAGGATAAAGTTCTTGGAGCCAGCGATAGGGCTCAGCGTAAAACCGCTTAGGTTTGCTCAGGTTTTCTTTTTCTTCAGCAAAGCGGATTGCCAGGCGGCTGACATTTTTACGGCTCAAAGAAGGGAGGACTTCCTCCAAAATCCAGAAGAATCCCTGCTTATAAGCCGACAGAACTTTGACTTCGAACTCATCGATGTTACTCTGGCTTAGTAGCTTCTCGATCTGCTTTTTTATTTCTTCTCTAACCTTTGGTGATTCGCTTAGACCTAAGCTGATTTTTAGAGGAAGCTTGGAGCCTTCTAATGTTTTCATTTTCTGTTTAATCAACTTTAGTGCCTCATCTGCTTCCCAGAGAAACTCCTTTTCTTTTTCAAAAATTGTTTTACTGTCCCTGAGCTCAGAGCTCTTGATTTCTAGATTTTCCGGGTGAGCTGAATCCTCGAAGAACTTCCTGGTAAATTCATCAAATTTTTGGTTCTTTTGAGGCAGATAGATTTCAGCTTTGATAGACTCGAAAATTTTGCCTTTGATATCTTCAGCGAGTTCTTTTATCTTTTGGTCGAAATACGCTTCAGCGCTTCCTTTTTCTCCTTTGAAGAATCCCTCTAGATCAGAAGACACATCATTAATTTGAGGATTGCCTTGTTTGTAGTCATCGAAATAGGGAAAGGTCTTGCTCAGGAAGGTTAAAATTTTTTCCAGTCCATATGCATCTTTTCCGACAATCGCTAATGCATTGGATTTATTGAAGGCTTCAGGAACCACGCTTGCCACTGCCCAGCTTTTCTGTAAAGACGGTATTTTTAATTTCCCTTTTTTGATCAGTTCCTTATTAAGCTTGTTATCTTGGCCGATAAGGACTGGGGAGATTAGTGCTTTTTGCTCTTCAATTTCTTTGTCCAAGAATAGGATAGGGAAGGAGGCTCCGGTTGTGTTTAGAACCAGTCTTGATGCCAATCTAGCCTGGCCCAACAGGCCTGAGTTTTGAGGAATGATGAGAGAGGTATCAAGCTTATCTAAGATGCTGTCCTTATCAGTATCAGAATAGAATCCTTTAGCAGAGAACAAATTGGACAGATCAAAATTTTTTCCTGCAGAGCGCGGCTTCATAGGAGCTTTATAGGAAGGCGTGAGAATTCTCTTAGGGTATCCCATTCGGTGTAGAATGATTTTGGAACCTTCGCTCTTGGAACGAAGTATAAAAGTTATTTGGGCACAGCCTGGATAAGAGAGAACATCCGGACTTAATCCTTTTTGGTGCTGGAGGCGAAGAGATTCAAGGGCTTTGAATGCCTTGTCTTTTTGTCTTTTGTCCGGAAAATCTATTTCGACTGATAGGTTTCTTATCTCTCCTGAACGAAACTTCAGTCTTCTTAAGGATTGAAAAGGTGATTTTGTCTGCAGGAATTCATAGAAAGCCTCTTTTATTGTTATCCTTTCAGGCTTTGCACCTGGTTTTTCCAGGAATTGAGTTAAATCCTTCTCCAGAGAGAAATAGGTTACACCTTCCTGTTGTCCCCAGATTTCCCAGAGATAAGGCCATCTGAGAAAAAAAGAGCGGCCTGCACGCAGGAGCGCATCTTCTGACCCCGCAGTCAAAACCACCAGCGGCTTATTTCTATAGTGGAGGAGAGAGACGAGCCCTTGATTTTTCTCGAGCTGGGGAAGATTTATACTCTTTTCCTTCCTCAGCCTATTTATCCACTTCAAGTTTGTGCCTATAAGTATCGGATTCTCAAGATCTTGTATGCTCTTAACTTCTGATTCTTTTTTAACTAGGGAGAAATCAACAACCAGACTCTCCAGGTTAGCTCTGGCAGCAATATCTCCAGCCACAGCAAGCTCATAAGCTGTAGGAGTGTCGGGGATGATGATATGGAGGGAGACCTTTTCTCCGAAGTTGTCCTTATCCAAATCTTTTATTCCTTTACCAAGAAGAAATATTTGAGAAAGGCTTGATGTTTCCGCCATGCCGCGAACGCAGAAGGCAAGCATAATCAACAAGAAGAGGAGTTTTTTTCTCATTTTTTTCTCCTTTTTTCCCGTCTATTATTTATCCTGAATTATTAACAAAATATAGGTATCGATAGTCTTCTTGAATAATGCAGGATACATATAACCTAAATATTGGGCATTTGACCTTTACAAGTCAACAGAAAATGCCAGATGAGATCATCGGGAGAAAAGAGGACGGGCCCTTTTTCTGATGGAATGAGGACATGCCATTAGGGCCAGGCCCCATTTTCTTAGGCCCAATTTCCTTTTCAAAAAGGGGGCTAGTCGCTGTTCTCTCATCCTTATAATAGAAAGTCGAATGCTTACGACCTAAAGGAAATCGTTGACTTATTCTTACTAATACGATAGGATATATATTTAATAGTTGGAGATAATACTATATGTTGTATAAAAAAATAAATAGGTTACATATATTGATTTTTTCATCATATCGTGATACATTCTTGTATACGCATTTATAGGAAAAACCAGCAAATGCGCCGCGCCTTCGTCAATCCCCTTAAGTACATTATTATAATCGTTCTTTTCTTGTGTATTTTTTGGGGAGCACCGGTTGAATTCGGAAGAGAACAGATTTTTTTTCATGGATATCTGATCAAGAAACCTGTAATAAAAATTGGCCTGGGAGTAAACCTAAGAAGCATAAACATTCGTTCTTCTTCTGGAATGAAGGTCTACGAGGTCAATTCAGATTACAAACTTTTGGCTGATGACGCTGATGAGGTCTATATAAAAGGCAGGAGGGAAAAATTAACCGAAAAATTTGTCATCCAGGTTGCCCAGAGCAAAGAAAGGGAAGAAGCAGAGATAATAGCTCAAGATCTAAGGCAAAAGATCGAGGCCAAGGTTTATGTTGCTGAGAATACAGAGAATGAAATTTCTGGAGCTTTTTTAGTCAAGGTTGGAGATTTTTTAACGCGAGGCGACGCATTAAGCTTTATCAAGAAACTGAATGAAGTCGGGATAGCGGAAACATGGATTTTGCGAGAAGAAATCACAGAGGAAGAGTCAAAACTTCTCTGGATTCTTGTGAATGATGAGCTGAAGGGTTTAAGCGATAACGCAGCTCTTTATTTTGTTCCGAGCAATCCCCAGAGCTTTCTCACTTTTAATGGACGAGATTATAGAGGTATGTTCGTTCTCAAAGCCACTCCCAAAGGTATTGTCCTGATCAATACCTTGAACCTTGAAGATTACTTAAAAAGTGTTGTCCCCAGCGAAATTTCTCCCTATACTTACGGCGAACTTGAAGCTCATAAAGCCCAAGCAGTAGCCGCCAGATCCTACGCAATCAGATTCTTAGGACTGAATAAAGAACTGGGCTTTGACCTTGACGCTTCCCCAAAAGCTCAATTTTACCAAGGAATGGACGCTGAGCACCCTTTGAGCACCGAGGCCGTGGAGCTAACGCGTGGAGAGGTAGCCCGTTATAGAGGGAGAGTGATCAATGCTCTTTATACGAGTACTTGTGGAGGAATGACAGAGGATGTAGAGAACATCTTCACCGGTCCTGCTTTGCCCTATTTGAGAAGCATGGAGTGTGTTTACGAGGGGAAGAATGGGTGGTTGCTGAAGAGCAGAAATATGATTGAGCCAATTCATGTGAATGGAAAGAATGTCATTCCGGAAATTGCTTTTCTCATAAGTTTAAAAGTGATACCTCCAGAAATAAATCCTGAATATTACAGAGAGGAGGGTTCCTTTGAAGAAACGACAGGCTGGATCAATAAAGCTCTGGATTTACTGGGAAGAAAGAATGAAATGTTCACTCCAGAAGCTTCTCCCTTGAATTTTGTAACTCTTGGGAATCTTATTATAGATGCCTTTGATTGGCATAACAGAGTGGAAAACTTGTTGTACGACACAGAAAAAGATTACATCATGCAAGAGTTTAAAAGCCTCAAAGCCGAGGAAAGAGATCGTCTGGCATATCTTATCCAGGCAGGAATATTTCCGTCATCGGAGGAAATTCTGGATTTGGAAAGACTCCTTTCAAGGGGCGAGTTGGCTTATTGTCTGGGGAAGGTCCTCCAAGGTTATCATAATATAAATCACCAAGGAATATTCAAATCTCTCAGCAACAATGTGATTGAATTGGAGGAGGAGAAAGTAAAGAAACAATTCCAACTTTCGCCCGACATTTTTCTATTGAGAAGTAACGGACGCGATTACTTTTTTTCGCCTCGTGTTTATATCCTGGCAGGGGATGAGGTAAGGATAATTGAGAGGGACGGAGAAGCCCGGTTGCTGGAAGTTATCTATCCATCTCATACAAATATAATGGACCGAAGTTCGCCGTTCAACCGATGGGAGTTTAGAACATCACTTGAGGCGTTGGAGAAAAGGATAAATCAATATTATCCGCTTGGCGAGCTTGAGGATATTATTCCTCAAAGGAGAGGAAAGTCCCAGAGAGTAGTTGAGGTTTTAATCAAAGGCAAGGAGACTCAGACTGTTGTTAAAGGCTTGAGAATAAGGAGAGTTTTAGGCCTCAGGGAGACGCTTTTTGTAATAGACAGAGAATATGATGGAGAAGGTCGCATCACGCATTTTACATTTTATGGAAGAGGGTTCGGACACGGAGTAGGCCTTTGCCAGGTAGGAGCTTTTGGGATGGCGCAGGCTGGAGCTGACTATAAGAAGATACTGAAAAAGTATTATCGTGGTATAAAAATAGGCCAAATTCGTTAATCTGAAATTAGGAATGAGCGATTGTATAATAAAAGCCAGCAAAGTTTCTCTTCCTAATGACAAGGCCATATCCCGGTTCAGATAATCAAGGGCAGCAAAGTTTCTTTTCTCGCTGACAAGGCTTGACCACAATTATTTGCTTTTTTCTATCTTTTCGCATAGAATTCCATAACTTTACAGGAGAATAATAAGGCGTGACAGATAAAAAGAAGAGAATAACGCTCGGAGCCGCCCTTATACCCGTTATTTTCTTAATCGTTGCCTTATCCTTAACAATCGGTGTTTTCAAACAACCGCCTCACATCCCGTTGATTGGGGCGGCAGCCGTGGCTGCCTGCGTTGCAGTTATCTTAAGACATCCCTGGAAGGAAATACACGAGGGGATGGTCCATGGAATTACGCTGGCCATGGGCGCAATCCTGATTCTGATGGTAGTAGGCACGATGATCGGCACCTGGATTATGGGAGGGATTGTCCCTTCCATGATTTATTACGGCTTGAAGGTTCTCTCTCCAGGAATTTTTCTTGTAGCTACTCTTATCATCTGTTCGATCGTTTCTCTGGGAACAGGATCTTCTTGGTCGACGGCTGGTACAGTCGGAGTTGCATTAATTGGTGTGGGCCAGGGCTTGGGAGTTCCGGTTGCCATGGTAGCCGGAGCAATTATTTCAGGAGCTTACTTTGGTGATAAAATGTCACCTCTCTCAGATACAACCAATCTCGCTCCTGCTGTTGCTGGCACAGACCTATTTTCCCACATTAGGCATATGGTCTACACTACCGGTCCAGGCTATATCATTTCTGTTATTTTATATGGATTGCTCGGAACCAGATTTTCAGGGCAAGGCCTCAAGGCAGAAAACATAGAAGTAATTCTTTCTACCATCAAATCAAATTTTTTCATTCACCCCATTCTTTTGCTTGCTCCCGTCCTGGTCATTGTGATGGTCGTAAAAAAGATTCCTCCTTTGCCTGCCCTGTTAGGAGGAACTGTGTTGGGCGGAATTTTTGCTATGCTTACCCAATCGAAATCTTTAGCCGAAGTAATCCAGGCTGCCCAATCTGGGTATGTTTCTCAGTCAGGAGTGAAGATGGTAGATGGCCTGCTGACCAGAGGCGGTCTGGAAAGCATGATGACGACAGTAGCCTTGATTATCTGTGCCCTTTCCTTTGGCGGCATAATGGAGAAGACAGGGATGTTAGAGGTATTAGCCATGTCTCTCCTTGAAAGAGTGAAGAGAATAGGGTCGCTTGTGGCTACTACAATTTTCAGCTGCATCGGGCTGAATGCGATTGCTTCAGACCAGTACATAGCTATTGTTATTCCTGGGAGGATGTACAAAAATGAATTTGACAAGCGGGGCCTTCATCCTAAGAATCTTTCTCGCGCTTTAGAAGATTCAGGAACGCTTACTTCTCCTCTCATTCCCTGGAATAGCTGCGGTGCTTTTATGGGAGCAACCTTAGGTGTGAACCCTCTCCTCTATCTTCCCTATGCTTTTCTGAATCTTTCAAATCCCCTTGTTTCCATTTTTTATGGCTATACCGGGATCACCATGGAAAAGGTAAAAGAATCAGACAAATCATAATAAAAACGGCAAAAAAAGGGACAAAAAAGGGGACAGGCTACTTTTAAAAAATTTTGTTGGAGTCAGGTTTTGTTTTTTGCCTAAAAAAAGAGAATAAGACCCAACAAAAAAGGGACAGACAAAAAGTTGCCTGTCCCTTTTTTCCTTCTCTGTAGCGTAGGATAGAAAAAAATCTTACAAAGCTTATCTAACTAATTGGTGCTAGGGAATAACGTTATATTTCTTTCCGACTTTGGTGAAAGCTTCTATGGCTTTATCCAGGTGATGTCTTTCATGAGCTGCCGAGAGCTGAACTCTTATCCTGGCTTGGCCTCTGGGGACCACCGGATAGTAGAATCCTATGACATAGATTCCCTCTTCAAGGAGATCATGGGCCATATCTTGAGAAAGCTTGGCATCATTCTCAAATTTACCGAGCATTATAGGAACAATAGGATGGGCTCCGGGTGTTATATCAAATCCGGCTTCTGTCATTTTTTCCCGGAAGTACTTTGTGTTTTCTTCCAGCTTATCCCTTAGTTCGGTTGTTTCAGAGAGAAGATTAAAGACGGCAATAGATGCACCAACAACAGCAGGGGCTAAAGTATTGCTAAAAAGATAGGGCCTTGAGCGCTGTCTGTAAAGTTCTATTAGCTCTTTTCTTCCGGAAATAAATCCGCCTGAGGCACCTCCGAGGGCTTTTCCAAGAGTCCCTGTGATGATGTCTATTCTGCCCATCACCCCTCTATATTCAGGAGTTCCTCTTCCTTTTTTGCCCATAAATCCTGTTGAATGAGCGTCGTCAATCATGACCATGGCATCGTATTTATCTGCCAGCTCACAGATCGCATCAAGCTTGGCAATATCGCCATCCATGGAAAACACACCGTCAGTGGCTATCATCCTGTAACGGGCTCCCTGAGTTTCCTTTAGTTTCTCTTCAAGGTCGGCCATGTCAGCATGCTTATAGATGAGTCTTTGGGCTTTACAGAGGCGGATGCCATCAATAATAGATGCATGGTTAAGCTGATCGGTTATTATGGCGTCTTCTGCTCCTATAAGAGGTTCAAAGGCTCCTCCGTTGGCGTCAAAACAGGCAGCATAGAGGATGGTATCATCTGTCTGGAGAAACGCAGATATCTTCTGCTCTAAAATCTTATGAATGTCTTGAGTCCCGCAGATAAAACGAACTGAGCTCATGCCGTAACCCCATTCATCAAGAGTCTTATGGGCTGCCTCGATGACTTTGGGGTGGCTCGATAGGCCCAAATAGTTATTGGCGCAGAAATTCAGGACTTCTTTACCGCCTTTAACTTCGATCTCTGCTCCCTGAGGAGTCATTATGATTCTTTCCGATTTATAGAGGCCTGCGTCGTGAATAGATTGAATTTCTTTTGTCAAATCTTCCTTTATCTTGCCATACATTCAATACCTCCTTTAAGTTTTTAGACTATATCAAAAAACCAATTTCAGGTCTATCTTTTTTAGCCGTTTGCTGTTTTTTATTGCGTTTACTCTTTATTTTTTAGTTGCTATAATCTTTGCCATGGCAGGCGAAGGATCTTATTTTTTTGAGCCGTTAACAGAATCATTCGGCAGACGATTAAAAGTCGAAAAATTCTATTATCAAGGGAAGACAAAATATCAGTTTGTCCAGTGTTTTTACAACAAGTTTCTTGGCAAGGTTCTTTTTCTGGATAAAAAGATTCAATCGGCACAAATAGACGAATATATCTACCATGAATCCTTGGTCCATCCAGCCCTCATCACTCATCCTTCCCCTCGAGGAGTGCTGGTGATAGGGGGTGGAGAGGGTGCTACCATAAGGGAAGTTCTTAGGCACAATACGGTAGAAAAGGTGATAATGGTGGATATCGACAGAGAGCTGGTGGAACTTTGCCAGAAATATTTACCAGAATGGTCTGAGGGCGCGTTTTCAAACTCAAAAACTGATCTCATCTTTGAAGATGCCCGCCAGTTTATTGAAAAAACAAAAGAGAGATTTGACATCATTATTTCTGATTTGACTGAGCCCATAAAGCAAGGGCCATCTGTTTATCTTTTTACCGAAGAATTTTTTTCGAAAAACTTTGATGCCCTAAAGGAAGGTGGCTTGTTCGTTCTTCAGGCAGGGAGCGCTGATCCTTCTTATAATCAATTTTTCTGCTCTTTGGTGAAGACGCTAGAAAAAGTTTTTCCAATAGTTCGGCCATACTGGACCTTTGTTCTATCGTTCAGCATGCCCTGGGGCTTTGTCCTGGCTTCAAAGACAAAGGAGCCTCTTGACATGGATGAGAAAAAGATAGCTCAAAGAATGCACCAGCGTGCGGTAAAGAAGTTAAAATATTATCATCCTGGCTTTCACCAGAGCTACTTTGCTCTTCCTCTCTATTTGGTCGAAAGTCTGAAACAGGGCAAGGTTTTAACTGATAAAAAGCCCTTCATCTGGAAACTATGAGCACTAAGAAAGAAAACCGGGAAGCAGTTCCTTTAGAGGAGAGAGAATACCATAGCCCATCGAGTGGTATTTTTTTCAAGGTGAAAAAAATTCTGTACAGGGATAAATCTGATTATCAAAAAATAGAAGTTATCGAGAACGAGTGTTTTGGAAGAGTTTTGCTTCTGGATGATCTGGTACAGACTACAGAAAAAGACGAATTTTTCTATCACGAGATGCTCGTTCATCCGGCTTTAGTCTCGCATCCCTCCCCTCAGAATATTCTGTTAATCGGCGGCGGAGATGGGGGAGCACTTAAGGAAATTCTTCGCTGGCCGATTAAGTATGCTTGCCTTGTAGAGATCGATCAGCAGGTTATAGATGTCTCCAAGGAGTATTTTCCCTGGCTTTTGCCCTCTCTTGAAGATGATAGAACCGAGCTTATAATTGCTGACGGTAGTGAATTTATCGAAAAAACAGGTAAGAAGTTTGATATTGTTTTTATAGATTCCTCTGATCCTGCAGGGCCTTCTGTTTCTCTTCATGAAAGTGATTTTTACGAAAAACTGAAAAGTTGTCTTAACCGCAGAGGAATAGCAGTCTCACAAGCCGGATCGCCTTTTTATCACCTGGAGTCAATTAAAAAGAAAGATGCTTTCCTTGAAAAACTCTTTAAAAATGTCTGTTTCTACACCAGCCCTGTTCCCACTTATCCTGGAGGAAGCTGGTGCTTTGTATTCCTATCAGATGAAGTCCAACCCTTAAAAATAAAAAGAGGTCCCCCTCGGGGACTTAAATATTTTAATCTTAATATTCACGAGGCAGCGTTTTCACTGCCAAATTTCTTAAAAGACTTAGGTTCCGGCGATTGAGATTACTGAGCTAAATTGATTAGCTTTCGCTTGAAGAGTCGAATAATTTTATTCTAATAATTCAGCTTTCCTTCAGCGTGGCGCTTAGTAAGAACTTCAAGCATATCCTTTGTCATGGCAGCCAGATCGTAGCTAGGCTCCCATCCCCATTCTTCGCGGGCAGCAGAGTCGTCAAGAGAGTTGGGCCATGAATCAGCGATTTCTTGCCTGAAATCGGGCTCGTATTCACATGTGAACTCAGGAATATGTTTTTTAATTTCAGCCGCTAATTCGCCAGCAGAAAAACTCATAGCAGTCACATTGAAGTCAGAGTGATGCTTCAATCGAGAAAAGTCTGCTTCCATTAAATCTAGCGCCGCTTTGAGGCAGTCTGGCATGTACATCATGGGGAGTCTGGTATCTTCTTTCACAAAGCATGTGTATTTTTTATTTTTTACTGCTTCAAAATAGATAGCTACGGCATAGTCTGTTGTTCCCCCGCCAGGAAGTGTCTCGTAGCTTATGATGCCTGGATAGCGGCAGCCTCTAATATCAAGACCGAAGCGCTTGACATAATAATCACAGAGAAGCTCTCCGGCAACTTTTGTTACTCCATACATCGTTTTTGGTTTTAAAATTGTTTCCTGGGGGGTATTATCAAGGGGAGTTTCTGGGCCAAAGGCAGCGATGGAGCTGGGAACAAAGATTCTCGTCATTTCATGTTCCAAGGCAACTTCAAGGATGTTATATGTTCCGTTCATGTTCACATCCCAGCAGAGCACAGGGTTTTTTTCTCCTACGGCAGATAGGATGGCGGAGAGATGATAGATAGTGTCGATGTTGTATTTCTTAACGACTTCTTCAATCGTCTCCTTTTTGGCGACATTGATAAATTCAAACGGTCCAGAATCGCGGAGCTCAGGACTTGGTTTTGTTCTGTGTCCGGTGGCGAGCACATTCTCATTGCCGTATTTCTCTCGCAAAGCCATGGTTAATTCAGAGCCAATCTGACCAACTGAGCCAGTGACCATGATTTTTTTCATTTCTTTTGCCATTTTCTCACCTCTTTAAGTTATGAGTTCTTGTTAGTTTGAAAATATGAGATTTTACTTATATATTTCCCTATATAAGATGTCAACCGGAAACTGCGGAGAAACTGCGAGATTAGAATTTTAATACTTTATTAATTTTTATAGAGAGAGATGATTTCCAAAATGGAGACACCTCCCTGAAATTGGGCACGTTCCCCAAAGCACCTCTCTTTTATGTTCAAAAAAGGAATTTCCCAAAAGAAAGCTTGTTCAGGGAGATTCGTCCAGCTGAGGAAGGTTCATCTTTCGCAGCAGATCCTTGAAGCGGGGATCGTCGCGCAGAGGAACGAATTGAGGATCCACCCTAACCCAAGGAAACCACGCATGGGGATGCTCATAATTCAGCCAACGGAAGGCCTTATCCTTTTCTCCCAGGGCTGTGCACAATGAGGCTATACCGAAAGCACCGAATGGGGTGGCTTCCTCTTCCTCCAATTCAGCCAGTATCTTCAGCGCCTCATCCCTCCGACCAGCCAGTGCATAGGCGCGTCCAAGGAGAAATCTCAGCTCTGGGTAGAGCTCAGCTGCCTTTTGGAACACCGCTATGGCCTCCTGATGCCTCCCAGCATCCGTGTATGTATTTCCTAGTACGTACAACCCGTGCCAGCTATCGGGACTTAATGCAAGAGCCTTTTGAACTTCTTCTAGAGCTTCATCGTATCGCCCTCCATACCAGTACAATCCTCCCAGCCAAGCCGTATTCAGAGGCGTTAGCGGATCCAACTCCTGGGCCCGTTTGTGTTCGGCTATGGCTTTATCCATGCGTCCGAATAGGACAAGCTGCCAGGAGTACCAATAATGAGCATGGGCTAAATTGGGATTGATTTCTAAGGCACGAAGGAAGGCCTTTTCTGCAGTATCCCATTCCCAATCGTAGTATCCCGCGATAAAAGCGAACGAGTTAAGGGCCTCGGCCAGCGTATCATCCAGTCTCAATGCTCTTTGGGCTGCTGCCTTGGCTCTTGGCAAGGAATCTTCTGTAGCTAAAGCGCTATGAGCGATTTGGATGTAGGCAGCCGCCAACCCTGCATATGCCAAGGGATCTGATGGGTCTTTCTCGACTGCTTCGTGGAGATAGCCTACTGCCTTTTGGTATCCTTGTGGGGTGCCTTGGTTCATGTGATATAAACCCTTTAAGTAGGCTTCCTGAGCATCGGGATTAGCTTGTCGGCCCCTGGCCAAGATTGTCTCTTCCTGTGGTGTCAGTTTGGCTCTAACCTCCTGCGCAATGGTCCGTGCTATTTCACTGTGCATCAACAAAACATCGGTCAAAACCCGGTCATAAGTCTCCTCCCAAAGGGTCTGCTCTTCTGGAAATACGTCTATCAGCTGCACCCGTATGCTCACGTTTTCGCCTACCTGCTCCACCGTCCCTGTCACAACTGCATCTACGTTCATCTCTTGGGCGATCTCCTGCAATGATTTCTCCGATCCCTTGTACCGTTTCATTGACCTGAATGAAATCACACGCAACGCACCAATCCGGGCCAGCTTCCCGGTCAACTCAACGGTTATCCAATCGACGAAATACTCCTGATCGGCATCACCCGTGAGATTATCAAACGGAAGGACCGCAATCGAATCGCTGACAGCTGCGCGCCCAACAAACAAAGCGATTGAACCTGCAATGAGCAAAATCAATAGAAGAGGAACTCCCCCATACAGAAGAATACTCTTCCACTTAATCTCAAGCTTTCTCTTTAAAGGAATCCTTACTGATATTGGAATACCTTTCTCTATCTTGTCTAATTCCGATAGGAGCTCTGCCGCAGTTTTATACCTTCTTTCCTTATCCTTCTCCATACAGATCATTATCAACTGGCTAAGATCTTCTGAAATCTCTGGATTGAGTTTTTTCGGTTCTGAAGGTATCTTTGACTTGTGTTTTAAAGCTACACTAAGTGCTGTGTCCCCTTTAAATGGAACTCTGCCTGTTGCCAGCTCATACAGGATGACACCCAATGAATAAATATCTGATCTCTGGTCAGCCTCCTCTCCTTCTGCTTGCTCAGGGGATATGTAATCAGGCGTCCCGATCATCACGCCTGTCACTGTCACTCCTGGTGCCTCAACCGAACGGGCTATGCCAAAATCCATGATCTTTGCCCGGCCTTTTTCGTCGATCATGATGTTCTGCGGTTTTAGGTCCCGATGCACTACCCCTAGCTCATGCGCTTCAGCCAAACCTTCACATACCTGCTTAGCTATTGATATTGCTTCGTCATCTGCTAACTTCCCTTTCTTTTTTACCAAGCTCTTAAGATCTTCGCCCGTAACATACTCCATGGTGATGTAGGGAGTCTCTTCCTCTTTCGCTAGATGATACATCTTACAAACATTCTTGTGAGCGATCTTGCGGGCAAATTTCAACTCATTCCGGAAGCGTTCAACTGTTGTCTCGTCAGAGGCGATTTCAGGTTTTAGGAGTTTTATGGCGACTTCTTCATTAATCTCTTTATCGAGAGCCTTATAAACCCTGCCCATGCCTCCTTTTCCGAGTTCTTCGATAACCTCGTATCTAGAGGCGAAGGTGATCCCCTTGGTTAATCCTTTTGCGGGTGTTTCGAAAGTTTTTGTGGCAGATATTTCCTCTAACGGCTTGAGCGGAGTAGCACAACTACCACAATACATAGTATCCTTGGGATTATCGGAATTGCATTTAGGGCATTTCATAACCCCCTCCTCTGTTTCCCTATTTGGCAAAAGAATATCAATTTATGAAGAAAGAGTCAATTGAAATGCTCGGATTTGAAATGAAGAAAAAAATAGGGGACGGTGAAAAATGAGGACATCCCCTTGAAGTAGAACTTGGTGCTTTGGGAAAGGTTCCCCTGAATAATTTGACATATCTTCCTCTTCTGTCTAACATTTTTAGTGGGTTTTTTCTCCTGAATGCTAAATATGTTAAATGTTGAGACCATACTCAAATCATTTTTTTGCCCCAAATTTATTCCAATCCCAATCATGATTACTATAAAAATTAAATGTTAAGATCAGAGCCCAAGAAAGTATCCTTAGGATTGATTATTATCTCAGTCGTTATGTTTTTTGCAGCTTTTGCCATAGATATTTTTTGGCTGGTAAGATTTGTGGGGAAGGCATTTCCCTCAACAATTCCCGTTGATCCTGTAGTCTACAATGCCATGGCCGCTCCGGATATAATTTTGTCCATTTTTCTTTACGTTGGTGCTTTCGGGCTGATAAAACTGAAAAAATACGGGCTTGTGGCTTCTTTAGTGGCTATGGGCATGTGGCTCTTTGATGCGCTTTTTATATTGGGCATCACCAAGACGATTAAGCTAAATATTGTGGTATTTAGTTTGGCTTTTGCTGTTTTTACGATTGTGTATCTTTGGAAAAAGAGAGAACTTTTTTATTGAGTCTGATGGGAACATTCTGATAGGGTTAGACTTGATTAATTCGGAGATTGCTTGGAGCTCGGACTTGCATGACATGATTGACTTTCATAATTTATGACAAAAATATAAAATAGGGTATCTTGTTCCCAAAATATGACAAAAGTGATAAAGCTTAATCCCTATGATTCAGATGGGTATATATTTTAAGGAGGAATGGTCATGACAATT
>JABAOH010003453.1_pt1 | contig 76657 bp, 66 predicted proteins | sample 7062181 | NCBI WGS metagenome assembly JABAOH01 (sample SAMN14538630, study PRJNA623070) | marine sediment metagenome | biome: marine biome [ENVO:00000428]; feature: marine pelagic biome [ENVO:01000023]; material: deep marine sediment [ENVO:00002113]; isolation source: pool of 5 deep marine... | reverse complement strand
TCTGCTTGTTCTAAGAGTTTCTGATATGCCTCTTCTGCTTTAGCAAAGTCCTCTTTGTAATAGGAAATGAGACCCCTTAAGTAAAAACTAAAAACATGTGTAGGATCAAGGGTGAAGGCCTTGTCTATCTCTGCTTGGGCAAGGTCATATTTGCCTTGAAGAAGATAATCGTGGGCTAATTCTTGATGGATAGAAGCATCATCTGAAATATTTTTGAGGTAAAATTCCAGGACTTCTGTTGCTTTCTCGTACAGCCCTTTAGCTCTGTATGAAACTGCTAATTGTCTATAAGAAGGAGTGAATACTGCTTTAACCTTTTTGCACACCTCATATCGTTCGATGGCTTTATCCCATTCTTCTAAACGCCAGTACAAAAGTCCTAGATTATGATTCCCTATAGAATCCTCCGGGTAAAGCTCAAGCAACTTATTATAGGACTCTATGGCTTGATCGTATGTTTTTTCAGAGCCATAATAGAAATCTCCCTGGATTCGATATCGCTCCCTATCAGAGATTCGATCACTCGATTCTAAAGCTTTTTGCATGTATTTGTCGCCCTCAGATAAAAGGCCCAGATTGATATAACTCATGGCAAGAGACCTGTAGGCCATGGCAAAATCTGGATCAATTTCGACTGCCTTCTCCATAAGAGCTATACTCTGACGCGATTCACCCTTGAGATGATATCTTCTTCCCTCGACGTAATATTTGTATGCTTCAGGAGAACTTGTGGTAATATTATCCACCTCCCTGTCTATGTCGTTGGCAATCTCCTCAGGAGACAGCTCGAAGTTAGCCTTAATCTTCTTTGTCAGCTCATCAACCATAGAGAAGATACTCTCTTCACCCATCCCCTCTACTCCCTCCGAAGCAAGAGTTTTGTCTGTGCGTGCTTGCTGGAGAGTCACGTTTATTCTGATTATATCTCCTGCCTTGGCATAGTTTCCCACCAGTATATGATTGACTCCTCCTTGAGCCGCCACTTGCTTTAAAGTGTCTGAAGAATAACTCTCTGCTTCCAGCTGATTCAATTCATCAAGAATTTTGAATAATCTCTCTCCACTCAATATCTCGATATACTTCGACTGACTAAGGTCTGCAATAAACAAATCAGCAATCATGGTTCTCCAGTGGTCTAAACTCTCATCTCCGGTATTGTTCTTAAAGTACATGACTGCCAGCGAGGGTTTCCCTGATGGGGCTGAAGGGATAGCTTCCCCTCGGGGAATAAGGCGCCAGATAATAATCCCGATAATTGCAAGAGCTATGACAGCCAAAGCTGGAATAAACAGCTTCTGCAGCTTGAAAGTTACGGTTATCTCTTTTGTAGTAAGAGGTTTTCTTTTAGGGAGAATTCTTTCTGTGGTGGGGATTCCTTCCTCAATATTTATTAATTCAGAAAGGATATCCTCTACATTCTGATATCTTTTATCTCTATCCTTCTCCATGCACTTCAGAATCACACGGCTGAAGTCCTCAGAGAGCTGGGCATTTATCTCTTTTGGATCTCGGGGTGCCTGGCTCTTGTGCTTCATGGCTATGCTTAAAGGTGTTTCTCCCTCAAATGGCACTTGACCGGTCAGCATCTCATAAAGGATCACTCCTAAAGAATAAATGTCAGAGCGAAGGTCTACCTCTTTCACTTCAGCTTGCTCTGGAGACATGTACTCCGGAGTCCCGATCATCACTCCCGAGCCTGTTACGCCTTTTGCTTTAAGAGAGCGAGCTATCCCAAAATCCATAATTCGGGCATTCCCCTCCTCATCAACCATGACATTATGGGGTTTCAAATCACGATGTACAACACCTAAGCGGTGAGCTTCTGCCAGTCCTCCGCACACTTGCTTGGCTATAAAAATCGCTTTTCCTGTGCTGAGTTGCCCCACTTTTTTGATTAATCTCTTTAGATCTTCGCCTGGCACGTACTCCATGGTGATGTAATGAGTGCCTTCCTCTTTGCCTAGGTCATACATGCGACAGACATTCCTGTGGGAGATCTTACGGGCAATTTTCAGTTCATTGCTGAAGCGCTCAATCGTCTTCTCATCCGAAGCTATCTCAGGGCTTAAAAGTTTCAGCGCTACCTTTTCTTTAATATCTTTATCGAGAACCTTGTAAACTTTGCCCATGCCGCCTTTTCCCAGTTCTTCGATGATCTGGTACCTTTCGGCAAATGTGCTTCCTGTGGTTAATTCTTTTATTGGTGCTTGAAGGGTTTTTGTAAGATGAGGGGATATTTCATCTGATGGTTGGAGAGGTTCTCCACAGTTGCTGCAAAATCTTGTGTCAGTGGGGCTTTCAGAATGACATTTTGGACATTTCATGGTTTCATGGGGTCAGACTCGCAAAACTTGAGTTATTATTCTCCTCTTCCTTCCGACCTAATTTTTATTTTATTATCCTACATAAAAATAAAAGTTTTGCAAGTCTATCTCCTATTTTAGCCAGGTTTTTAAAGCTAAATCCTGTTTTTATGACGACACATAAAAATACAAGTTTTCCGAGCCTGATTAGTTTTTTAACTGCCCCCATTTGATAGGTTTGATGTTTTATACAAGTTTTGCAAGTCTGACCCCCAGCTTCTCAAGGAGTTTCGCAGCTAGTGTTAAATGCCTTGTCGCATTACCTATCGCATCAGAAACCCTGTTTTTCTCCCTTATGAACTTAGTTAGCCAGAGATTGAATTCTTCCTCGCTTTCTTCTAAGTTCGCCATCTGAGTTATAGGGACATACAATCTTGGTATTGGTTTGCCGACTAAGTAGTATCCATATGGATCCTGGTCGTATCTGTCAGCCTCCATCCAGAGAATAGGGGAGAGCTCCCTGGTAACTTGAATCGATGCCTGATTGATAACGTCAATTGCCACCTTTTTCTCGCTGATTCTATAAGATAAAACCTTTTCTTTATTCGCCTTGAAAATTTGAACGGATCTATCAAACTCCTTGGCTTTTGCAATGAGGCTGTTAAGCTCTGTAGATTTGATGCCTTTTGATAATTTTTTCAAAGATTCAAGATGGGATCTAAACGCTCCGCCAAGGTCCGATAGATTATAGGGAACAATCTCCGAGTTGCAAAGACGTAATATCATGATCGCGAAGAAATGGAGGTGTTTCTCGTAGAGATTTTTATCGATCTTATCGATTGTATCTGCTTCGCTGTGGAGCCATGGACTTAGAGAAGCCCAATTCAGCTTCTCAAGCTCTTCTGGAGTATAGCCAGTAGAGAAGCCGATATAGGGAACTCCGATTCCAAAAAAGGACTCATCTCCTCCTTTGTAGGCTTGGCTCCAATCTCCTTCTTCACCCCAGAGATCCTGAACAACGCCTAACTGGAAACGCCTTACTTCAGGCACTCCTCTTGACCTCGGGACACTTGTCCCGATTATGCCAGGATTATCGATATTAACGTAGGCAATACAATGTTTAACCAATTTATCCCAATTAGTGTCAACAAAATAAGTAGATCCGGCCGCTTCAGCTATCTCATGCCCGTCCCAAAAACCAAATACTATCTTTCTCTTGAGCTTATTCCTGTATTGTGAGAGGACTCTTGCCAGCTCAAGCATCAGGGAATTTCCTGATGAGTTACAAATAGCTGTTTTTCCCCAGGCTTCCAAATGCCCTCCTACAAGAACGAATTCTTCAGGTTTTTCTTCCCCGCCGAGGATGCCCACAGGCTGATTAGCCATAACCCACTCCCTTGTTGCCTCGGCCCGAAGCCAGACTGTAACCTTTCCTTTTGAGCATAGCTCTTTCAAGTATTCTCCTGAGGCCCTGGTGATGCTGATAACCGGGATCTGAGGAATCTTTTTAAAACCTTCAGGCGTGGGATTGCCCCATACGGATTTTACAGCTCCCATCTGGATGACAGGATTATCTGAAGTTCCCCAATTCATTATGATTAAGGCTTTTGCTTTCTTCTCAAAGGCAATCTTCGCTTTTTCAGGCCTTGGAGGAGACCAGGTCATATCAGTGAGAACGATTTTATCTTTTACTTCGATATTCTTGTAGTCTTCATAGCCGCCTGCCCTAGCATAGATGAGTTCGCCTGTTAAGCCCTCCTCGTGAGTAGAAGAGATGTGGCATATAGGCTTAGCTTTTATAACACGGATTTCAGGAGAGGTAACCTTGAGAGCTGCGTCCAGCGGATAGCTATGATACATCGGAAATCTATCGATTCTGGCCTCTAAGCCATAGCTTTCGAGCTCTTTTTTTATATAGTCTGCAGCTTTTTGGATACTTTTTGTCCCGGCAAGCCTCTCGCCAACTTCTTCTACGAGGAAGGTCATATGTTTATAAGCTTCCTCAAATGATAAATCCACTCTTATTTCCTTCTCAATTTCCGCCGATCTTCCACTCATGGCAGGATTGTTTTTTGCTGTTTCAGCGTAGAGGGATTGACTATAGAAATCCCCTAGAGGCGTTATCACAATTAATAGAAAGAAAGACACAAAGATAGTTTTTCTCATAAATGCCTCCCCATTAGTTTATTTTCCCTAAATATTACTTCTCTTTAAAATTGGTTGTCAATCTAATGCCTTCATCTAATTCAGAATAGACTCAGTTTGCATAATTCTTGAAGATCACAGAGAAATTTGCTCAGGTAAGAATCGAGTTTACTTTTTGCGTTGGATGTACTGGAAATATGGTTTCATCTCAACGATTCCAGGCGCAAGCCTTTTGGAATACCTTGGGGGAATCTGGCGTATTTTTGGATTTCCTGCCACTTTATATTAGGATATCTAAGAGTTCCACTTTTGGACTCTCCTACAGCATTTGATACGCCAGTGATTATCCAAACAGGAGCCGAAATAATAAGCCATAAGCCATGCGAGAGTGTCGACAGAGTTCCAAAAAGAGCCCAGGTTCCAACTTTTCTTTTTTCTTTGTATAAGGCGATCGTTGCCTTTTGAACCATGTCAGTTGAGACTACGTCAACGCCGTATCCTGTAAGTAGATAGACATTATTATCTTGCACAGCGATAAGTTCCCCTTGAGACATCTTTGTCTCAGCTTCAGAAATGTACTCAACAGTCAACCACGCGCCAAAGGCTTGTATCTGAGCTTCTGAAAGCTTTGGCAACCAGCCTTTTGGAGCTGGAGAAGCTACACATCCAGCCATTAATAGGATAAATAAACTTGAACAGCCTATATTTTTTAAGTTATTTTTGCACATATTTACTCCTCCAAAAAATCTCTTCCATTTGGGATTCGACTTTTTTGAACTCAGGCGCTATTTCTTTTAGGAAACCCGCTGGATTGGTAAACATCATAAGTGTTTTATTATGGTTTTCTTCAGTTAGCCACGACGGCCGAATCCATTCTATATAATAGCCTTGACTTTCCAGAAAAAGCTCATAATTTTGGTAATCACTGGGTAAATCATATATCAAGGTATAAGCATCTCCTGGCATGGTTACTAGCACATCGGAAAGCTCTGAAAGGCTTTTTTTTGCTTTATCAACTGCTGTATCTCCTCGAAGAACAGAAGAGGGGAGGAGCCGAAGCGGTTCCGCAGGCGTGCTTAGTTTCGCCAGGGCTATATAGTCAATTCGCCAGAGCCCACAAGTCAAACGTAGTCTGATCTTGCCGGAAAATGAATTTAATTCTGGCAACGGAACAACACGTGCATCGGAAGCAATGGGGCCAGTTTCGCGGATTTCGCCAGCCAGAACCCAATTATCATTGTTCTCCTGGGCAAATATCTCAATCCCGCCAAGTACTTCTCCTAATCTAGATGAATACTTCTTCACGTTCTTATCACCGCGTTCCATTTTAGCCAGCCAGTAGCCACTCGCACGTCCCATATATGCTAGTCCTTGATAAAATAGATATGTCGTAAGCAATGTCTGCCGAAAGCCGAGGACTAGACCCACTTTGCCGCCGGGCGGCGAGTCAAAAACAAGCTCTATTGTCTCCCGGGTCGCCAGATCTTTTGAATCTGTTTTGCTGAAGCGTTCGATTCCATCAAAAAATCGAATTGCCGCCAGACAATCGCCCTCTGGAGCAGTACATGCAGTTGGCTCCACAATTTCAGGGGCTTGCCAGAATTTCCCTGACGATGTGGCAAAGGTGCGACCGTTGCTTGGGCGCGGCAGAGCCAATATGTTTGCATAACGAATCACATGAGTCTCAAGTGCTTCGTTCGTAACGCGTATTTCAAAATCATGACTTAAAGGTTTTACCCGATAAAGAGCATCAATATCCCTGTTTTCAAGTGAAGGAGTAACACTCGCTGAAAAACCCTCTGCCTGTAATGCCATTTTCTCTCCGTCCCAGGCGTAAAAAGTAGGACAGGAACCAAAGCATGCTTTAGGATTAGTTGCACAATATGCCGATAGAGCGAGTGATGGCAAAGTTATGATAGCCATAGTACCAATGTAAGGTGAGGACTTAACTACATTTGTCTCGAAGATTGCAACACCGTCCAACGAAATGGTGAAATTGCTTTTTTGTATTAAATTTCGGTTGATGTCAAGGAGAGAGCCCATTCCTGAAACAGTCTTGTCTTTGTCATCCACTTTCCACGCTGATAAGATATATACTCGACCATCTAACATGTGGACTTTCAGAAAGGGAGATCTTGTATCCAACAGGTTAAATTGTGATACAGTCTTGATGTCTCGTTTTAGCCTGTTATAAGGTGAACATCTCGTAAAGTTCCAAACTATAAGAAACGTGGCAACAAGAAAAAAAGAAATTATTTTCTTTTGCTTAGAAACCTGTGTTTTTTGAAAAGCTGAGATTTCTTTTCCCATATTAAACCACCTCCTTGTAAGAAAGAATTTTTAGCAAATTTTTCCCTTTGTTTTAGTTTTCCTTTAGTAATTTGGGCCTTTTTAAATGCAAAGTTGTTAAAGAGTTGTTAAAAGTATGTAAAAGGTTTGTTAAGATTCTCGTCCTCTTGCGGTGGTTCCTCTCGAGTCCCGTAAAATGCTGCAGAAAACTTATTCAATTGTCAATTATTCGGACAGAATAGACTACCATAAAAATCATCGAAGAAACGCTGTGGATAAGTTGCCTCAGAATGCGCTATTTTAATTAAAAGGCAGGGCTATTAGTTGAGATTGTTTTGCTTGAAAGGCGAATCATCCCCCCCGATAACTGCGAAAAATATCTCTTTAAGTAGCCCAAAGGTTGTATTCATATCCACCCAAAAATCACCCTAATTTGCCTAAAAGGTTATTGAATATTCTGAGAGAGCAATTAGGTTGGATCCTAAACATGCTGTGGCTTTTAATAATCTAGGAGTTGCTTATGCTAAACAGGGAAATTTGGATGTAGCTATGGAGTGTTATAAAAAAGCAACAAGTATAAATCCTAATTATGCTGCAGCGTTTAGCAATATAGGTGTTACCTTTTACAAACTTGGTTACTTATAGAAAGCTGTTGAGTATTTTGACAAAGCAATAGAGTTGGATCCACAGTTTGACCAAGCCTATAATAATAAACTCATTGTTTTGAGGGAAAATGGCGAGCATAACAAAGCTTTAAATTTTGCAAATAAGATACATGATTTAAAGCAGAGGAATGCGCGTCATCTACGAAATTAACATGCCTTTTCCTCCTCAACTTTACTCACAGCATAATACATAGACGCAAAAGCACAGCGAACCCACATTACTACCGGAATCAAACCCACAACCAAGAGAATCATACCCGCAATCGCAAGCGGTATTGCTATCAAGCCAATTAGAAATATATCTACAGCGTATCCTTTCGTCATATTCCAGCTTTCCTTTACTGCTTCCACCGGACCCATGTTCCGGTCGAGAACCAAGTATTTTACGAATGCCAATTTGCAGGCAAATATGATACCGGGAACGATGAGGAAAAACACTCCTATTCCAATTATTACCGACTTCAGTAATTCGGCTAATACGACGTTCAGGTATCTTTCTATGTTTTCAAAGGGCATAAAGATATCCTTCACCTCAAACTTATCTCCTCTTACAGCCTTGAGAAAGACAAAAGCTGAGCCGTAATCGATCGGATCTAATAGAAGAAGCAAGTAAGCGAGTCCAAATATGTTTAAAATGACGCCCCCGACTGTTTCACGTCCATCAAGAGAGGTCATCATTGCGAGCGGAATCCAGACGACCCCAACAATCACGGTAATAAGAAAAAGATCCAGGAAGAATTTTTTCATCCGGTCCCATCCAAAACCGTAAGCTGAGCCAGCGGTTGCATATAGAACGCGAACTGAAGTAAGAGAATTCTCTTTCTTGTTATTCATGGTAACCTCTTTTTTTTCGATATTCATACCACAACATTTGAAATTATTTCGTAGCCTGCTTGTTTTCCAATCTTAATTAACTCCATCGCAGAGGGAGTAATCATCAAGTTGAATAGGACGAAGGTTAGAATGATAGCTACAAGGAAGATTTCTATTTTCGTTATCAATCTCATGATATTTTCATTTTTGCTTTTCATTTTGACCTCCTAACTCGTTTTAAAAATTTGATTTTCGAGTCTGAATCTTTCACTGCTAAAATACGAAAATAAAAATCTTTTTTCATCCAACAAAAGTAGGATTAGCCAAAAACGCGACTTTAGTGGGATTTCAATTTTCAGGAAAGCATTTTATTTTTTTGAGGAAAAGCTATTTTATTGTATACTTCTATTTTGAAATGAACGGGGTGAAATCGGGCAATGGGTGATACTCTTTTTATCACGGTTATTTTTCTCTCTATCTGTGCGGGAATATATGCTATCCTTATCACTTATAAGCTGCATAAGAAATACAGGCTCAACTACCTTTCTACTTACCTTTATTTTCAAATATTTATTAATGTTTTTGGCGTATATGGAATATTGGGACAGGCAATTGCCAAAAAAATAATCCAGCAGCAGGAATCCTCGTTCCAAATAATCGAATCAATCGGCCATTTTTTCTCTTTTCTTGGTCTTCCCTTTCTGATCTTTGCCTGGTACATGTTCATAAGATTATGCCGTGAAATAATTGAGAAAAAACTATCGCGAATCTTTAACTTGAGCTATTTTTTTACCCTGGCGTTTGTTTTCCTTGCTTACGGCATTGTTATAGTCCTATCAAATCTTTTAAATTTTGGAGATGAACACTACGCTATTTTCTCATCCGCCATAATCTATCTATATGTCACTTTGGAAGCCCTGGTTCTAATCATTGCCCTGTCTCAGATTTTCGTGCATGCAAAAAAAATCAAGGATGAAAAAAAGAAAAAAGCACTACTAACCTTCCGCTATCTGATTCTGTTTATTTTTTGTGCAGGCATCATTTTCTTTCTTCTTGCTAACAAGAGCATCATACTTGGTTCTTTCTATCTTCTAGTATTTTTTTCGGGAAACATTCCACCTGTCCTCTATTGGAGGAGCTATCTCAAGAAATATTTCATTGCACCGGTCCTTCAAAAAACCAGCCCTATGACCATGAAACAATTCTTAGGTGAATATAAGATTTCAAAGCGTGAAGAAGAGGTCATTCAGCAGTTATGTAACGGGAAGACAAATAAAGAGATAAGTGAAATTCTGTTTATTTCACTGCAAACAGTCAAAGACCACGTCTATCGTATCTATCAAAAAACCGATGTGAAAAACCGGGTCCAGTTGATCAACCTCATCCAGAGTTACAGAGAAGAAGGAGAAGTAGATTCTTAAAAATTGAGTTGAATGAGAAAAAAGGCCTTAATAATAATTGAATTTCTTGCCTAATCGAAAAGTATTATAAATAGAACAAAATAAGAAACCTGCGTATAAAATTCGAGGAGTAAAATGAATATAGACTATTTCGAACCTTTTAGCCGGGCATGGAGCCGGATGAAAATTGCGCTTTTCAAACCATTCGATCTTCAAAAATGGTTTATCATAGGGTTCAGTGCCTTCCTGGCAAAGCTAGCAGAAGGGCCTCGAGGCTCGGGTTCCTCGGGTTGGAGAGGAGATGGCAGCTTCCGTGAATTCCTTGAATTTCCGAACAAGGCCTGGGAATGGCTAATGAGTCATCCGGGATGGTTCATCGGTATTGTGTTTATCGTAATATTTTTAATAATTATCGCTGTCATTTTTATCTGGCTGAGTTCAAGAGGTACGTTCATGTTTCTGGATAATGTTATCCATGACAAGGCGGAAATCGCCAGACCATGGAAGCTTTACAGGTTGGAAGGCAACTCGCTGTTCTTATGGCGTCTGGTTTTTATCCTGATATGCACAATGCTGTTCGCTTCGTATATAATATTTTTCTTTATTACGGCATCTCATCTGTATAAAGGTAGTTACTACGAGCGGGTACCCGTCTTCCTTATTGTGGTTATGTCATTTCTTTTTATTTTGACTGCTGTAGTCATAGGGTTCATTTCTATGTTCCTGAATAGCTTTGTGGCCCCCATCATGTACAAGAACAACATCAAAACGACCCAGGCGTGGAGTCGTTTCCTGTCGCTTTTCAAGCGGTACCCTCTTCATTTTATATTATATGGATTAATCGTATTTGTGCTGGCTATTTTATCTGTAATTTTCATTGCTGTCGCCGGCTTATTAACCTGTTGTGTCGGCTTTTTGCTGTTGATAATTCCTTATATAGGGACGGTCATCACCTTGCCCATCTGGTACATCTTCAGGGCTTTTAGCTTGGAGTTCCTGGCTCAATTCGGCCCTAAATATGAATTATTCCCGCCATCAGGAGGCTCATCCGTACGTACTCCAGCTTGACGTAGCGGAGTGATTAGGAAAATTGATATCGAAGCGTAGAAGAGCTCCTTTCTGAATAAGAGAAAATAGAGAAAAGCATCCCTTTCCCAGAGAGCAGACTGGGAATCTTTCAATGTTTTTTTATTTTATTAGTCTGTGAGACTTCAGAATAGCAAATCTAGAATATGTAAATTACGGTGATAATGCGATTTCTTTGTTTCTAAGGATTATGCTTGACTCGAACGGGAGGTTTTTTGTCTTGTGGAATGCCGCTCTTATAAGTATACCCCTTGAGTTTATCTTTGAATTCTTTTTTCATCTTCATCAAAATTTCTTGATCAAGGAAAAGGTCAAGGGCGGTTGTCGCCATTGCTTTTGTAGCCAAAAACATTCCTTTATACCCAATTGAATGCTTGGATGAGCTGATAACAGCCCAGCTATGCCAGGGAATACCAAAGGGAGCACAAGTCGTAGAAAGATTCAGAGTAGGAGTTATCCAGCTCACTTCAGCCACATCCGTTGAGCCGCCTTCAGGATCTTTTGTATGGTCTTCTAATTCTTTTATCTCACAGATTATTCCTTTCTGGTCTACATCGGTCTCTTTCTGGATTTTTTTCGCAAAGGCCGCTTCTTCATCCTTGTATTTTATGGGGCCAATCATCTCAAGATTTTTTTGCATGACTTTAGACCCCGTCAGATTGACCAGCATCTCGTGGTAACTGCCCTTATAGTTAATTTTTGAAGAGGTGCCCGTAGCAATAGCAGCTCCCTTAACAATCTCCTCAATCCTTTTGACCACATCTTTAACTCCCTGTCTTGTAGAATCTCTAGCCCATACCCATAATTTTGCATGTTCTGGGACAATGTTGGGAACTTTACCGCCCTGAGTTATGACATAGTGAATTCGGACAGTGGGCTTGACATGTTCACGAAGGAGATTGATGCCAAATGTTGTCATTTCTACAGCATCCAGAGCACTGGCACCTTTCCATGGATCAAAAGCAGCATGGGATGTCTTTCCTGAGAACTCAATCTCCAGGTCGTCAATAGCCTGGCTGCCTCTGACGTCTACTTTTGTTTCGTAACTTGGATGCCAAGCGATACAGGCATCCAAGTCATCGAAGAGACCATCTCGAGCCATGTACAATTTACCTCCAGTATCTTCCTCGGCAGGGCATCCATACAATTTGATAGTGCCTGGAATTTTATGCGCTTCGATGACCTCTTTGAGAGCAAGGGCAGCACCGAGACTTCCGGCCCCAAATAGATTGTGGCCACAGCCATGGCCGGCTCCACCTTCTATAAGTGCCTTTTTAAAAGCTGTGTTATCCTGCGAAAGACCAGGCAAAGCATCATACTCAGCCAGAATCCCGATTATGGGTTTTCCTGAACCATAGGAAGCCACAAAAGCAGTCGGCAGACCAGCGACTTCCCGTTCCACATCAAATCCTTCTTTTTCCAAAACGCTCATGAGGAGCTTTGATGATTTATACTCCAGTAAAGCGATTTCAGCATACTCCCAGAGAGAATCACTGACCTCAACCAACAATTGGCTTTTCTTGTCCACTTTCCCCAAAAGCTCATTTTTCAGCTCTTTATTGGAAAGCTTATTTTCAGCGTAGGTAAGCTGGGCCAGGCTGAATATTAAAATAGTTATGAATTTAAAGCTATGCTTTCCCATTTTTCCCTCCGAATTTGATTTAAATGATGAGCGCGTTCATGTATTGATGACATCTATTCCAACGAAGAAAATGGCTCAATTGATGGGGAAAAAATTCTATCATTTTGATGATATAATGGCCAGCTAAAATACGCATTTATTCATTGCGTTTCAAAGCAAGTGCCGCCTTTCAAATAAGAATTTTACTGGGTCAAAATGAGGAAGCTAAAAGATGATGATTTCTAATACATCGGGTGATAAATATTCACAACCCCCTTTTACTGACTTAATTCTTAGCCTGGTTTAACGAAGGAGGCTAATGAATTAATTTTCTCTATCTTTTCTTTCCCGATGAATGCCTATGTATTTTAGTAGTATCATCCCTACTACCTAAAATTCGTGTTATTATTACAATAATCAAGTATTAATGTCAAGAAGAAAATTTTCTTGTGTTTTTTAAAATATTTGTTATTATCTGCTGTTAAAAAATTTGTTAGGAGGTAAAAGTGCTTAAAAGATATCAAGTTCTTCTCCCTGATTGGTTAGAGGATTATATTAAATTTTTGTCTGACAAGTATGACTTAAGCTTTTCCGAGGTAATTAGAGTTGAAATATGTATTGCTATAATTAACACAATATCTATGCTTTATCCAAACTATAAGTTTGGCATTACACCTGAAGAAATTTTAAATATGATTAAGAAAGATGTTCAAGAGAATATGGAAAAAGAAGAAGAACATCGAATGCTTTCTAAGATTTACTTTGAAACAAGGAAAGCTATAGAACATAGATTTTATGAAGAGAAAAAGAAAAAAAAGAAATAATATATCTTCTCGCTCCTTGTGGTTATGAATTTCAAGAATCTGTATCAGGAGATTTCTAATTTCCTGACAAGTGTTATCAAAAATCAAGGTGTCCGAGCTATGGATACGAATGATATGGCAAGAATAAAATACTCTAGTGAAAACAGTTATGAAAACGAGATGCTTTGGCTCGTGCAATAGATAGGGAGAAGTCCCGACTGAAACCAACAGCACGCAGCTTTATCGCAAACCCGAAAAAGTGAAGAAAAAAAGGGATCAGACCTTTCAAACTTTTTAGGCTTTTTGTGTTATGTTGCAGCTAAATGGACATCTTTCACCAAAAAGGTGAAGATATAATTGTACGTCACTTCTTCTAGCTTAATCGGCAATAAGACCTGTATCGTTTTGTCTATATAGCTTGTTGCATTATTTAAAAGCTTTTGCGGATCTCCCCCTGCTTGTGAGTAAGGCAATAGAGGTTTTACAATCCAGCCCCCGGCCTGTAAAGGCCTTTCAACCCACCTGTCATAAGTGTAATTTGCATAGTCAGCAGGATAGATAAAGTCTGTTATCGATCCCTTTCCTGCAACGATACTCGACTGTTGTGGATTATTCCTGTTTATGTATTTAACGCCAGCGTGCATTACCCTGTGTGATTTTCCTTTCTCACAAACGTATGTAGCATCGTTCCATATAATTTTTATTGAATGATCTGTTTTATTTTGGAGACGAAATCTAAGCTCTGTAGGTGACGCCATCCATAATATTCTTATCATCTCGTCTTCAAAGATGTATTTATAACCTTCTTCCTCAGCTGTTGATATTTCATGCCCTCTATACCGCTCTTTTGCTTCAGGGGGTCTTTCCACTTCTTCTAGAACAATGTCATATTGTAAGTAGTGAATAACAGATGCTGCACAACCAAAAAGAAAAATAAACAATAAACCTAAAAAAAATGCTTTTATCCTCATCGGTACTTTTTTGCCCATAATTTGCTTCCTTTATACTATAATTCTCATAATTTTAAAATATTTTTTTTGTTCACAAATATAAAGGCCTGGTATATTCTCGTTTGACATTCCATTTTCCAAGTGCTATAAGCGTAAATCAAAGAGTCAAAGCTTGGGGATAAAATGAGTCCAGCTTAGACGAGAGAAGGGGACTGAAATAAAACTCAAAAGCATCTTCTTATTAACGTCGAAAAAGCTACTATTAATACCTGTTTCTTGGGTGGTGGCTGTTCTTTTACACAATATTGTTTATGGGCTATTTCAAGATTTTTTTGATAGCCGCGGAACAGATGAACCATTTTTCTTCATTATTGCTTTGATTGTGATTCCTCTTTATCTTTTGATATGTCTTGTATATACAGGAGTTTATTATTTTTTTAAGATAAAGCCAAGGGAGAAATTCTATAAAATGATATATTTAGCAACTGTCGTTTCTCTGCTTCCAGGAGTGGCTTCTCTGGTTATGGATCCCGACCTGTTAGGAATTATGATCTTGATTGTGCACGCCTTGTTGGTCTATATTGCCTGGCGAGCTCACATTGTAGGGGGGATCGTCCTGATCGTTCTGGCGGCTGCATGGGTGGGCCTTCTCATCTACAACGCAATACCCGAGCCCATGAGATTCTCCCACATTCTTCTCTGGATGACCTTCGCTGCTTGTCCCCTGGTTGGAGGAATTATGTTTATCCGTCTGGGAAAGCGCAAAAGGTGATATTTCATATTGAAGATTTGCTTGGAATAAAGACTGCTAAATCCTGAATAAACACTGGAAGGACATAGCCTGCAGCCTTTCTCCTTACATGTTTTGTCTATCCCACCTCAGCACTATGCTTCCAGGGGCCTGTTACGGCAAATGTTAAACCAGACTTTAAATTGTTCAAAAACATCGTGCTGCCATCTGGAGAAAATGATGTTCCGGAGAATTCAGAATCATCTAATGCATTTCGAGCAAACTTATAAATTTTTCTTTGAGGAGTAATTCCCAACAGATATTGCTCGCCCGGTCCATCTTCGCAGACAAGTAAATCATCCCAGGGGGCCATAGCTAACTGATCAGGATTTTCGAGAGTTTTTCTGTCATTTAATTCAATAAATAATTCCAGCTTGCCGGGTGATTCTTTTTCCCGTTCACTACCCTCAAAAGGACTTAAGATATACCGCCATATTTGACCTGTGCTGGTTTGACCTCCAATCGTACAAGCAAAATAGACTACTCCATCACTCAAGCACAAACCTTCGCCGCGGGCAAATACAGCAGCACCTTTCTTATAACCTTGGTAACGCAAATTATCCTGGTCTGGGTCCACATCATCCAGATCAAGCCAATGAACGGTTAGAATTTCTCCAGGCGATACTCTTTGATTGCCCCAGTTTCGTGTGACAAACTGAGGCATGCCAGCGACCGCAAGGCACTGGAGTCGTCCTCCTTCAGATAAGTACTTCGCTTTGTTAGGAATGAAACGATAGAACAGGCTATCCTGCTGGTCTTCAGTTTGATAGACAATGCTTCTATCAGGCTCCACCGCTACTCCTTCGTGCACAAAATGTCCCATTGCCTTTAGAGGCAGAGGTTGGGCAATTCTTGGCTCAACTGATACAGGAACCTCAAAAATATACCCGTGGTCTTTATTGTATATTTTTCCAGTTTCTTCAAACGTTTCTTCAGCTGTAAGCCAAGAATTCCAAGGAGTTACTCCACCACTGCAATTCGCTAAAGTGCCAGCCAGAGATAAAAATTGACTTTTAAGCCGCTGAGATTTTGTATCAAATACAAGAGTTGTAGTCGCGCCAAGACAACGATTGTCTTTTCTGCCTTTGTCGTAGATAAGATCATCACTCAATTTCTTCAATAGTCGATTCCTTTTTCCAAAAGCACCAAAAGAAGATGGCAGTCCAGGCCAGATTTCATGATTGCGCAAAATAATTGTCAATCCATCAGGCCCGGGGAAAGTCCCCATTCCATCAGGATAGGCAGGTACATAAAAGCCGTCAGTCATCTTTTCTCCCACACGGGAAATAATCTTATAAGAGAAATCTTTTGGCAGATCAATAATTTTTTTGGTGTCCTTTATTAGCGGCCCATAGCCAAATTTCTTTATATCATCTGAGAGAAAAGAGATGTTAATATCATCGGCAAAAGCATTTTTCAAGGCGAAAAGGCTAAGAAAAGCGAGGCCGGATTTTTTCAGGAAAGAACGGCGGTTTATTTCCATGGTTTTTTCAAATACTTTTTACTCCAGGGGGTTCACGCGCAGCAGTAAATCCAGGATGAACTGGTTTCAGTATTACGTTTTGGCCATTTCATAATAGCCCATCATCCTAGTTCGCCTGCTTGGCAAAAGAATACCAATTCATGAAAAAAGAGTCAAATATATGTGATCGAGAAAATGGAAAAAAGGAACTCTTCTCTTTTTTACTAAAAACTGAGAAAATAAACAGCTAATTAATGGATATTTGGAAAAAGGTGGCAGCGAGCACATTTTTGACTAATTGTTTCAGCCGTGCTAAATGTTTTATCAGAGAGAACGGATACAGCCAGCAGAACAGCTGGCAGAAATAACTTAAACATTAAGGCACTTTAGGGAGAAGCAGTCCATGAAGCATGAATGGAAATGGCGCCATGTACTTTTCTTATCCCTGATTCTGGCGGCAGCTGCCTGCAGAAGTATAGCCCCGATTTCTCGGCCGCCCGAACCAAGACCTCCAAAACGAGAACTGAGGCGGATGGGATATACTATCCAGGTTGGTGCTTTTTCAAAAGTGGATAATGCAATCAAGCTGACAAAATCTTTAAATAAGAAAGGATTAAACGCCTATTATTTTGCTCATCCATCCGGGCTTTACAAAGTTCGATTTGGTGATTTCTCCTCAAGAGAGGCTGCTCAAATGAAAGCGCAGAGACTCGCTGCTACAGGAATCATAGATGAATATTACATCGTAAGCCCTGAGGAGTATTCGGTCGCTAAAAGGAGAGAGCATGGAAAGCAGTATCTCCGGAACGAAATCGTGGCAACAGCGAAAAGATTTCTTGGCATGCCCTATGCATGGGGTGCCTCTTCACCCCATAAGGGATTTGACTGCAGCGGCCTGACTATGGTGGTGTACCAGCTGAATGGTTTAAGTTTACCTCGTTCTTCAAGGGAACAATACAAAACCGGGACTTCCATAAAAAAAAGCCGACTACTGAAGGGCGATTTGGTATTCTTTTCAACATCTAGAGGCAGAAAAGTTTCTCATGTGGGGATTTATATAGGCAATAATAAATTTATTCATGCACCGGGATATAACAAGCACATACGCACGGAATCCCTCTCTAATCCGTATTTTATAAGACGATACGTAGGTGCGAGGACTTATTTAGAGTAAGCTTCGCTATTAGATCAAGTGTTCTTAAGTCGACTTCAACTTTATTAATGATCCGCTTTTACTTCAACTATTATATGTGAAGGAAACTTCTTCTTTTCTTGGGCCATTCTATATTCTGCTACTTTCCTTGACTCAAAATAAATTCGGGATAGCATTCAGTGTACATCCTTTCTGCTCATATCTTCTCGAGCCTCTGCTTTAACCATTTCATGAATCTCTTTGGGCATTATTCCTAGCCTCAATTCTGGGAAAAGATTAGGTACTGTAGCTAAGATCTAGTTGCATATCATCGTTCTAATGACTTCGGAGAAACTCAGGTCATATTTATCAGCTAATAATTTGACATTATCCTCCAATCAATCGGGAAGGAGAGCCTGATATCTCTTAAGCATTTTTGCCTCCTAGTTGAGCAAATCATATCAGACAATTTGGATAAGACAATATTTATCTTGACATGGAATTTGGATGTCTCTGTCACGGCCGGAAACCTCCCTGAGGCAGAGGATGAGAAGAAAAGCGTGAGCGAGGGGTCTCGAACTTCCAACCTCTGGATTCGATTCCTGCCTGAGGAATTGATTTTCCCCTGTAAAACCCTCACTTTCGCTTAAGCATCCATATGCAGACGTAGGCGATCTTAAGCAATTCTGGTGACAAAGGGATAATTAAAAAAAATCTATATTTGATTTGACACTCCTCTCATAAATTATTATGCTATTGCCAAGTAAGCTTAGGGAACAATGGGAATGAAATGCCCTAAATGTCATTTCGACAATCCTTCTGATTCCAAGTTCTGTAAAGAGTGCGGAACCCAATTAATCCCTAAAGAGGGATTCCCTGTCAAGGAAACTCTTGAAACACCCACGGAAGAATTAACTAGAGGAACAACTTTCGCTGGAAGGTACGAAATCATCGAAGAACTGGTTAAAGGTGGCATGGGGAAGGTCTATAGAGTGCTCGATAAACAGCTGAAAGAGCAAGTCGCACTTAAGCTCATAAAGCCTGAAATAGCATCGGATAAGAAAAAATTATGAATACCGCTAAGCTCGATTACCCGGTTCATACATTAGACAACCGATTGCTTCTTCCAGCTGGCAAGCTCCTTACATCAGAGGCCCTGGATGAATTGATCGCAACCAATAAGGGCACATCTTATAAGACGCTTCCCTTTTTAGAGTATGGCACCGTCTATCAAGATATCCTCCGCTTACTCCAAAAGCCCCCATACCATGTAATCTTCGATGAGCTAAAAAGTGAAATTGTCTTGAACCTAATGAAGAAGATCAATTTCATTCCACCCGTTCTGGAATCCCTCGACTATTTCAAAGAGAACGACTTTTACACTTACCGGCACACTCTGATGGTGTTCGCCATGTCAACAATCATGGCTCGGGATCTGCTGGAAAAATCCGAGGATTGGATCATGGAGGCCATGGCCGGGACTATACATGATTACGGCAAAATATGCGTTCCCCTCCAGATATTGGAAAAGAGCGATCCACTGACCAGAACCGACAGGAGCATCCTGGAACACCATACCTTAGCCGGCTTTGTGCTACTCAGTTACTTCCTTCAAGATCGCCGGAGTATTGCAGCGCAGGTAGCCAGAGAACACCATGAACGAAGGGATGGATCTGGATATCCTCTGGGCATCTCATTGAGAGATAGGATGGTAGAGATCATTGCCGCATGCGACGTTTATGATGCCCTCCTTTCGCCAAGGCCTTATCGGACTACCCCATATGACAATAGGACAGCTTTGGAGGAGATCACCGAGATGGCCCAGCGGGGCAAATTAAGCTGGGATGTAGTCCAGACCTTAGTGTCTCATAACCGAAAGGATAGACCTCATTTTCGAGAATGTAGGGTTTCCTCCGAGAAAAGGGGGACACCTCCAGCAGACAACTTATATGGAGTCATTGCAGACGAAGACACTGATAAAAATAGGGGCTGAGATAATTAATGTCTCTGGTCCTTTCATGTATCCCCACTGTGCCTGTAAAATGAGGCCAGGCCTACACTCTTGACAACTAATTCCATTTCCTTTGAAGATGAAACCTATGGAGAGATTGCTCCTGACATACCCAACTACCTGTTTGGAGCCCCTTACCAAAGCTATTTGCATTTTGAAACTCACGTTGAATTCATGAAAGTATGTAACGTCATCAAAAGGGGATATGAGAAGCCTATGGCCTATGGTTTTATCAGTCACAATGACATCTGGGGAGCTGACTCAACAGCGCATAATGCTGCTCTAACAACGGGATTGTCGGAAGGTTATGTTATCACTAAAGCGAAGATTTTGCTTGATGATCTTGCACCTTTATTTATTTCTTTAGGTCTGGATCCTTATGGTTCAGATTACGATCTATGTTTAGAAATTTGCCACCATCTTATCGAAAGTGCTGTGGATCTTCTGATAAAAAATGAAGATCCTCAAATAGGAGAGAAGATTGTTTCTTCTTCGATGCGGCCAAATAAAGTTATTCATGATCTTTTGATCCGTGCTTATGCCGGAGATTTTTTTGAAAATTATCCATCAGAAACGGGTTCTGAGGAGGGAGCAGCTGCAATCATAACTACAGCAGAGATGACATTTAGATATGCGACGCTTTTACTCGGAGAGGCACTCAAGAAGAATGCACCTGATGATTTGTTGGATCTTTCTCAACAGCTTGCTGATCTTGCTGAATTTGTTTATGGGATTACAATAGAGGCAACAGATTTAGCAAGTATTCTACTGCTGGCGATGTCACATTGTGCACTAGACTATTTAGCTGAAATATCGGCAACAATCGACTATGTCGATAAAGAGCTAAAAGCGCACCTATTTGAATAATTAAATTTTCTTAACTTAAACTTCAATTTAGAGAAATAAAAAAAGTATAGATTATAATTTAAAAGTCAACTCTATCATTTTTGCACTCAATACAGTTTTGTCCTTCTTTACTAAATTGTCATATTTTATACCCGTGGTACCTTGCTACAGAGACTAAAGAGAGACGAGTAATAAGTTCCTAAGCAATAAAAAGGGGGGTAATTTCAGCATGGGATTGTTTTTAAGGGAGATAATTTAAGCTGGAAAAGCAAAAAAAGAGGCTACGATTTACTCGCCTGAAGGAAACCGTAGCCTCTTAAAGGATGGGAATAGGTTGTGTCTGAAGGCTTAATCTGCCTTTGGAAGGGGAGAGCATAAGCTTCTCAAAATCAATTACCAACCAATCCCAGATTTTGATGATTTCGCTTCTCACTATTCTTATCATAAGATCCTCGTCCTTATGAACTGCCGGAATGTTTAGTGATTGGTTCTTCCTTAGCCAGAACATTCGCAATTATTTCGTTGCCAGCTTCTTTTCCAAGTCTTAATAAATCCACTGCAGGTGAAAAAGCAATGAGGTTAAATCCGACAAAAGTGAGAAAAACAGCCACTAAAAAAATCGCAATTTTTGTTCTTAATCTCATCTTTGTCTCCTTTATCCTTTTATAAGAGCAAATAACATGCCAATTTCATCTTCTTGGGATTTTCTAGCACTCATGAAACATACATGTATCATTTATTAACAGTTAATGTCCGTAATCGAACAGAAATAAATATTCCCCATTTATATAAAGGTGTTTTTTCTTGTGTCATAAGGAATCACTATGGGAATAACTTGGGACTCCTGACCTGCCCTTCATCAATACAGGCTATGATGAATGCTTTGAATTTGGGCGCTGTCATCCCTTTAACCCAGGCGATGAAGTCCCTGGGATCCCTAAAAACTGGTCCAGTCAAAAATATAGTTTCCTGGCATTCAAACTGTTCGGCAAACTGCCGTGGCGTCAAGTCACCAAGCGAGCTATGCGACTTATGGGGGTATATAAGCAGGGTTTCTGGTGGATCTAGTCAACAACATAAGAATAATTCTTCAGATTAGGCATCCCCTTATGAAATTCTGATAAGAATTAGCGATCTGATTAAATTATCTTCCAAATCCTAAAGGCAACTTAAATTTCAGCTTTTTCGCCATCTCTTTCAAGGCACCATAACGTTTCTTAGACGACACAAAAAATTACTATGGATTATCGCCTTCCCATCCCAGCCAGCCTCTTCTTAGCATCATCAACCTCAGTTAGGACTGGATCACCATTTTCAATACATACAAATTTTAGATATAAATTTTGATGGATTTTAAAAACAATCATATGAATAATAATTCTGTTTTTGGGAGTTAAAATGTTTAAGAAACTAAGAGTTAATCTTCATATTTCAATTTAAATCTTACTTTATGAAAAGGACAAATCTGGGTATGTTTTCCAGATTCAAATATAATATACACAATTTTAAGTGCAGGATTCCTCTTAATTTGCAATTTGGCATTTTTAGGAATCTCTGGATCATTCTGTAACGCGACCAAAATCCCTTGATTTTTATACCTCACTCTTTCTCCTTTCGGAATAAGACAAATCGTCTTTCCCCTCTTTTTTACTTTAAGGTAGAAGTTTCCTGTAAATGTACCATGTCTTAAAAAAATTAAATCGCACTTCCCTTTCTCAATCACGACATCTTCATATTTTAGAGTCCAAGGGATTTTTACTCCTTTGAATTCATGAAGCTCTTGAAGTTGTGCGAAAGATGGAGAAGAAAGGAATAATATCAAAAGAATTCCTAAAAGAATAGCCAAATTTCTTTTAATAATCACAGATGCGTCCTCCTTTTGGCTAAGTTCAAAGCAGCAATAAACACAAACGAAATTCTATATCTTTCCCCAAATCCTCTTGAGTTAATTGGTTTATATAACCTTGAACACCAGATAAAATAAATAAGCTTAAGAACATAAGCAAAATAAAAGATCTGCCCCCTCATTCACAAGCCTCGCAATTTAGTTATCCGCTTCTTCGCATTTGCGACTTCAGCTATACCAGGGTCAGCGTCCTTCCAGAGGTCAAGGAATTTTTCGTAATACATAATAGCTTCTGTCTTCAGGCCATTCTACTTCTAATCATTAATCCAAGTTCATTCTCTTGAGCAGGGTTTTGAAGCGCGGGTCAGAACGAAGGGAGTCAAGAGTTGGATGAACCTTGAGATATTGCAAATCATGATCTCTTTTTGAATAGGCCTTCTCAAGTAAGGAAAAAGCCTGGTCAAAGTCACCCAAGACTCCATAAATGCGAGCAATAGATGTTGAGGAGATATAAGTTTTCTCTGATTCTTCGATTATTTTTTTGAGTAACTTCTCAGCCTCCTTTTTTTTCCCCCATTTAGCATAATTATAGGCTTTTCTGGTTATGAGCTCTGCTCCTGTAATTTCTTCATATCTTTGAAGAGAAGCAAGGGCTTCTTCATATCGACCCAGAGCCGTATAAACTTCAGCCTCCCTAGTATAATTGCCTATATACTCAGGATAAAGTTCTATTGCTTTTTTGTGTTCTTCAAGCGCCTGATCATACTTGCGGGCAAAATAAAGCACAACTCCAACATTAGCCGTTATTTCTGGGGCTAAAGGGTCCAAATCTCTTGCTGTTTTGATCTCTTTAATAGCTTCCTCGAGCCGGCCCATAGCTGACAAAAGAAAGGCATACCAATGGTGAGCATAAGCATAGTCAGGATTAAGTTGCAGGGCAATCTTATATTCTTCTTCTGCGCCAGTCCAATCCCTGTCGTAATCCTTCTTAATATGGGCCAATGCAGTATGTGCTTGGGCAAGCCTATTGTCTATCTCGAGCGCCTTTAGCGCAAACTCCCTGGCTTTGGGATAAACCTCCTCTGGAGGACTCGCCAAGGTGGAGTAAGAATCTGACAGGCCTGCGTAGGCAAGGACATAATTCGGGTCTTTTTCAAGGGCCTTCTCGTAATATTCGATGGATTTATACAAATCCTCTCTCCCTCTCCTTTTCCAGAAATAGCGGCCCTGAAGATAAAAGTTGTAAGCTTCTAAATTCTCAGTGTACTTCTTTGTTAACTGGATTTCTTCTTCCCCCAGCAGCCTCACCTTCAAGGCTCTGACAATCTCCCGGGCAATCTCATCCTGGATCGAAAACACATCTTCCAGCCTGCGGTCAAATTTATCCGACCAGAGTTGGTAGCCATCTTTGACACTAATGAGCTGGGCATTGACGCGAAGCGCGTCTCCAGCCACCTGCACACTCCCTTCGAGCACATTTTCCACCTTCAGCTTTTGGCCGACCTCTTGAATATTCAGCTCCTTTCCTTTGAAGAAAAACGAGGAAGTTCGTGCCGGGACTCTCAAACCCTTGAGGCTGCTCAAGGCATTGATCATGGCTTCTGATATCCCGTCCGACAGCCATTCATGGTCTTTTTGAGGACTGAGGTCGATGAAAGGAAGAACAGCGACAGAACGTTGCAAAGGAGCAGAAGGAGGGAAGCCTTTCCTGAAAAAAGCCTGCCAGAGGAGTACTCCGATAACGGCAAGAGCTACAATAGAAACTGTAGGGATGAAAAGCTTCTTCAATCCAAAAGTGACAGTTATTTCCCTTGAGGTTATTGGCTTCCGCTTGGGAACTTCTATTTCAGTCGTAGGAATGCCTTTTTCTATCTTTGTTAGCTCAGAACACACTTCACCAGCATTCTGATACCTTTTCATCTTATCCTTTTCCATGCATTTCAGTATCATTTGGCTAAGGTCTTCTGGGATTTGAGCATTAATTTCTTTGGGATCTTTAGGCATCTCGCTTTTATGTTTCATAGCTATGCCTAAAGGAGTTTCTCCCTCAAAAGGAACTCTCCCAGTGACCATCTCATAAAGAATAACTCCCAACGAATAGATATCAGAACGCTGGTCTACCTCCTTCAATTCTGCCTGTTCAGGTGACATATACTCAGGCGTCCCAACCATTACCCCAGCACCTGTTATCCCTTTCGCCGTTAAAGAGCGGGCTATGCCAAAATCCATTACTCGAGCATTTCCCTCTTTATCAACCATGATGTTCTGGGGCTTTAAGTCTCTATGCATAACTCCCAATCTATGTGCCTCTGCTAATCCTTCGCACACCTGTTTGGCAATGAAAATAGTTTTCCCGACACCTAATGGTCCAGCCCTCTTAATGAAGCTCTTTAAATCCTCTCCTGGCACATACTCCATAGTAATGAAATAAGTCCCTTTCTCTTCGCTGAGGTGATACATACGGCATACATTCCTATGTGATACCTTGTGAGCCATTTTCAGCTCATTACTAAATCGTTCAATGGTCTTTTTATCAGAAGAAATTTCAGGTTTTATTAATTTTAGTGCAAGCTCTTCTTTTATCTTCTTATCTTCTACTCTATAGACCTTACCCATGCCTCCTTTTCCAAGCTCCTCAATGATCTCGTATCTATTAGCGAAAGTAGTCCCTCTGGTTAATTCTTCCTTGGGTGTTTCGAGAGTTTCAGTGACAGGGATTTCCTTTGAAGCAGGAAGAGGAGTCGCACACTCACCACAAAATTTCTGGGTGTCGGGATTATCGGTTTGACACTTAGGGCACTTTATTCCCATTGTTCCCTCAGCTTACTTGGCAATAGCATAATAATTTATGAGATGAGTGTCAAATCAAATATGGACTTTTATCCCCATCTCACAGATTTATAAAAAAAATTGTTGAATTGTGCTGAAATTATGGTATTTGGGTTGAAAAACAAAAACAAGGTAAATGGCTGAAAATTGAGTTAATAAGGTGGGGTGAGCGAGGGGTCTCGAACCCCCAACCTCTGGATCCACAGTCCAGTGCTCTAACCAGTTGAGCTACGCTCACCATGAAAAGGGGAATAAAATTTTCGCATCAATTATGGCTCTTGTCAATTGCTAATTGGAAGCTAAAAAGGCAAGAAAAGGTAGGTTGGATAGGTTATTATTGGCTTTCTATTAAATCCAGGACGTCTGGTGAGTCGCGCCATTTTTCCTTGACCTTTACCCACAAATCAAGGAAAACACGTGTACCCAGAATTTTCTCCAGCTCTTGGCGAGCTTGGGTGCCGATTGTCTTTATCAGCCGTCCCTGTTTGCCGATGACGATTCTTCGATGTGACTCTTTCTCGACAAAGATAGTGGCCTTGATGTATTTTATCTTTTTCTTTTTCCCTGATTGTGCATTCGGAGAGGAATCTTTCACTTCATCTTCCAACTTGTCAACATAGACAGCTGTCACAAAAGGAAGTTCTTGTTCGACATGGCTTAGAACTTTTTCTCGAATAATTTCTGATTGAAGAAATCTCTCAGATTGATCTGATATTTCATCATCGGAATAAATTTTTTGAGCTTCAGGCAAATTATTGTAGATTTCATCCTCGAGGACATCGAGGTTAGTTCCCTTGAGTGCAGAAATAGGAATGATCTCTTTAAAATTCAGCAGGTCTTTGTATTTGTCGATGAGGAGAAGGATTTTTTCTTTTTTAACGATATCTACCTTATTAATCAGCAGAAATATCGGGGTGGAAATATTTTTCAACGTTTCAATGACGAATTGGTCTCCCTGACCAAACTTCAACGTGGCGTCGATAAGCAAATTGACGAGGTTAGAGGTCTCCAGAGCAGAATAGACAAAATTCATCATTCTCTTGTTCAAATTATGCAAAGGCTTATGAATGCCGGGATTGTCGACAAAAATAATTTGTCCTTTTTCAGTAGTTTTGATGCCGAGGATGCTGATTCTTGTTGTCTGGGGCTTATCAGAGATGATGGCTACTTTTTGCCCCAACATTGTGTTGAGAAGTGTGGATTTGCCTACATTGGGGCGACCAATTATGGCCACGTAGCCTACTTTTAATTTTGCCATGTGTTTAGCGCTTTATCTTCAAAATATGGATTTAATTTATAAAATCCTTATAAAAACAGGCGGGCTTGATAAATCAAGCCCCTACAATTCCATTTTATTTCCAAAGGGTGAATTGAATACATAAAATCATTACAAAGAATACATAAAATCATTACAAAAAGGTGGGTTTGATGAATCAAATCCCTACAAAATATTACGTGGGTTTGATGAATCAAACCCCTACATAAATAAAGCCCAAACAAGGAATTAATTGGGTTGCTTTTTTATTCTCAGCTTTTTTATCCTTTTCTGGTCCACTTCGAGAACTTCCAGGGACAATCCCTTTATCTGTAGTTGTTCACCCTTCTCTGGCAGTCTTCCCAGATGATGTGTAATCAATCCTCCAGCTGTAAGATAATCCTCTTCGGCAAATTCTAAATCAAACAGCTCCTCGATTTCTTCGACTTCGGCATCACCTGAGACAACATAATCGAAAGGTCCTTTTTCTACAATCCGAGCTTGATCCATATCGTATTCGTCCCTGATTTCTCCGACAATTTCTTCGACAAGATCTTCCATGGTGACAAGACCTGATACACCTCCGTGCTCGTCAACGACTACGGCCAATTTTTGTTTTCTTCTTTGGAATTCTTTCAAGAGCTCTGCCACCTTCATGGATTCTGGAACAAAATAAACCGGCCTTATGAGCGGTTCGATGGGATAGTTCTTGAGTTTGTCATCTGCATACTCGAGCAGGTCTTTGGCAATCACAATTCCTTCAATATTATCTATCTTATCCTTGTAGACAGGGATGCGAGAATGCTTTACCTGTATAACCAGGTCTCTGAGCTTATGTATGGTTGAATCTTTAGGTATGCAGGCAATATCCACCCTTGGGGTCATGATTTCCCTGACGACTATGTCGCCAAATTCAACTACACTTCTCAGCAGCACGCCTTCTTCTTTTTCGATGATACCTTCCTCTTTGGCTTCATCTATAAATGCCTGAATCTCTTCATCCGAAGTCTCACGTATTTCATCCTTCTCCTCATCTGAAGGCTTTATTTTTTTTATGAGCAAAAGCGGAGAGGCAATAAAATAGGCAAGTCTATAGGATGGGAGGAAAAAGCCGAGGATTTTCTTTCTGCTTAGAGAGTTAAGGAGACGGGGAATAAGATCAAAGAAAATGAAGTAAATAGCCAGAGAAATTAGAAACAGCCAAAGCGGCCAGAACATTAAACGAGGGAAAATCACATATAGGTAAATCAGAAAAGCGATGATGAAAAGAATTCTCATAAACTCGACTGCGATTTTGATCTCATCATAGATCTCGAGAATTTTGAGGCGGTACTGTTTTTCTTCGTCTTCAAGGAATCGGCTGAGAGAAATTTTGGAAAAAGAACCTAAGGACATATGAAAGAGAGAAAAGAGAAACGCAGCCAAAAAACTAAAAAAGAAGCCCGCCCATTCTAAAGATTCTATTTCCATTTTATCCTTCTAATACAAGCCTGTGGACTTTCTTTTCCTCTTCTTCAAATCCCTCAGAGTGATCAAATCCGATAAGATGAAGAAAACCATGGATGGTCAAAAGCTCCAGCTCTCTTTCCAGGCCGTGTTTTTGCGAGAAACATTGCTTGAAAGCCTGGGGAACAGATATGACAATGTCACCAAGATAGAATTTTCCGTCAGGACTTTTTTCCCCAAGAGGAAAGCTTAGAACATCAGTCGGTGTGTTTCTTTTCAGGAACTTGTTATTTAGTCTTTTTATTGTTTTTGTATCTACAAAGACCAGAGTCACCTCTGGGTCTTTCAATTTATGGTGTTCTACTAATTTATTAAGCAAATCCTTAAATTTCTTTAGACTTATCCAGTATCTATGCTGTTGATTTATAATTTCTATCATCAGGTTTTTTGTTTTTTTCGGTCTTTTTTTTCATTTCAAAGTCAAAGCCAGGGTATTCGACTCGTGGATGATAGATTGAGTAAAGAGTGGAGAGAAAAGTCGAGGCCACTGTCTGAAGCTCTTTGAAGGAAAAATAACAGTCATCGAGCTGCCCATCCTGTATATAATTATTAAAGATATCTGTAATCACTTTTCTCAGGCTTGGAAGCGACGGTGTTTTCAAACTTCGAGCGGCTGCCTCGACGGAGTCGGAGAGCATAATCAAGGCAGCTTCTTTGCTTTTAGGTATAGGCCCTGCGTATCTGTAGCTTTCTTCACCTATTTTATGCATTTCTGGATCATATTTTTCTTTTGCCTTCTGAAAGAAAAATCTCATCAGTGATCTTCCGTGATGTTGGGCGATTATTTCAATTATTTTTTCTGGAAGTTTTAATTTTTTTGCGAGCTCCACTCCTTCCTTGACATGGTTAATAATGACAAGAGTGCTCATACTCGGCTTGAGGTCTCTATGCATATCAGGATTTGCGATTCTGTTCTCGATAAAGTATTCAGGCCTTCTGATTTTGCCTATATCGTGGTATAGAGCACTGGCCTTGACCAGCATGGGATCTAGTTTAATTTCTTCGGCGGCTCTTTCAGCCAAAGAAGCGACAGTCAGAGAATGCTGATAGGTTCCAGGAGCTTCCGTAGCCATCTGCCTGAAGATCGGGAGGTCCGTGTTCATAAGCTCCAGGAGCTTAGTTTGAGTTAAGAAGTCAAACACGTTTTCAAAGACCTGAAGAAGAAGAAAAGCTAAGGAACCGGATAATATCCCTCCTAAAATACCCATGAAAAGTTCGCTTACCAGCACATCAACAGGGCCCATTATTTCTCTTATAAGATGGATAATGAGAATAACGATAATATTGGTGGGGGCAACTAAAAAGATCCCTGCCCGAAAGGCAGATGTTCTTTTCTGTCTTCCAAAGTATTTTATTCCGTAAATCGCTACTAAGCCTCCTATAAGGCTAAAGATCATCAGATAAAAATTCTCTTTGAAGAGATAGCCTACCAACAAGCTATTGAGGATTGTGTAAATCATGGCGAGTTGATTGCCTGCAAGAAAAGCAAAAAGAAGAACTCCGAACTGGAAGAGAAAGGCATACCAGTAGCTCTGGGTATGCCTGAACAGGAAAATATTGGTGCTTGCGCTGAAAATGTTGGCTAAGAAGATTGAGAGTTTATAAAGAAGAACACTGATGATGAGGGTTGCACCCATCATGATGAAAATTTTCAAAGCTCGTCTGAATTTCGTGATAGAGTTTAAATAATACCAAAGGGCGAGGAAAAGAAGAGTATAAAGAAGAAATGTGCCCGAGAAGTTGCTTAGCCAGCCAGGTTTGGCCTGTAAGTTTTGGTTAATCATATTGATTTGCTCTAAAGCTTCTCTATCGACCTCATCCCCTTTGCGGATGATCACCTTGCCTTTTTTTATAGTGTAAAAAATAGCTCTTACACTTCGGCGGGCCTGCTCTTTTCGTGCTTCTGTTTCTGTTTTGTTGTAGTTGATATTCGCCAAAAGGACGAAGTTGGCAAGATCTTTTAGCAGGGCTTTCTCGTTTCTATGAAGGTCCAATTGATCTATTTCCTCGGCCAATATTTCTTTTGCTTCTTTTGTATCAATTATCTCCTCAACTCTAAAAACTCTTTCAGTATCCGGGCCCATTAAAAGATTGAAGCCTCGCTTCTGCTCTCCGTGGATGAAAAGATTCTTAGAGAGGATGATGCCTCGTGCAGAGATTTTTCCGAGGAGGCTGATGAGACTCTCCTCAGTAACTGCTGCAAATTTGGTTTTTATCAGAAGCCTCAAGTTTTTGGAAGAAATTTCAAAATCGTATTTTTTTTGAATGTTTTTTTGGAAATCATCTCTCCTTTCAACTGTAACGGGTTCCTTGAGCCATTCTCGTCCATAATTAAAAAATTCCCGGATATTCTCTTCTGTGTCCGAGAAGACATTCGCATTCAGGAGGTAAACTGGCAGGATTGCATCGGCTGCTTCCTTTCTCCTCTTTTCAGTTGTTTCTTTATCTTCGATGTTTAAATTAGCCGGGGCAATGATATCTGAGCGTGCGATCTCGCCTTCTATGGGGAGCGGGAGGGACCTTGAAGGAACATAAGAGATAAAGACAGCGAGAATCACCACAAAAATGAAAAGTATAACAATAGGACTCTGAGCCAGTTTTTTCCAAAAGCTTAGCTTTATATCTGTCGTAGAGGGAGAAGAGCTGTTTTTTTGTTTTGGTGTTTGGGGTTCAGACTTCTTAAAGAATTTAAGGTTTTTAAACGAAATGGGATTCATTTGCTTTTACTTTTTGCGAGATTTGGCCTCAGCTTTTTGGTAAGCTTTGATGATTTTTTGAACCAACGGGTGCCTGAAAACATCTCTTTCGTTAAAATGGACCGTAGCTATCCCGTTTATGGAAGATAAAATTTGCATTGCATGCAAGACGCCGGATTTTCGGGGCTGAGGCAGGTCTATCTGGGTGATGTCGGCTGTAACAACCATCTTCGAGTCAAAGCCAGCGCGAGTTAAGATCATCTTCATCTGTTCTTTTGTGGTGTTTTGGGCTTCATCAAGAATGATGAAGGAACTGTTTAGAGTTCTGCCTCTCATGTATGCTAAAGGAGCAATCTCTATGATACCTTTCTCAATCAATCTGTTAGCCTGCTCTGACTCAACCAGGTCAAACAGAGCGTCATAGAGGGGGCGGAGGTAGGGATTTATTTTTTGGTACATATCCCCAGGAAGGAAACCCAATTTTTCGCCTGCTTCAACGGCAGGCCGGGTGAGAATGATGCGATTGACAGTTTTATTCTGGAGGAAAGAAAGAGCCATGGCCATAGCCAGGTAAGTCTTTCCAGTCCCTGCAGGTCCTATCCCAAAGACTAAATCATGATCTTTAATTGCTTTAATGTATTCTTGTTGGTTGAGGCTTTTGGGAGTGACGGATTTTCGGGACAGGCTCAAAGGCTCTGCTGGGAAAAAGTCTTCCAGACGATCGTCGCTGCCCTCTTCGAGAAGATCAAGCACGATGTGAAAATCTTCTTCTTTAAGAGCGCAGCCTTTTTCCTCTAGTTCTTTCATTTTGTTGAAGAAATGTTTGGCAAATTTGACTTTTTCTTGGTCTCCGTCTATCAAAAGGCTGTCTCCCCTGACAGAAAGAGAGATTCCGAGCCTTTTTTCGAGTTTTTTCAAATTCCTGTCCAGAACTCCTGAAAAAGAATTCTTCCTAAAGTAGGGGTGTTCGATTTTTTCCATATTATTAGGTAGTAAGGGAGGGACCTTCTTCCATTTTTAATAGATTTAAACATTAAACGAGGGAATTTGTCAAGTTGATCAAGTTAGGGTCAGACTTGCAAAACTTGCGTTATTCTTTAGTAAACTTGGGGTTAGACTACAAAACTTGAATTATTCTTTAGAAAGTTCTCTTAATTTAAATAATTCAAGTTTTGCGAGTCTGACCCCACTAGCCCACTTGAAAAAATGGGTGAGGTGTTGTATATATCTTATTTAAATCAAAAAGGATAATAGCAAAAGCCCGTTTCAAAAAAGGCTTCTGCTTTTTGTTTTGAAGGGAGAAAAAAGATGGAGAAAGAATTTACAGATGTTTCTATTCCCACGTCCTTGTATAAGAAAATAAAGGAAAAAATAAAGGGTTCAGAAATCACTTCTGTCTCGAACTATGTTGCTAAAGTATTGAGAGAGAGCCTTTCGAAAGAGGAGGCGACACAGGAAGGCTTGACTAAAGAGGACGAAGAAAAAGTAAAGAAAAGGTTGAAAGCGCTGGGTTATATTGACTGATTTTATTATGAGATTGCCATGCTACGCTCGCAACTCCGGATTGCCACGCTCCTTTCGGTCACTCGCAACGATACATAATCATGTAACTTGGAAAACAGCTTGCCGCTTGCCTCAGCTTAGGAGAGAAAGATGATACAGCCCCATGGCAGAAAACTCGTGGAGCGAGTTCTTCACGGAGAGGAAAAAGAGAAAGCTCTGGAAAAAGCCAAGGTCTTACCCTACCTTAAATTGAATTTTGAGTTGGTAAGCGACGTGGAAAACATAGCCTCCGGTATTTTCAGTCCTCTCCAAGGCTTTATGGGGGAAGTGGAGTACCGGAATGTCTTGAACAACATGAGACTTTCCAACGACCTTCCCTGGCCCATTCCTATTGTCCTTGATGCTGAAAAGGAGGAGGCAAAAAAACTGAAGATCGGGCAGGAAGTTATCCTTCGTAATGAGAATAACGACCCAATAGCTCTCCTCCAGCTTGAAGAGAAATATGAATACGACAGAGAGGAGATGGCAGAGAAGGTCTTCCAGACAAAAGACACGGCTCATCCTGGTGTGGCCAAGGTCAAAAGCATGAAAGATGTCCTGCTCGCGGGGAAAATCGATTTAATCCAGGAATCTCCGACTCCTTTTTATAAATATAAACTCAAGCCTATCGAGACAAGGGTTCTTTTTAAGGAGAAGGGCTGGAGGACAGTTGTGGGTTTTCAAACAAGGAATACTCCCCATATCGGACATGAGTATGTCCAGAAGACAGCCCTGACTTTCACCGATGGGATCTTCGTTAATCCGGTCATTGGTCGCAAGAAAAAGGGGGATTTCAAGGACGAGGTGATTCTTGCTTCTTATGACGAGCTCATCAAGTATTATTATCTGAAGGAGCGCGCAGTGGTGGCTATTCTCCAAATGGAGATGAGGTATGCTGGCCCGAGGGAGGCTATCTTTCATGCTATAATCCGAAAGAATTTTGGCTGCACCCACATTATCATAGGCCGCGATCATGCAGGTGTCGGCAATTACTATTCACCTTATGCTGCTCAGGATATTTTCGAAGAATTTCCTGATCTGGGAATCGTCCCTTTATTCTTTAAGTCCTTTTATTTTTGCAAGAAGTGCAATTCTGTGGTCAACGAGAAAATATGCCCGCATCAGCCTTCAGACCATATCAATTTCAGCGGGACTAAGATTAGGGAAATGCTGATTCAGGGAAAGACTCCTCCGCCGGAACTGATGCGGCCGGAAGTGGCCAAGATTATCCTCGGGTACGACAATCCATTTGTGGAGTAAAAATGATGAAACCGATTTACATAGTCTCAGGCCTGCCGCGATCAGGCACTTCGATGTTAATGCAAATTCTGGACGCTGGGGGCATGCCCGTCGCTTCAGATGGAAAAAGGAAACCTGATCGAAGCAATCCAAAGGGGTACCTAGAGGTCGAGAGTATCATAGATAAACTTAAGGACGATCCTGATTATGTGTTCAATTTTGAGGATAGAGTTTTAAAGGTCATAGCCTACGGCCTTCAATACCTTCCTCCTGGTAACTACAAATTAATCTATGTGGATAGGAACATAGAAGAAATAATGGACTCGATGGAGGAAATGATGAGGGCCAAGGATGAGGAAAGGGATGACACAAAGAAGGCCTTCATCAAGTTGAACAACAAGGCAAAGGCGGATATCAAAGAAAGAGAGGACATGCAGGTTTTATTCGTAGATTACAACGAGATTCTTTTCAGCCCTAAAAAGCATCTGGAGGAAATACATCGTTTCTTTGGAGAGAAAAGCCTGGATTTAGAGAGAATGATAGAGGCAGTCGATGAGAAATTGTACAGACAGAGGAGAGTGAGGTAATAAGATGGAACAAAAGGGCTTCACTTTATGGTTTACAGGATTACCTTCTTCAGGCAAATCTGCGGTGGCAGATCGAGTAGCAGAAATATTAAAAGTGAAAGGCCTAAAGGTTGAGAGGTTGGACGGCGATATAGTCCGCAAGAGTCTGACTCGAGACCTGGGATTTTCAAAAGAAGATAGGGATGAAAACATTCGACGGGTGACTTTTGTGGCCAAGCTCTTGACAAGGAATGGTGTAGCAGTGCTCACTTCTTTTATTTCTCCCTATCGTAAGATAAGGGCCGAATCCCGGAAAGAGATCGGAAAATTCATAGAAGTTTATGTCAAGTGTCCTCTGGAAGTTTGCATCGAGCGTGATGTAAGAGGAATGTACAAGAAGGCCATCAACGGAGAAATAAAAGAGTTCACTGGCGTCTCCGATCCTTATGAGGAACCCTTGAATCCGGAAATTATTCTGGAGACCGATAAGGAAACTCTAGAAGAGAGTGCCGAAAAGGTTATCCAGAAACTGAATGACTTAGGATATTTAGAATAAATTTTCGTAGGGGCTTGATTCATCAAGCCCACATTTATAAGGATAAGAAGAAGTTGTAGGGGCTTGATTCATCAAGCCCACCTTTTAATATGACTATTAGTTGTTAAGAATGGATAAATACTTAGTTACGGGCGGGGCTGGTTTTATCGGTTCAAATATTGCCGAGGAACTAGTCAAGAGGGGATATCAAGTCAGGATTATTGATAATTTTTTAACAGGAAAAAGAGAAAACATCTCCTCTTTCTTGGATAAGATAGAACTCGTCGAAGGTGATATCAGGGATTATGATGCCTGCAACCGCGCTTTAGAAGGAGTAGATTTTGTTCTGCATCAGGCAGCTTTACCTTCTGTTCCCCGCTCTATCGAAGATCCGCTTCTGACAGCTGAAATCAATATTAAGGGGACTTTGAACATTCTCCTTGCTTCCCGAGAGGCAAAAGTCAAAGGATTTGTTTTTGCCTCATCTTCTTCAGTGTACGGAGATGATCCAAACCTCCCCAAAAAAGAAAGCAATGTAGGAAATCCTCTATCCCCTTACGCCATAAGCAAGCTTGCCGGAGAAAAATATTGTCGCGTTTTCAGCCAGATTTTCGGACTTTATACAGTTTGTCTTAGGTATTTTAATATCTTCGGTCCTCGGCAGGATCCTTTTTCCCAGTATGCGGCGGTGATCCCGAATTTTATTACCAGGATGCTCAAGGGCAAAAGCCCCATAATTTTCGGCGATGGTGAACAATCGCGTGATTTTACCTATGTATCTAACGTAGTGGAGGCCAACATCCTGGCTTCAAAAGCCAAGGGCGTGTCTGGTGAGGTTTTCAATATTGCCTGCGGTGAGAGAGCCACAGTTAATTCCCTAGCTTCAAACTTAAACGAAATATTGAAGGAAGAAATCAGCCCTTCCTATGATGAGCCCCGTCCAGGAGATGTCAGGCATTCGTTTGCTGATATCTCAATGGCAAGGAAATTGCTAAAATATGAAGCCCTAGTACCTTTTGGCAAAGGCCTGGAGGAAACTATCCGCTGGTACAGGGAAAGGAAATAGAGAATGTCCCGGGAAGCATTGCATCTGGAAAGTAAAATAGAGAAAAAGGAAGCTCGCATCGGAATCATCGGTCTGGGCTATGTGGGGCTTCCTCTTGTCAAAACATTCTTAGGCAAAGGATTTGGAGTTTTAGGATTTGACATAGATGAGAAGAAAGTCGAGATGCTGAATCAGGGTAAAAGCTATATAAAACATTTTACTGCTGAAGAACTGAAAACTTTTCTGAAGACGAAAAAGTTTCAGGCAACAACTGATTTTGGACATCTCGCTAAAGCGGATGTGATTATTATCTGTGTTCCAACTCCTTTAGACACCCATAAAAATCCTGATCTATCTTATGTACTGAAGACGACTGAAATTATTTGCAAAAGCCTGAGGAAAGGACAACTCGTAGTTTTGGAAAGCACCACATATCCAGGGACTACGGAGGAGAAGATGCTTCCTCTGTTGGAGGCTGGAGGATTAAAAGCGGGAGAAGATTTTTACCTGGCTTATTCTCCAGAAAGAGAAAATCCAGGAGACAAGGTTTATACAACTGAAAAAATACCTAAAATCGTCGGGGGAGTTACGCCCAGGTGCAGACGAGTGGCAAAAGTTCTTTATGACCAGGTCGTAGTTAAAACGATCCCTGTTTCCTCGCCAAGAGTTGCGGAAGCTACCAAGCTGATGGAAAATATTTTCCGGTCTGTCAATATAGCGATGGTTAATGAGATGAAGATGATTTTTGACCGCATGGATATAGACATCTGGGAAGTAGTCGAGGCTGCATCCACTAAGCCGTTCGGTTTCATGCCTTTTTTGCCTGGCCCTGGCTACGGTGGACACTGCATCCCAGTTGATCCCTTTTATCTCGCCTGGAAAGCCAAAGAAGTCGATCATCCGACAAAATTTATCGAGCTAGCAGGGGAGATCAATACGCTTATGCCCTATTATGTTGTTACTAAAACAATTGAAGCCTTAAACAAGAAGGGAAAGTCCGCGAGAGGATCCAGGATATTGATTCTTGGGATTGCCTACAAAAAAGATATCGATGATCAGAGAGAGTCTCCTGCACTCAAGATTATAAGTCTCCTCCAGAAAAAGGGAGCTAAAGTTTCTTACAATGATCCCTATGTGCATCAATCTTATGGACATAGAGACTATCCTGGCTTAGAGCTTAAGTCGGTTGCCTTGACGGAAAAAATGTTAAAAGAGTTTGATGCTGTGATCATTGCTACTGCGCATTCTGATTATGACTTTGAATGGATTGCAGAAAACTCATCCCTAATCATTGACACTCGAAACGCTATAAAGAAGAAAAAAAATAACGTTGTCAAAGCTTAGCCAGCATTTTCAGGAATGCGAAAATAATTGCCCAAGAGTCCTGGGTGCATGTTATCTGGGGCATCAGTGGTTTATTTAAAAGGAGAAAGTCATGAAAATTGGGGTTATAGGTACAGGGTATGTGGGGTTGGTGACTGCTGTCTGCCTGGCTGATTTGGGCCATGATGTTGTCGGAACTGATGTGGTTGCAGACAAGATTGAGAAAGCATCTCGAGGAATTCCTCATATTTACGAGCCTGGCCTTGAAGATTTATTGAAAGCAAATCTCAAGAGAGGAAATCTTAGCTTCACCCATGATTTAGATAAAACTATCCAATCCTCTGATGTTCTGTTTGTCTCTGTCAACACACCTCAAAAGGAGGATGGAAGCGCTGATATGACATTTGTTGAAGGTGTTTCAAGAAAGATTGCTGAAAACTTGAACGATTATAAAGTGGTAGTAGAGAAGAGCACTGTGCCGGTTAAAACATCCATGTGGATTAAAAAAACAATTACATTGCATAAGAAGAAAGATGTAGATTTTGACGTAGCCTCAAATCCTGAGTTCCTGAGAGAAGGTTCTGCTGTCTCAGATTTTCTCAATCCAGACCGGATAATCATTGGCGTGGAGACAGAGAAGGCCAGGGATATCCTGGTGAAGATTTACGAGAAATATAAAGACCGAATCCTGGTAACTAACATAGATACAGCAGAGATTATCAAGCATGCATCGAATTCGTTTCTGGCCCTGAAAATTTCTTATATCAACCTTATTGCTGAGCTTTGTGAGAAAACAGATGGCGATGTGAATCAGGTAGCCCTAGGAATGGGGTTTGATCCCAGGATAGGAAGTCAGTTTTTAAGAGCTGGCCTTGGCTATGGAGGCTCCTGCTTCCCCAAGGACATAAGGGCACTCACCAAGATTGGAGAAGATTTGGGTGTCAACATGAATTTGCTCAGAGAAGCCGACAGAGTCAACCTGGATAGGATTGATTCTTTCATGGAGAAGACAAAGAAAGCTCTCTGGATATTGAAAGACAAGAAGATTGCTGTATTAGGGCTAGCTTTTAAGCCCGAGACTGATGATATAAGGGAAGCGTCGAGTATTAAAATTATTAAGAAGCTTCTTGACGAAGGTTCTTATCTTCGTCTTTATGATCCCAGAGCTATGGAGAATATGAAAAAGATTTTTCCTGAAGAGCAGCCGCAAATTTCCTACGTTAAATCTCCCTATGAAGCAGTAAAAGAGGCCAATGCTTTGCTTATTATTACAGAATGGGATGAGTTTAAAGAGCTGGATTTGAAGAAGATTAAGGAAGTGATGAACAACCCCATTATCATTGACGGGAGAAATGTCTATGATCCTTGTGAAGTGCGGAAACTCGGCTTTGAGTACTCTTCTATCGGCCGCCAGTAATATAGCCTGCCCCCTTTTCTCATTATTTTATCTTCTATATTTATTTCGTCTTCAGTATGGATTTTATTTTCCTTATGTAGGGGCTTGATTCATCAAGCCCACCTTTAATTATTTAAATGTATTTTGTGTAAGGGCTTGATTCATCAAGCCCACCTTTTATCTTATACAAATGACTAAAAAACAGTGCAAAAACGGGGATCTGTCCCTATTTTTCTTTTTATCAGCAAATGCGAGGAAGGAGTTCTGAGGTTAAGGGCTCAAGCAATCTTAATCCCCCTGAGAAGGTTGAGAGAAGAAGCTCTCCTGGTTTTCCGATTTTGTCCTCCACCTGCCCTATGATCTCAGCCTTTTTGCCAAGGGAATCCTTTCTTATTTCTTCAAGAATATCCCCGGCACTTTTCTCGGGTGCTATAACCACAGCCCTTCCCTCACAGGCAAGATAGAAGGGATCAATTCCCAAAAGCTCTGTTGCTCCCCTTACAGCTCTAGAAAGAGGAATTTTATCCTCTTCAATAAGGAGGGAATAGGGAATTCTTTCTGCAAGTTCACAGAGCACAGTGGCCAGCCCTCCACGTGTGATGTCCCTCATCCACAGAACACGTTTTTTCCAGAGAGGAAGGAGAAAGTTTAAAGGTGCACAATCGCTTTTAACCTTTGATTCCAGTCCAAAATCTCCCCTAGCCAGCATCACTGCAAGGCTGTGTTCTCCAAGAGTGCCTGTTAAAATGATTTTATCACCGGGTCGGATTTTACTGATAGCCGGTCTGGCTTGAATCGTTCCCACGCCTGAAGTGTTTATATAGATTTTGTCGGCTTGGCCGCGCCTGACGACTTTGGTGTCTCCTGCTGCAATATCGACCTTTGCATTTTTAGCTGCCTTTTTGATAGATTTGAGGATTTTTTCCAAGTCTTCCCAGGAAAATCCTTCCTCTAAGATCAAGGAAAGGGATATGTACATGGGATCAGCACCTGAGACAACAAGATCATTGACTGTGCCGTTAATGCACAGTGTGCCGATGTCGCCGCCTGGGAAAAAAATAGGGTCGACCACATAGCTGTCAGTTGTGAAAGCAATTTGATGAGGAAGATGGGCCGAGTCGGAAAGCTCATCCAGAAAAGGATTTTTAAAGGTCTTGACAATATGTTGGGCGATAAAATCTCTCATCAACCTGCCGCCGCTTCCAAGCTCTAAGCTGACCTTTTTTGTCATTTTTACCTCATTCTTCTTATGTTTTCTGTTAGCATTTGATTAATCAACCTTATACAAATAATAAAAGGTGGGCTTGATAAATCAAGCCCCTACATCCACTTTGGATATATAAATTAAGGCCCTACAACAATAATGAATTTGATGAATCAAATCCATATAAACAATTACAAGGTGGGCATGATAAATCAAGCCCTTACATCCACTTTGGATATATAAATCAAGCTCCTACAACAATAATGAATTTGATGAGTCAACTCCATATAAACAATTACAAGGTGGGCATGATAAATCAAACACCTACAATTTATTCTTTAGGGTTGGATTAAATTTATAATAGACAAAGCATGCCCCTTCAAAAGAGACCATACAGGGTCCATAGGGAGAATCAGGATTGCATTTTTCAACAAACAGAGGGCATTGGGGTGGAGAGATTAAGCCTTGCAAAACATCCCCACATCGACAGCCCGGAAGATCGCCGCTTCCACCTTTTATGCTCAGGTTGAATCTGATTTCAGCATCACAGGCAGAATATCTTTTTTTGATTTTCAAGCCACTCTGAGGAATAAGGCCCAGGCCCCTCCAATAGGAATCTTTGGTTTCCAGCATCTCTTCCATGACGGCCAGAGCTTTTGGATTCCCCGAAGCTCTGACCACCCTTGAATACTCGTTGGCAACCGTGGCCTTTCCCTCTTTTATCTGATCTAAAATAGAGGAAATGCCAAGGAGGATGTCGCTCGGTTCAAAGCCAGCAATAGCTCCCGGAATCCCGTACTCTTCGGCAATGAATTGATAAGGCTTTTCTCCGATGATGGCGCTCACATGACCAGGGTAAAGAAAGCCGTCTATAGCTATCTCTTTTGCTTCGACGATCGCTCTAAGGGGAGGAGGAATGATCCAGAGAGCCGAAAGGATCGAGAAGTTGGCAAGATTTTTCTCAAAAGCTTCCCTAAGGGTCAAAGCGATAGCAGGGATTGTGGTCTCAAATCCGACCCCGAAGAAAACAACCTGTTTTTCTGGATTTGATCTGGCTATCTCTAGAGATTCTCGTGGAGAATAAACAATCTTAACCATCGAACCTGCAGCCGGAACTGCTTTTTGGAGAGAGCTTTTTCTTGTGGGAACCCGTGTCATGTCTCCAAAAGTGGTCAGGATAAAATTTTCATTCTCTGTAACTAACTCAATGGCAGCCTCATGGATTTCATTCGGGGTGATGCACACCGGACATCCCGGTCCAGAAACCATTTCCACTCCCGCCTTTTCGAGCATGTTTTTTAAACCATATTTATGCACGGTCATAGTATGGGTTCCACAGACTTCCATGATCCGGGGAGAAGAGGAGAGTGCTTGAGTCCTATTCTCTATCTCGTAAAGAAGACCTCTGATTACTTTCTTATCCCTTAATTCTTTCATTCGAAATCATGCTGGGCGTGAAATCCTAGCCAGAGGAGATGGTTTCGTCCTTTTCCCCTTATCCATTCTTTCTTTTATTTTGCTTCTTGTTTCCCTTATTATCATCTACCGCTGCTTCCTTTTCGGCCATTTCTCTAAGCAGCGAGAAGGTCTCCCTTGCTTCTTCTTCGTTCAATTTGGAAATAGCAAATCCGGCATGAACGATGACCCAATCTCCAACCTTTATGTTTTCGAGAAGCGCGAAATTTGTCTTGACTCTTGTCCCTAAATAATCAACTTTTCCCAGGTCGGATTCATCGATCTGGACAACTCTAGCCGGAATTCCTAAGCACATTTTTATCCTCTATTTACACTAACATAATAGATTACCAGATATAGAATGCGAGGTCTATATTTTTGACAATTCACACGCAAGCCCCTATAATCTATCTATGCCCGAGAACCTTAAAGATTTCATTCCTCCAGGCAGCGAGGAAGAATTGTTGGTGAAGCAAATTGACTTTTCCCGCCTTCCTAGGCACGTGGCAGTAATCATGGATGGTAACGGCCGTTGGGCAAAAAAGAGAAAGCTACCTCGGGTAGAAGGCCACCGAGCCGGAGCTAAATCCATCCGCGAAGTGGTGGAAACTTGTGCTCGTTTGGGAATCGAATACCTGACTCTGTATGCTTTCTCCAAGGAGAACTGGAAAAGGCCTAAAAAAGAGGTTGCAACTCTCTGGGGGCTTCTTGAAGATTACCTGAAGAAGGAGGATAAGGTCCTGGTTAAAAATAAGTTCCGCTTAAAGGTCATAGGTCAGATAGAAGCGATCCCAGCCTCCGTGCGAAGAGAGTTAGAGCGGGTTGAAAAGTTGACAAAAAATAACACTCGGTTGACCATTGTTTTGGCCCTTAACTATGGAGGGCGAGATGAAATTGTGGATGCAGTCAAAAAAATAGTTAACGATAAAGGCTTTGATATAAGTACCTTGAATGAGGAGAAATTTTCTCAATATTTATACACAATCCATGTTCCTGACCCTGATTTGCTGATAAGGACAAGTGGAGAGCTTCGCGTCTCTAATTTTTTATTGTGGCAGATTGCTTATGCTGAAATCTGGATTACTCAGGACTTTTGGCCTGATTTCCGGAAGAAGCACATGCTTCAGGCGCTTGTCGATTATCAGAAGAGAGAAAGGAGGTTTGGAGATATTTATCCCCAAGGGGATCAAAACTAGTTTTTCTCCGGCTGATCTATTCAGGATTATGAAGCAAGGAACAGAAGATATCCTTAAGGAAAAGATACTGAGAGATTTTTCCCTGAATTGGAGAGGCATCCATCTTGAGAAGACAAATCCTCAATATGAAAACAAGATTATTTATCCCTAAGGGGGTTCCTCTATTTTACTTAATAAAATGAGCTTTCTCAAAAGAACACTTACTGCCTTTGTGTTGTTGGCCTTCTTTTTTTTGGTCATACAATTTATGCCTCTTCTCGGTTTTTTCATCGTATTACAGATTTTGATATTGGTGTCTCTTTTTGAGTTCTACAACCTGTTTTCAGCAAAAAAAATCTATCCTCATAGAACACTCGGAATCGCCCTAGCATTGATCATAAGCTCTTCCTTCTACTTTAAAGAAATCTCCATTGAGCTAGCTTTATTTGCAGTTCTTCTCGTAGCTGGATTATATTTCCTCATTTATTACAATACACTGGAGAGACTTGTTACCTCCCATTCTTCGATCGCCCTAACTTTTTTTGGCGCAATTTATTTGAGCTTTACCCTCAATTTTTTCTATCCGCTAATGGAGGAAAGAGGCCCGTTTTACATCTATTTTCTTCTAGTAGTGATTATTGTAGGGGATACGGGAGCTTACATCATCGGAAGCCTCTGGGGGCGACGAAAAATGGTGCCCATAGCCAGCCCTCGGAAAACTTGGGAGGGAAGCATTGCCGGGATCTTAGCTGCTTGTCTGGGGGCGATTGCTGCTCAACAGGTCTTGTTGCCAGATACTGTTCTCTGGAAGGCTATCCTCTGTGGCTTTCTTGTTCACACCGTGGCCCAGATAAGCGATCCTTTGGAGTCTCTTTTCAAAAGAGCGGTGGGAGTAAAAGATTCCTCCAATATACTTCCCGGGCATGGCGGATTCTTGGACCGAATGGATAGCCTCATATTAGCTGCACCTTTTTTCTATTTTTTTATTAAATTTTTTTGGGATTAGAGAAGAAAAGCCAAATTTGTGAGATAAAATGAAAAATATTTCCGTCCTTGGTTCAACCGGCTCTATCGGCCGCAGCAGCCTCGATGTCATCGATAAGCTCAGTCACAGGTTCAAGGTTGTCGGGCTTACAGCCGGCCGCAATACCCAGCTTCTGGAGAAACAGGTTGAAAAATTCAATCCAAAAATTGTCTCTGTGGAAAAAAAGGAAGAAGCCGAGGAACTCAAGAGGAGGCTCAAAGATAAATCCATTCGAGTTACCTTCGCTCAAGAAGGAGCAGAAGAGGTAGCCAGTTTTTCGGAAAATGACATCATTATCTCGGCTATAACAGGCATAGATGGTTTGAGGCCAACTCTTGCCGCAGTGCAAGAAGGGAAAAAAATTGCTCTGGCCAACAAAGAGTCTATGGTTGTGGCTGGCCCTTTGATCCAGGATAGGATCCGAAAGTTCGGAGCTCAACTCATCCCTGTCGACAGCGAGCATAGTGGCGTTTTCCAGTGCTTGGCCAAGGAAAAGATGGAAAACGTAAAGAAAATAACCCTAACAGCTTCTGGAGGTCCCTTTTTCCGGAAGCCTCCCTCTGAAATGAATAATATCACTCTTGAGGAAGCCTTGAATCATCCCCGGTGGAAAATGGGCAAAAAAGTTACTATTGATTCAGCAACTTTAATGAACAAGGGATTGGAGTTGATTGAAGCCCACTGGCTTTTTGGCCTTGCGCCCCGGCAACTGGGCATTTTGATTCACCCCCAAAGCATCGTTCATTCCCTTGTAGAGATGAGTGATGGGTCTGTTTTGGCTCAGCTCAGCCCGACCGATATGAAAATTCCTATCCAGTATGCTTTGACTTATCCCGAAAGAGAAGATTCCCTATTGCCTTCACTGAATTTATCCGAGATAAAGGCCCTGGAGTTTTATGAAGTTGATACAGAAAAATTTCCGATTATCAAACTTTCTCGCTTGGCCCTAGAAGAGGGAGAAAGTTTCCCGATTGTCCTTAACGCCGCCAACGAGGTGGTAGTTTCTGCTTTTCTAGAAAAGAGAATAAAATTTATGGATATTTCAGAAGTTGTAAGCGCGATTGTTGAGAATCATCAAAAACGAAAAGTTCAAAGTTTAGAGGATATATTCGATGTGGACAGAGAAACGAGGCGGGCATCCTTGGATTTATTGAAAAAAAGGTCTTGAAATGGCAAAAATTTTCGCAACATTAGAAACTCTCTTAGCTTTCGTGATTGTCTTTGGCGTCCTTGTTTTCGTTCATGAATTAGGACACTTTTTCATGGCTAAGCTCATGAAGATTAGAGTAGAAGTTTTCTCTTGGGGCATTGGTAAAAGGCTCTTTGGAATCAAGAAAGGTGATACAGATTACCGGGTCAGCCTGATTCCGATCGGCGGTTTCGTTAAGTTTTCTGGAGAAGAGGCTTATGAGCAGAAAAAAGAGCTTGCTCCCAATGATTTTATGGCCAAGAAGAGGTGGGAGAGGTTCTTGGTTCTGGTTACAGGCTCTCTGATGAATATTTTTCTTGCTTTGGTGCTCGTCTCGATTATCAGCATGGTTGGAGTTACTGTTCCCGAGTATTCGGAACAGAAGCCTGTAATTGGTTGGATTGATCCTGGCTCTCCCGCAGAAAGTGCAAACTTAAAGGTTGATGATGAAATCCTGAGCATCAACGACAGGAGGACAAGGACCTGGAGTGATGTGGAAATAGCCGTGGGAACTAAACCCAAAAGATTGATAGCTTTAGAGGTCAAAAGAGGAGAGCAGGTACTCGAAGTTCAGTTGAAGACCGAGAGCAGGACAAGATTAGCGCTGGGTTATGCTGGTTTCTACCCCAAGAATTTGGTCCAGGTGACTTATATCCTTCCTGGAACTCCTGCCGAGAAAGCAGGATTAAGAGTAGGAGATGTCTTCCTGGCTATTAACGGTCAGGTTGTCTATTATCATCAATTTCTGGAAGTAATCGAAAAAAACCCCGAAAAAGAGCTTGAATTTCTCGTTGACAGGGATGGAGAGATTTTGACCTTCTATATCACGCTTCGCCTCGAGGGGAAAGTCGGAAAGCTTGGAATCGGGACAGGAATAAAGTCCGAGCTCAGGAGATATAGCTTATTCCCTGCGATAGGTCGAAGTATTAAAGAGAACTGGAAGCTCGCCTTTGTGCTTGTCAATTATGTGAAAGACCTGGCAGCAGGACAAGCCTCCGCGCGGCAAATCGCAGGACCTATTGAAATAGCAAGATTCTCTCGTACCTTTTTCCGGTTGGGATTTTTTGCTCTGATGGGTTTTATTGCCTTCATCAGCCTCCAACTGGGAATAGTCAATCTTTTTCCTATTCCTCTGTTGGATGGAGGACAGATTCTTGTCCTGAGTCTTGAGGGATTATTCCGAAAAGATTTCAGTGCTAAGGTCAAGCAAATCGTGATGCAGATTGGATTTATTATTTTTATTCTCTTGTTTGTCTTTGTAATCCTGAATGATGTCGCCAAGAATCTCCCTAACGGTTGGGAAAGTTTTCTTTTCTGGAAATAGATGTTTAGGGGTTTGATTCATCAAACTCATATTGATTGTACGGATTTAATCTATCAAGCCTGCATTGATTGTAGGGGCTTGATTCATCAAGCCCACTTTTATTGTAGAGATTTGATTTATCAAACCCACTTTATGGATATGAATAGGATGTATTACTTATGAAAAAAATAAATAACTCCAATTCCTGTGATTTTCAATATCCAAAGCAGAAAAAATCTATCAAAAGACGGAAGACAAGACAGATTAAAATCGGAGAAGTGGCTATAGGTGGAGGTGCTCCAATCGTTGTCCAATCCATGACAAAGACAGACACAAAATACATCGAACAAACCGTAGCTCAGATAAAAAGGCTGGAAAAGGAAGGGTGTGAAGTAGTTCGAATTGCTGTTCCTGACAAGGAAGCCGTCGAAGCATTCGGAGAAATAAAGAAACGGGCATCACTTCCCCTTGTGGCTGATATCCATTTTGATCATAGATTGGCTTTAGCTTCCCTTGAAAAGGGGGCTGATGCTTTGCGCATCAATCCAGGCAATATTGGGACTAAGGAAAAGGTAAAAGAAGTTGTGCGGGCTGCGAAGGATCGTGCTGTTCCTATAAGAATCGGGGTGAATTCAGGGTCTCTGGAGAAAGGTCTTCTCCGCAAATACGGGGAAGCTTGCCCCGAGGCTATGGTTGAGAGTGCTTTGAGATACGTAAGAATCTTGGAAGATATGGACTTTCCTCATATAAAAATATCGTTGAAAGCCTCTGACGTTATGCGGACAGTCGAAGCTTACAAGCTTTTAGCAGACAAAGTTGACTATCCTCTTCATGCTGGAATAACAGAATCAGGGAGTTTGGTTCCTGGATCTGTGAAATCTTCGGTAGGCCTAGCTCTTCTTCTGAATCTGGGATTGGTGGATACTCTAAGAGTTTCTCTGACAGCTCCTCCTGAAGAGGAGGTTCGTGTTGGCTACTTAATCCTCTCCAGCCTAGGGCTTCGTTCGAGAGGTCTTAATATCATCTCCTGTCCTGTCTGCAGTCGGTGTGAGGTTGATTTTATTAAAATCGTTTCCGCGATCGAGAAGCGTCTTTCTCCGATAAAAAGTACTTTTGATGTTGCAGTCATGGGCTGCATGGTCAACGGGCCCGGCGAAGCCAAAGAAGCTGATATAGGCTTAGCTTGCGGGCGAGGTAAAGGTGTGCTGTTTAAGAAAGGTAAAGTATACCGCAGTTTGAAAGAGCGCGAAATCATCCCCGAATTCGTAAAAGAAGTAAAAAAACTTGCAAAGAAATGATTTATCTTGTGTAGGGATTTGATTCATCAAACCTATACTTACGAGCTTAAAATGAATTGTAGGGGTTTGATTCATCAAACCCAGCTTATTGCATTGGTTCGATTTGTTTGTAGGGGCTTGATTTATCAAGCCCCCTTTATTAACGTAAAAATATGAACAAGAAAGAACACATCTTCGGATATGGGAATAATTATGAATAAAATGAACAACATAGAAATAAAAGAAATACCCAAGATAACGCTGTCAAAATATGAGAAATTAAAAAATATTCTTCAAGAGATGGGAGGGGTTCTTGTGGCTTTCTCTGGTGGGGTGGACAGCACTTTCCTCTTGAAGACTGCCCACGAGGTTTTAGGAAAGAATGTTTTAGCGGTTATTGCCAGCTCTGAGACATACCCTCCAAAAGAAAAAGAAGAAGCCATAAGATTGGCTCAAAAATTTAGTATTCGTTATAAGGTTATCGAGACAAAGGAGCTTGAAAGCTCCGATTTTGCAAACAATCCTCCCGAAAGATGTTACTTTTGCAAGAAGGAGCTTTTTTCGAAGCTTAAAGATATTGCAGAAGCTGAGGGCATTTCCTACATTCTGGACGGCTCCAATTATGAGGATAAGGCTGACTTCAGGCCTGGAATGAGGGCCGGTGAGGAGCTGGGCATCCGCTCGCCGTTGAAGGAAGCTCATCTGGGAAAAAGCGAAATACGACAGCTCTCCAAAAGATCCAGCCTTTCCACATGGAACAAGCCTTCTTTAGCCTGCCTTTCTTCACGCTTTCCTTATTACACAAAAATCGAAACAAAAAATCTAAAACAGGTCGCCCAGGCTGAAGAGTTCCTGAGAAAATTGGGCTTTGTTCAAGTAAGAGTGAGGCACCATGGTCAGATTGCCCGGATTGAGATAGAGCCGTCTGAATTTCCAAAGATAACAGAAAAGAAAATTAGGGAGGCAGTTGTTAAAAGTTTTAAGAAATTCGGATATATCTACATAGCCTTAGACCTTGCTGGTTTCAGAAGCGGAAGCATGAATGAACCGCTTAATTTAGCGAGTGGAAAAAGACGAGAACGTAAAAGAAAACCAAAGAATAAGAAGTAAGAGCACGCAAGAAAGAATAGAGAGCGGAGATCGGAAGCTATATTTTTCAGATTTGATTCATCAAATCCTAGCTTATAGCCCTCCTAGCCTAGACAACCAGATTATCTGGTTTTTCACCTTTCAATCCTTGGACCAGATTGCGGGCAGCCATCATGGCCATTTTTAATCGAGTTTCATAAGTGGCGCTTGCTATATGAGGAAGGAGAACAACATTTTCCAAGGAAAAAAGCTTTGTTTCGATTTCAGGCTCTCTTTCATAGACGTCCAAACCTGCCCCCCAAATTCGCTCTCTTTCTAGGGCGTCTGCCAGTGCCTTCTCATCTACGATTGGCCCTCGCGCGGCATTTATGAGAATAGCGTCTTTTTTTATTAAGTTTATATTTTCTCTAGAAAGCAGATGAAACGTCTGAGGATTGAGGGAAGCATGGATAGTGATTATATCCGCACTGGATAAAAGCTTGTCTAAGGGAAGAGTTGATGCTTTATATTTTTCCTCCTCTTCTGGAGTTAGTCTATTCGGATCAGAATACACGATTTCCATACCGAAGGCCTGAGCCCTCAAGGCAACTGCTTTGCCTATTCGGCCCATGCCTATAATCCCCAGGCGCTTCCCGGTGATTTCCTTTCCCAGAAAAAGGTCCAGTTCCCAGCCCTTGAATTTCTTGCACCGTGTGAATTGATCAGCTTGAGGGATTTTTCGAGCGACAGCCATGATAAGCGCCCAGGTTAGGTCAGCCGTGGTTTCTGTCAAAACTCCAGGAGTGTTCGTGACAAGAATCCCTTTTTTCTTAGCCTCGCTGATTTCAATGTTGTTATAGCCCACAGCACAGTTGGCAATGATCTTTAAGGCCGGGGCAGAATTGATGACTTCTTTATCGATATCATCCACAAGAAGCGAGAGAAGTCCTTCCTTTCCCTGGACTTTCTTTATGATTTCCTCTTTTGTTAAGTTTCTTTTTGTGGCGCCTATTTCGTAATCTGTGTGTTCCTTAAGATAGTCAAGAGCCTCGGGCAGAATTTTCCGTGTTATTAATACCTTTGGCTTCATTTTTCTCTCCTCATAATGAAAAATGCAACTTTTTAACTAGCTGCGATATATTGTCGCGCATTTTTGAAAAAATAAGTTTTCAAATAAATCTAGGTCTTAAGAGTCAATAAAGTCAAGCTAATCCAACTCTTTTATAAACGGTATAAAATATTTCTTCATTTTCTCTTCGAGTTCTGTTCGGAGGAACTTCTGATTCCAGGCACTGCTCCAGAGTTCATCAGAGATTATCGTCAGAGCAGCTGCTTGAATTGCGTAGAATTTGGCTATGGCAAATACAGCAGAAGCCTCCATATCTACTAAATTTATTCTTGTTTTTTGTTTCTGTTTTAACCAAGATCTTGTTTCCCGATAGGGAGCATCTGTAGAGACGAGAGAGCCTTTGAGGAAGGGAAGTTTCGAATCATAGAGAGCTGCTTCAATCCTGTTTTTCAGGGGGAGCGAGGGATAAAAGATTCTTTTCCGAGGAAAATAATGCTTAGAAGTTCCCTCCTCAGAGAAAGCCTTTGAAATACTGACCACATTCATTATCTTGAACTTGGGATTAAGAGAACCACAGAATCCAAGGAGGATGATTTTTTTGGCTCCAGAGACAATGAGTCTTTCCAAGGATAGAACAACTGAAGGAGCTCCTAAAGACTGATAAAGGACGATTTTGTTCTTTAGATGATACAAATAGCCAAAGCCAATGTTTTTTTCTTTGGATGCCCGCTTTTTAATGGCTTTTTGCAGGAAACGGGAAGGAGGATCGAACGGAATGCATATGACTTCTTCGGCAACAAAATCTCTTAGAGGCTCTGGGTTTACGATTGATTTTTCATGGGATTTGCTCATCGCTTCTGGTCAATCAAGATAACAGAAAAACAGACAGGGGGTCAAATGGTATGATTAATCAATCCATATGAATAGTTAAAAGTGCGTGTTTGATAAATCAAACTCCCTACAATTATGTTAAACCAATATAAGTGCAGCGAGCTACAACAATAAGGTGGGCTTGATAAATCAAGCCCCTACAAAAAAATGAAAAAAATGGGGCCTGGCCCCATTTTCTGCAACAGTAAGGTGGGCTTGATGAATCAAGCCCCTACAAGTAGAATAAGTGCATGAAAAAGAAAAAATTATCCCTAAAAGAAATCTTTCTCGAAGATGAAAGATTCCGTATCTCTTATTATTTTTCCCTGGAAAAGCTGATCCTTTCTATCCAGGAAGTGGGTCTCCTCAATCCCCCTCTTGTGGCATTGCGGGATAAGCACTTTATTCTTGTATCGGGGTGGAAAAGAGTCCTAGCCTGCATCAAGCTGCGTATATCTTCTCTTCCTGTCTTTATCACCGAAGAAGAGGACGAGCTTAAGGCATTTTTGGCGGCGTTTTATGAAAATTTGGCCGCAAGGGAATTTAGCCTCCTAGAAAAAGCAGAAATACTGAGTAAGTTGAAAAAATTAGGAGAGGATGAAAAGAAGATTGTTCAGCATTATCTGCCTCTTCTTGATATTCCTCCAACCTTATCCCATCTTGAATCATACTTAGCCTTTTCTCAGTTTGAATCAGCTTTGAAAAGAATTATTCACGAGAAAAATATGCCTTTCTCTTCGGTCAAGCTGCTTGCTGGATTTACTCCACAGGTGAGAAAATCACTCGTGCCTTTGCTTTTGCCTTCAGGCCAAAACAAATTAAAAGGAATTCTTGAAGACCTCAAGGAGATATCAAGGAGAAATGAAATTGCCCCGAAAGAAATACTATCCTCTAAAGAAATTCTTGATATTATGGAGTCTGAAAAATTATCTCCTCTTCAAAAGGCAGATAAAATCCGTCTCATTTTAAAAAAAAAGCGATATCCTGCACTTTCCTCACAGAAAGAATCTTTTGATGCTTTATTGAAGAAGCTCCGATTGCCTAAGGCTATCGTAGTTAAGCCTTCGCCATTTTTCGAGGGGGAAAACTTTTCGGTGAATTTCTCTTTCGGAAATAACGAAGAATTGAAAACCACCCTTCTCAAGCTTCAAGAACTGGCATCCAAACAAAAATTTTCACCGCTATTTAAGCTTTAATAATTCTCGATGAGTAAATCAGAATATTTTCCTCAAAAAGTTTATGTAGAAAAAAAGAGTTTCGATTTTCCTCTAGCAAAGAAAATCCTGAAAAATGTTGGTCCTGTTCCTAGAGAAGTCATCGATGATCCTCAAGAGTTGATTGATGACATAAGAGCTTCAAAGGATTTTATCGGAGTCGGAAAAAAATATCTTTTGATCACCCGCCAAAAAGGAGAGTTCGTTAAGCCCTGTCCCTGTACCCCCGGCTACCTTGGATGCAATTATTTTATCCTGAACATAGACCTAAATTGTCCTCTAGACTGTTCCTACTGTATTCTTCAACATTATTTGACGAATCCCTTGATTACAGTCCATGTCAACCTGGAAGATTTGTGGAGACAGCTTGATAATTTTTTAGACAGGAAAAGACACGGGACAATTCGCATCGGAACAGGCGAACTCGGAGATTCTTTGGCCCTGGACCATTTAACTCAAAATTCCGTAGATCTCGTTTCCTACTTCAGAAAAAAAAGAAATGCTATTTTCGAGCTTAAGACAAAAACTGTAAATATAAGAAATATTCTAAAAATAGAACCAGCTCCGAATCTTGTCATTGCCTGGTCTCTAAATTCTTTGAGAATTGCCCGTGAGGAAGAAAAGGGCGCTCCATCTATCGAAGAAAGAATAGACGCAGCCAGGAGAGTTTCAGAAAGAGGATTTCGTATCGCTTTTCATTTCGATCCCATAATTCGCCATCCTGACTGGGAAAAGGAATACAAAGATGTAATTAAGAAAATGCTGGCAACCGTCGATCCGGCCAGAATTGCCTGGATAAGCCTCGGGAGTTTTAGATTCCCCTCCTCTCTGAAAGCTATTATCGAAGAGAGGTTTCCCAAGACGAAGATTATCTACGATGAGTTCATAAAGGGAAAAGACGGAAAGTTCCGCTATTTTAAGCCTCTTCGTCTTGAGCTTTATAAAAAGATTGTTGGCTTTATCAGGGAGTGGGGAGGTAAGGAGATTCCTCTTTATTTTTGTATGGAAGGTGAAGATATTTGGCGTGAAGTTATGGGATGGATACCGCAAGGAGAGGAGGACCTTGAAGCATATCTTTCCTTTCCTCTTGGTTAATCGATTACGTAATTGACTCTTTATGCTAGATAGATAGAGACCTATTAATCAATCTTTTCTGTTTTAACCTCGGTAATGATGCCTACTATCTCAACGCCAGCTGCTTTAAGGATCTCGACTATGTCTACGATATTCCCGTATTCCAATTCTCCATCAGCTCTTAAGTATAGCCTTGGATCAGACGCAGTCATGAAAGCTTCTTCTATCATAGTTTGAAGATTTTCCATTGTTACCTGATCTTCGCCTATATACATCGAGCCGTCTCTCTTGATGGAGAGAACCACTTCAGGATTTTCAGGCATGTTTATGGTGTTTAGAGCAGCAGGCAATCTTACGTCAACTCCTCTTTGGATGAGAGGTGTTACTACCATGAAAATGATGAGCAGAACAAGAAGCACATCACAGAGAGGAACAACATTAGGTTCAGAACTTACTTCGCCTTGACCTTCGACCTTAATTGCCATCTTATGCCTCTCTATTTAAAGTTTTCTTGATTTGGCTTTGTTATTCAGGTTTTTCCTGCGCTCTTCTGATGAAAAAGTCCACAATTTCAGAACTGGTGTTTGCCATTTCAGCGCCGTAGATATCAATCCTTGTCCGCAAGAAACTGAACAGCCAAAGCGCGAGAATAGCCACGCCTATTCCAAAGGCGGTTGTCACCAGAGCTTCTGCAATACCTCCGGCAACAGCGCCGATTCCTCCAGATCCGGTTTCATGCATACCCCGGAAGGCGTTGATGATTCCTGCAATTGTTCCGAATAGACCGATAAAAGGAGAAGAGGTGGCGATTGTAGCCAACGTATTCAACCCTCTATTCAACTCCTGAGTGAAAATCGTTGCGGCTCTTGCACAGCCTCTCTGAGCTGTTTCAATCTGTTCTTCAACGCTGAGATTATGTTGCTTTCCTTCTAGGAATTCTTTAATACCAGCAGCAGTCACTCTAGCTAAGTGGCTTCCCTGGTTTTCTTTCATTGAAGAAAGTTTCAAGGCTTCCTGGATTTGGCCTCTTTTCAACATCCCTGCAAGTTGTGGCGCAACATTCTTTGATTTCGACTTAGCTCTGTAGAAAACCAACTGTCTCTCGATGAAGAGATAGAGAGAAATGATAGAAAGAATCATCAGCAGGATCGCAACTCCCTTGGCTAAAGGGGCCATTAAACCCCACATTTCAACTAATCCCCATTGCATTTTACATACCTCCTTTTCTAAGATGGAAAGTCATCTTAATAGTTCTTATTTTAATTTAAATGTAACAGTAACGGTGAAAATAACACCTCTTGGACGGCCGTTGATAATCATGGGTTCATAGACCCATTGACGGACAGCATCTTTGGCTGCCTGATCGAGAAGCGGGATGGATCTGAGAACCTTAATGTGCGCCACTCTTCCATAAATATCGGTCACGGCCTCGATAATTACTACCCCTTCCACTCTTGCTTGGCGGGCAATTTCAGGATAGATTGGCTTGACTTCCTTGATTAATCTAGGCGGTTTAATCTCTCCAACCGCTCTTATAGGGGCTTCGACTTCACCGACAACTCCGCCAAGGATACCGCCGACAACTCCGCCGAGCACGCCACCTACGACTCCGCCTTCTACTCCGCCTTCTACTCCGCCTTCGATACCGATATCGCTGAGTTCTTCTTCAGCGATTTCTTCGGGGATTTCAACAGGAGCGACGAGTTTTCCAGGTTCGACCGTGGTTTGAGCTTGGACAGGTCTGATACGGGTTCTTTTTTTAGAGCTTTTGCGTTTTTTTGCTGGGGGAGGAGGTGGTGGCGGAGGAGGAGGTGGTGGTGCAAGAAAGGCACTGTAAATTTCTACTGTGGGCAACTCTTGAATGCTAAGAAGGGGGATAATAATTAAAGCGGCAACGAGAAAAATATGAACAAGAATTGCGATAGGAAGAGCAAAGGCTCTTCTCATGCCACCTTTTTCAGCGATAAAAAAAGAGTCTTTGAAAATTTCAGGGATTTCTTCTTCGGTTTTTCTATTTGGCTTAATTTTTTCAGGCATTTTTTTACCTCGTTTTAAAGGTATTTTTTATATCGCCAAAAAAAAGTATAAATGAAAAAAACATTTTTGACAAGTCCAAAATAATCATTTTCTCATGCCTTTTTTTGGCTTGAATATTTTATTCCAGAAGTAAAGAAGCGGACAGGATTGATAGATAGAGGAGTAAGTTCCTGTGATGACACCAATGATCATGGTAAAAGCAAAATCATTTATAACTTCGCCGCCAAATAGATAAAGAGCTAGTACAGTCAAGAAAGTTGTTCCTGAAGTGATCACAGTCCGGCTTAAGGTCTGGTTAATACTCGTATCGAGAATTCCTTCAAAGTCACGTTTCCTCAAAATTCTTAGATTATCCCTGACTCTGTCGAAGATGACAATCGTATCGTTCAACGAATATCCGACTATAGTTAGCATCGCAGCTATAACGGGAAGGTTTATTTCTCTGTTGGTCAAAGAGAAGATCCCAAGAGTGATTAAGACATCGTGGGCTAAAGTCAAGATGGCGGCAACTCCATAGGCAAACTTGAAGCGGATCCCTATGTAGATGAGCATACCGATGAGGGCCCAGACTATTGCTTGGGTGGCTTTTCTTCTCAGGTCATGTCCGACCTGGGGCCCCACTGATTCCTTGCTGAGAACAGCCAAGCTTCCAAGAAATGTTCTCTCTTCTAGGGTGTTAATAATCTCCTGGCCTATTCCTGTCTCTCGCTGAAGCTGGGCATAATCTTGAATAATGCCTTCTGAAATTCTGAAGGAAAGAATATTCTGAGCGATGCCTGTTGCTTCTTCGGGAAAAGAAGTTTCAAGAATGAGAATTAATTCCTTCTCATCAATGGTGTTCAAATCTTTAAAACCCTTTTCGAGAGCTACTCTGTCTTCTTGCAATCTTAAAGCATCTATTACTTTATTCCCGATGATCTCATGGGCTTCTATTTCTTCTTCTTCTTGGCTTTCTTCCGAGGTCTGTAAGCTTCTTATCAAATATTCTCTTTCACTGGTGCCGATTTCCTGTATGCGGCTTTTTTCTAGACCAGCCCTACTCAAAGATTTCCTAACTTCATCTATAGGAATCTCGTATTTTAAAAACACCCGGACCAACGAGCCCCCAGCAAAATCGATGCCGTAATTCAATCCTTTGCCTTTGGTGATACTAACGATCCCTACTATAATGATGATTGCAGATAGGCTAAAGGCGAAGAGCTTGTACTTCATAAAATTGAAGTCGGGCTTTTTGAATATCTGCATCTTTAAATACTTAATTTTTCTCTTTTTTTTCTTTTGGCATGGAATACGTCAAAAATTAAGTGAGAAACAAACACGGCGGTGAACATGCTTGCCGTGATGCCGATGATAAGGGTTACTGCGAATCCCTTAATCGGACCGGTTCCAAACTGGAAAAGGAAAATAGCGGCGATGATAGTGGTTACGTTTGCATCCAGAATTGTCTTGAAAGCACGAGAAAAACCAGCTGCAATCGCACTCAATATGCCCTTACCTGCAGAAAGCTCTTCTCTTATCCTCTCGAAGACTAAAACATTGGCATCGACTGCCATACCTATAGTCAATATGATTCCTGCAATACCAGGAAGGGTTAGGACCGCCTTAAAGTAGGCTAAAGTGCCCATCAGGATGATGATATTTAAAACGAGGGCAATAATAGCATTAATTCCAGAGAGCCGGTAGTAGAAGACCATGAACATCAAGACCACAATAAGGGCTATGAAGATAGCTGAAAGTCCTTTCCGGATGGAATCAGCGCCCAGTGAAGGACCGATCGTTCTCTCCTCCAAATACTTGATCGAAGCTGGAAGTGCGCCTGCTCTAAGCACAAGAGAAATATCTTCGGCCGTTTCTTGTGTGAATTTGCCATGTATCATTCCACTGTCAGATATTCTATCTTGGATAGTTGCCACTTCTTGAATTTTTCCATCCAGGATAATGCTCAGGGGTTTCTGAAGATTCTCTGAAGTGAGTTTGGCAAACCTTCGCGCTCCGTCAGCATTCAATGAGAATAATACAGCTGGGTTGTTCCATTCATCGACGGAGGGGCGGGCATCTCGTAGATCCTTTCCTGTAACAGGGGCTACCTGAGTCACGAGGTAGTAACCTCCCTCTGTTCTCCTGGGATCTCCTCTTATGACCATCAAATCTTCAGGAACCTCACCGCCAAAATCCGCAAGCAGAGTCTCTCTATCAGGCGCTGGTCCCCCCTTAACGAGTTTCCATTCCAAGAGGGCTGTGGTCTTGAGGATATTTTTCACTCTTTCCGGATTTTCGACTCCGGGAAGTTCGACTATTATCCTGTCGCTTCCTGTTGTCATGCCCTGCCTTTGTATGGTCGGTTCGGTAAGCCCGAGTTCGTCAACGCGGCTTCGGATTGTTTCCTGAGCTTGGTTGACTGACTGGTCCCTGTAATAACGGGCAATATTTGGTCTTAAGGAAAGGGATACGGTGTTGCCGATAATAGAGTGATCCCAATCCCTGAAATAGTCGTCCAGGATCTCTTTAATCTGTCCTTCTTTTTCAAGGTTGAATTCTTGGAGAGAGAATTTACCTATGGTAGTCTTAGTGATTGCTTCATATTCAATATTATTCTTTTTCAGCTGATCACCGAGACGCAGGATAGCCTGATCGGTTTCGTAATTTATAGCGTCATCTGTTACAACTTGAAGGACGAGATGCATTCCTCCTTTGAGGTCGAGCCCTAGTTCTATTTTTTCTTTGGGAGGGTAAGCGAGAATCAAAGCAAAAATAATGATCAAAGCGGTTAGAATAATTTTCCAGCGTAAGCCTTTTTTCATCTTAAACTAGTTACCTTCAGAGGAAGAGAAACGAATGAAATTTATCTATAATTAGCTAATCAAAGATGTGTTATTTTTCCTTTTTTTGAGGAGTTAGGATGACTGCGATAGAGGTTTTGGCGATATCAATCTTGACATTGGAAGCTATTTTCAGCTCCAGCTTATCTTTTTGAACTCCCATGACAGTCCCGTGTATCCCACCTGACGTTATGACTTTGTCTCCTGGCTTGAGGTTTTCAACCATTTCTTGATGCTTTTTCTGTCTAGTCCGCTGCGGCCTGATAAGTAGCAAGTAGAAAACCAGGAAGACCAGGCCCATCATGATGAAAAAATGGAGGGAGATTCCTCCGCCACGAGGAGCGGGTTGAGCTTGGGAAAGGGAAAGGAAAAGCCCACTAAATATCATTTTTTTCTTCCTCTTTCTGCTTAATTATACTACGTTTAAAACTGTTGTATGTATTTGATTGAATAGCTTGCCTAATTTTCCTGAAGATGTCAAGATAAAAATGAAGGTTGTGGATTGTGTTAAGGATAGCAGAGCTAATTTCCTGTCTTTCGTATAGATGCCGGAGGTAAGCTCGTGAGAAATTCTGGCAAGTATAACATGGACAATCTTCATCAAGGGATTTTTGATCTTGAGCATATTTTACGTTTTTAATGACGATTTTCCCCTTGCTTGTGAACAGAGTTCCGTTTCTGGCGTTTCTTGTAGGTAGAACACAGTCGAAAAGATCTATCCCTCTTTCCACAGCCTCCAAGATATCGTTGATGTAGCCTATTCCCATCAGATAGCGAGGCTTTTCCTTAGGAAGAAGGGAATCGGCTCTCTCCATAATTTCGATGAGCTGAGATTTTGGCTCTCCTATGCCGAGTCCTCCTAAAGCGTACCCATCAAAATCGATTTTAAGCAAATCCTCGATGCTCTGCTTTCTCAAGTTCCAGTAGACACTGCCTTGGGTTATGCCCCATAGAAGCTGAGAAGAATCCTTCTGGAGGAAGTGGGTCTTGGAGCGTTGAGCCCAGTGAGTGGTAAGGTTCACTGCTTCCTTCATATTTTCCTCAGAAGAGGGGAAGGGAAGAAAGTGATCCAAGGCCATTATGATATCCGAACTTAATCTGATCTGGATATCCATGACGTCTTCAGGAGATAAGAAAATTTTTGCTCCGTCGAGATGAGAGGTGAATCCGACTCCTTCCTTTTTCACTTTGACAAGAGGAGAGAGGCTGTAGATCTGGAAACCACCGCTATCAGAGAGAATTGGCTTCTGCCAGGAGATGAAAGAATGAATTCCTCCCAGCTTGCCTATTGTTTCAAGTCCGGGCCTAAGATACAGATGGTAAGCATTGACTAGCATGAGCTGAGCTCCCAGGTTTTGAAGCAAGCCGTGGGTAAGGCCCTTTACGGTTCCCTGGCTTGCCACAGGAGCGAAGGCAGGAGTTTCAACGGTTCCATGCGCGGTATGGATAACCCCGGTCCGGGCAGAGGAATCACTATCTGAAGTTTTAATCTCAAATTTTTTCTTCATCTTATGTTGGTATCTGATAAATTAAATCTGCATTTTTTATTGTAAGGTTTGATTTATCAAACCCACGTTTTAAACCTCATAAATAATTTGATCTTATAAATAGCCTTATTCTATATAAATCGTAGAGGCTTGATTCATCAAACTACATTATTGTTATATCAATTACTTGTAGGGGCTTGATTCATCAAGCCCACCTTTTAAATCTAATAAATGACCTGGTCCTATAAAAATGACCTGGTCCTATAAATAAATTGTAGAGGCATGATTTATCTTGTGTAGGTGTTTGATTTATCAAACACACCTTTTTTCTGCAATTCTCGCCTTCTACTAACTATAATTTCTACCGGCCATAATTTACACTGAGAAGCGGAAATAAATGACATCTCCATTTTGCACGAGGTAGTCCTTTCCTTCCAGCCGTACGCCTGCCTTTTCTTTGGCAGTTTGAAAGGAGCCGTGCTTGAGGAGTTCTTCCCAGGAGATGACTTCTGCCCGGATAAAGCCTTTTTCTATATCTGAATGAATTGAGCCTGCTGCTTTCAAGGCCGTCGTATTCTCCTTGATAGTCCAGGCTTTGACCTCATCCTTTCCGATCGTGAAGAAAGTAATAGCCTCAAGAAGATCGTAGGAAGCCTTTAAGAATTTAGGAGCACTCAGTTCTCTTAATCCGTACTCAGAAAGAAAGTCTGCTTTGTCTTTTGCTTCTAATTCAAGAATCTCCGCTTCAATATTTCCGCAAAATGCAAGGACTTTTACTCCTTTTTTCTCAGATGAGTAAATTTTCTCAGGATTTTCGATTAAGGGAATGTCTTTTTCGTCGACATTAATCATATGCAAAAGTTTCTTCTGGCTTAAAAAAGAGAAGCTGCGGCTGAGCTTTTCCTCTGACGGAGAAAGGTTGATCTCCCGAATAGCTTTTCCTTCCTCGAGGATGGGGTAAAGCCGTTCGAGGAGTTCTTTCTCCTTTTCTCCTTCAGGGCTCTTTGACCTTTTTAGTTCTTTTTCCAATTTTTCCAGCCTGGTTTCTATCGACACTAGATCGGCCAGGATGAGTTCTTCCTCCATGGAAAGGATATCGTCCTCAGGGCTGATTTTCCCTTTTGGATGAGGAATTTGAGCATCCAGAAATCCTCTTACAACATGAGTGAGGCCGTCTGCTTTTCGGAGATAATTCAGGTAGGCACTGCTTTTGACATCACCGTAAGAGATTCCAGCCAAATCGATGAAATCGACTGTTGTCGGGATCTTATTTTTTTCAGAGTAAAGAGCCCATATTTTTTCCAAGCGGGAATCGGGAACAGGGAATGTTCTTCTGTTGAGCTCTTTTTTCCCTGTGTCATAAGATTTGACATCTATTTTTGCGCCGGTTAGCAGATTAAATAAAGTAGTTTTTCCTGTTTTTGGATAGCCAAAAAGCGTGATGTTCATGGATTAAGTATAATATAAATAAGTATAATATAAATAGGTAGCAAAGGCGAATTGAACGGCCAGAGTTGCAAATAAAGAAGGTAGGCTACTTTTTTATCTATTCAGGCTTCTCTCTTTATTGTAAAAAAGAAAAAAGTAGCCTGTCACCTTTTTAATCCTTTATTACGGGTGACCCCACTTGATTATTTATGCAAGTGAAATATAATAGTAATCTTGGTTAAAACCAGATGAAAAAATCAAAAGCGATTCTCCTCCTTTTACGTCTACCATTTTTGGTCGTTACGGCAGGGGCTGTGTTCGTGGGAACGGCTTTTGCTTGGTGGCAGACTGGCCAATTCAATTTAATATTATTCCTTTTAACCTTTTTTGGAGCCTGCTTCCTTCATATTAGCTGTAACGTGGCTAATGACTATTTCGATTTTAAAAGCGGGAACGACGCTTCTAATAAGAATGCCTTAGTCCCTTTTTCTGGTGGAAGCCGAATGGTCTTGGATGGATTTGTCAAGCCTAACGAGGCTCTGGCTGTATCCCTCCTTTTCGCAATCTTAGGCTCAGCGATTGGTCTTTATCTTAATTATGTATCAAAAGGAAATATAATTTTATTCATCGGGCTAGCTGCTCTATTTTTTGTTTTCAGTTACAACGGTTTTCCAGCACGCTTGGTCAACAAGGGATTGGGAGAAATTGCCATATTCTTAGCCTGGGGGCCTTTAATGGTTTTAGGAGCCTACTATGTTCAGGCTGAGAGTTTTTCCTCTTTTTGGGTTCTTGCTGTGGCCTTTCCTTCTGGCATTTTAACGACTCTGGTCTTATTGATTAATGAGTTTGCAGATAAAGAAGCTGATTTCTCAACAGGAAGAAAGACCTGGGTTATACTTTTTGGATTCAAAAGGAGTCTGTTGATTTATCTATTTTTGGCTTTAAGCTGCTATATTCTTGTTTTGAGCGGAGTGGTCTGGGGAGGCTGGCCGATCTGGTCATTGCTGGCAGTGGTTACGCTTCCTTTGCCTCTCATAGCTTACAAAGTTGGTCTGAGGAGCCTGGATAACTGGCCATCATTTCTGCCGGCAGTTAAAAATACAATATTGATGAATTTTATTTTTTTAGTTATATTAAGCGTTTCTTTCGTGGTTTGAAATGAAAAAAGAATTCAAAGTAAGAAAAGCAAAGAAAAAGCGAGAAAAAAACTTTTATCGAGAATTATTTGAGCTTCTGGCAGAGACAGCTGTATTTGTTTTTTTTGTCATGACTTTTGTTTTCCAAGCCTTTCAGATTCCCACTGGTTCTATGGAACCTACCTTGCTCGTGGGAGATTTTCTTCTTGTGAATAAAATGGTCTATTATGAGCCTGTTTTATCGGTGGAGAAGTTGATAATCCCCCGAAAAGAAATAAAGAGACATGACATCATTGTCTTTAAATTTCCGGATGATTTGAAGAAGGATTTTGTCAAAAGAGTTATTGGCTTGGAAGGTGAAAAAATTGAGATTATAGATAAACAGGTTTTCGTGGACGACGTGCCCATATCTGAGAGTTACAAGGTTCATATTGATAGCCAAGATCGCGCCGAGGGTGATTATTACTATTATAACAATTCCATAAAGGATAATTTCGGACCAGTATTTGTTCCTGCTGGTTACTGTTTTGTCATGGGAGATAATCGGGATAACAGCCAGGATAGCCGTACCTGGGGTTTTCTAGACATTAAATTAATAAAAGGGAAACCCTGGGTTGTCTATTTTTCCTATGATGCTGAAAAGGATGGTTATAAAAAGACAGGTTTGAGAGAAAGGTTGAAAAGGTATGTAAATTTTATCATAAAAGCAAGATGGAAGCGCCTGTTTAAAGTAATCAGATAGAAAAAAAGCCAACCTTAACCTTTATAAATACTTCATATGGATTTCATCTTCTGTAGGCCTTGACTTATCAAAATCGTACTTTTAATAAATATAACGTTTTATTCATATCTCGCGTGCCTTTATTCATAGTGTAAGGGTTTGATTTATCTTTTGTAGGGTCTTGATTTATCTTTTGTAGGGGTTTGATTTATCTTCTGTAGGGGTTTGATTTATCAAACCCACCTTATTGCATTGATTTGAGTTATTTTTTGCAGAGGCTTGATTCATCAAACTCGCTGCATAAATGGAATCAATAATGACCGATTATTCATATTGTAGGGGCTTGATTTATCAAGCCCACTGTATAGACGGAATCTTTATTGACCGATAGCGAGGTTTCGCATAAGATATTGAATAGTGAAATATCCTCTGATAGCCTTGATGACAGATTTCGGGGAAGATGACTTTTTTGTGGCTTCGCTAAAAGGTGTTATAGCTAAAATCAATCCTCCAGCCCGAATAATCGACATCACGCATCGCCTTCCATCTTTTGATATCAAGGCGGGCAGCTTTATTCTATTTTCTTCCTATAAATATTTTCCCGCCAGAACAATTTTTTTAGTTGTTGTCGATCCTGGAGTTGGCACCTCTCGGAAGATTCTTTTGGCTGAAACAGATAATTATTTCTTTATTGCTCCAGATAACGGAGTGTTAAGTTTGGTGTTAGAGGAGGAGGGCATCAGGCAATTAAGAGAAGTCACAAATCAAAACTATTTTCTTCCAGAACAGAGCAGGACTTTTGAAGGACGAGATAAAATGGCCCCTGCGGCAGCCTGGCTTTCAAGAGGCATCTCGTGTGAAGAATTTGGGCCTGAGGCGAATTCATACGAAAAATATAATACGGAGAAGCCGCAGATAAAAAGAGATGAGATAATTGGCCATATACTGTACATAGATAAATTTGGCAACCTAATAACTAACATTCCGGAGGGAATGTTAAAGTTTCTCCAGAAAAAAACGGGCAAGAAGAAACTTAGCCTCTCCATTGAAGATATGGAGATTACTTCCTTTGAGCAAAGCTACTCTTCTGTGAAGAAAGGAGAGCTTCTTTTTCTTGTCGGTAGCGTAGGACTTATTGAGATTGCTGCCAAAGAGAGCTCTGCTGCTCAGAGGTTAAAAATAAAAAACGGCGATGAAGTAAAGATAGCAATAAGGAGCTTGTAGCAAGTCGAAAAAAGCGTCGCTGAGGAGTGAGACATTAAACATGGCTTATTTTGAAGGTACTATCGAACAAATCATCTACTACAGCCCTGATACAGGATACACTGTTTTCAAATTTGTTCCTGAAGAAGGGGAGTCTATGACGGTTATCGGTTCGTTCCCGCCTTTATCTCCTGGCGAAGTGCTGAAGATAAAAGGGAAATGGGTGATAAACCCAAAGTTCGGTCAGCAGTTCAAGGTTGAAAATTTTATTCCTGTCCTGCCCGCTTCAATCAAGGGAATCGAGAAATTTCTCTCCTCAGGCTTAATCAAAGGCATAGGGCCTGTACTGGCTCGAAGAATTATTAAAAAATTTGGAGATAAAACTATAGATATACTTACTAAGAACCCTGACAAGCTGCAGCAAGTTGAAGGAGTGGGTCGTGTCAAGTTGAAAGAGATAAAAAAATCCTGGGTTGAGCACCAACATATAAGAGAGCTTATCATATTCCTTCAGGGGCATAATGTTTCCACTAATTTGGCTACAAAGATCTATCGTCAATACGGAGAGAAATCTTTCAGTGTATTGAAGACTAATCCCTATCAAGTCTGCCTTGACATTTGGGGAGTTGGCTTTAAGACTGCAGACAAGATGGCTTTGAAGTTGGGAATGAGTCCTTCTTCAGTAGAAAGGATAAAAGCCTATATTCGCTATCTTTTAGAAAAAGATAATGAACAAGGACATGTTTTTTCTCTTCAGAAGGATTTAGAAAAAAACTGCAAGGAGGAACTTGAAGTCAAAGAAGAGAAGATAAAAGAAGCTATACAGGAGCTAAAAAAGCAGAAGTCAGTCATGGCTGAAGAGGTTGATTCGGAGTCAAGCATTTACCTTCCTTTCTTCTATAAAGCCGAGGAGGGAGTTGCCCGCTCTATTCATAGGTTATCTTCTCTTCCATGTCTCACTCCCGATTTTGACGTAGACAGTGCCATCTTTGATGTGGAGAAAGAATTATCGCTTGAATTTTCCTCGATGCAAAAGCGTGCTATAAAAGAGTGTTTCGATAAAAAGATTCTGGTTATAACTGGAGGTCCGGGGACAGGCAAGACGACCATCATTAAAGCTGTTGTTGATATATTTCATAAATGGGGAAGAGAAGTTCTCCTAGCAGCCCCTACGGGGAGGGCAGCCAAGAGGTTGACTGAAGCAGCACAGAAGGAGGCAAAGACAATTCATCGAACATTAGAATATAATCCCAAGCTCGGCACTTTCCGGCGCGGGGAGAAATCTCCCCTCATTGGAGATGCTTTAATCATCGATGAGTTTTCGATGGTGGACTTGCCCCTTATGTATTATCTGATAAAGGCGGTCCCTTCCTCAATGCGCCTTATTCTGGTCGGCGATAAAGACCAGCTTCCTTCTGTAGGGCCAGGGAATCTGCTTCAGGATATTATCGAATCACAACAAGTAGATGTTGTGAGGCTGGATGAAATTTTTCGCCAGGCAAAAGATAGCCTCATTGTGGTTAACGCCCACCGTGTCAATCGAGGCCAGTCGTTGGTCTATCCTCCTCGGGGCGAAAAGGAAGCTGATTTTTATTTTATTCGCCAGGAGAATGAGCAAAAAGTTTTCAGTACAATAATGAGTCTTTGCGGTTGGCGTATTCCCAAGAGGTTTAATCTGCACCCTCTTTCTCCCGAGATACAGGTTATAAGCCCTATGTACAGAGGTCTTGTGGGAGTTGATAATCTTAATTCAGAGATGCAGAAAAAGTTCAACCGGTTTCACGAAGGCCTAAAATTCGGAAATCGGGAGATAAGAGTCCATGATAAGGTGATGCAGATCAGGAACAATTATGAGAAAGAGGTCTTTAACGGCGATATTGGAGTAGTGTCCCATATCGATAAACAGCGATATAGAGTCTTTGTGGATTTTTACGGAAGATCAGTTGTTTACGAAAGAGAAGAAATGGATGACCTTACCCTTGCTTATGCGGTCTCGGTTCATAAATCACAGGGCAGCGAATACCAGACAGTAGTCATGCCCCTTCTGACCCAGCATTACATCATGCTTCAAAGAAATTTATTTTACACCGCACTCACCAGGGCCAAGAAATTGAGTGTAATCGTTGGCTCATACAAGGCTCTTTATATCGCCATCAAAAACGATAAACCGGTTAAAAGAAATTGCTTGGTGAAAGAAAAGCTTATAAAAATATCTCAAGGCAAGTTGTAAAGATCTGATTCATCTTCAGCAGGAGCGTCATCAAGTTTTGTGGGGGCTTGATTATCTTTTTGTAAGGGATTGATTTATATTCTGTAGGAGGTTGATTTATATTCTGTAGGGGCTTGATTTATCTGTAGGGGCTTGATTTATCTGTAGGTGATTAATTTATCTGTAGGGGCTTGATTTATCAAGCCCACCTTTAAATTAATTTACACCTATCCTACAATATCGAAACACCATTATGAAAATCGGACGAAGAATTGAAATACAGAGGCCTTTCCATTATATTCTTAAATGAGTCGTGCGCCTGTAGCTCAGTACGGATAGAGCAAGGGATTCCTAATCCCTGTGTCGCAGGTTCGAGTCCTGTCAGGCGCACCAGCTTTTCCCTGAAAAACCAACAATTTAGAGGAATTCTAAATTCAACAGGATTCCTTTATTTTCAATTATTTTCTACCTCAATATGGCACAAAAGTGGCACAAACAAAAAAAGTGGGGGCTATGGGAACTTTCGCTTCGACCCACCTCATATAACTAGAACCCCTGCTCTGAAACTACAAAATTTTCCTTTAAAGGCTTTTTTCTTTCCACATCTTTGAAATCATCAGCTTAATCATTAACAACTTTACTATTATTTCAGCGCAAATCAATCAAAATTGTTTCATATTTGACACAGAAGAAGTCTTGCTACTGAATAGAAAATCTGACTACGAATCAGAAGGTCGGGGTTTCAAATCCCTCCGCGCGTACCAGCTTCCACCCTCTTGTTGATTCTCTTTATTAGACTCAATGGTTTGGAGGTCTCGCAGGATGTCAGTGGGTGAAAATTATGGAAAATAGTGAAGAATTTGTAGCAAGCCAAAAAACCAATTTCTTATATTTTGATTTATGAATAATTCAGGATAGAAAATGCCAGAATAATCCAGAAATTTACCAATGAAAATCTGTTGATAACATAATTTGATAATGCTATTTATTTAAAATAGGGAGGTAAAGACGGCAAAATTAAAAATTAGTTTGGGAGTTATACTCATCGGAGTGCTGATTTTAGTAAATGTTTTTATGATTATTCAAAGTTTGGTTCCTTATGCGGAAGCCAGACCTTGCGCAGGTGAATTTGGATACACTGTTGAGATAAGATACGGTGATGGAGATTCAGATTACTTTTGCATCTGTCATCCTGATTATGAAGAATGCTGTGGTTGTATGTAAAAATTCGTAACCAACAATAATAGAAAAATACTTAAGGTAAAAATTCCCCCAAAATTTTGCCCGCTGCATGATTAAATTTAAAGGATACATCTACGCTTTTTTTATCCTCTCACTTTGCAATTCTTTTACATATGAAGAAAAAACTTATAAATTTGCTGATGTATTTAAAAAAGATAAAGAAGTACATATACTCACGCATGGTTTAAATGTTTGGAGGTTAGGAGAGCTAAAAGTAGATCTAGATAAAAATATTATTTTTTTAGATCCAAAGGGATGCCAAATTTTAGTTTTTGACCAGAAAGGAAATTTTTTATGTACTATAGGAAGAAAAGGTGAAGGACCCGGTGAGTTTAAATTTCCAATTTCAATTGAAGTTGATAATAAAAATAACATTTTTGTTTCTGATCTTCCTCTCAAAAGGATTAGTAAATTTAGTCTAGATAAAGGATTTATTAATTCATTTATAATCTCTAGTACTCAAAATCAAGCATGGGGCATAAAAATAAATTCAAATGGATTTATATTTCTAAAAGGATTTATTAGAAAAGATTATAACCATCCAGAATTTGGTATGTGGATTAATAAATATAATTTAGAAGGAAGATATATTACATCATTTTTTCCATCGAATAAATATAATAAAAATTGGGTTCAACGTATTGCCCCTTTTTGTAGTTTCGATATCGATGGAGAAGATATAATATATGCGGTCCAACATTGTGATTATAGAATTAGCAAATATAACTCTGAAGGAAAATTATTAACAGAATTTGGCAAAGCTCCGTCTTATTTCAGGCATCCCAATATCAGAAAAAAAATCGATTTTACAAGATTTAGTGCTCAATCTGAAATAATTAACGAACTAAAGATATTATCGGCTTCTTGGACTAAACTTATAGACATCATTGTATTGAAAGATGAATTTCTTTTGCTTATTTTGGAAATGAATAATCTGATTAAAGGCTTCGATAAAAAATATGTAATTGATATTTGGGACAAAAAAGGAAACTTTATCGCTGGTGGGATTCAAACTGATTATAGACTGTTGTGCAGGGATAGTGATGATTTCTTATATTTTCTAATTTTAAAAGAAGAAGAAAATTTAGAAAAAGAGCCTAAGTATAGAATTGGCAAATATACACTATTGTTAAATTAATTATGAAATTAAAATATTCAGTTATAACATTATTAATTCTATTAAGTTTATTTCTTTTTTATAAAAATTTTGTTTTGAGAAAAAAGATAAAAAAAAATATTGAAATTCCGAAATGCCCTACAGTTATATTAGACTTAATCCCAACTTTTTTATTATATGACTTAAATGGAGTAAGATATAGATATGATGATATATTAAATAGTAAAGCCTATACACTTTTAGTTTTTTTTTCTCCCGTAGATTGCAGGTCTTGCCTGAATGAAAGAGACCTCTGGAATAGGATTTCAAAAGAAAGAAGGATTAAAATTATAGGAATTGCAACTCATAGTGATAAAAAAGAACTTAAAGATTGGGTAGAAAATTCTGAGATATATTTCCCCGTCTTATATGACGAAGAATCACAAATTACAAACAAGCTCAACATAAAGAGGACACCTCTTAAATTATTGATAGATAGTAAGGGGAAAATTTTATTAATAGACAGAGTCAGGATTACTCTTTATGAACAAAAAGAATTCATCAAGATATTAGATGAAATGATAAAATAACAATGTTTCAAAAAAAGGGGAAGAAAATATTATTGCTATCATTGCTTTTTATTCTTTGTTTTCCTTTGAAACAGGAGGCTGAAAAGTCGAATCTTCCTGAAAAATATGAAAAATGGATCAAAGAAGAGGTCGTTTACATTATTACCCCCAGAGAAAAGGAGGCCTTTTACAAGCTGGAGACAAATAGAGAAAGGGAAATGTTTATTGAAGAATTCTGGCGGCAACGGGACCATATTCCAGGAACGCCGAGGAATGAATTCAAAGAAGAGCATTACAGAAGGATTGAGTATGCCAATAAAACGTTCGTCAGGAATTCCAGCATCCCGGGCTGGAAGACGGATAGGGGCAAGATTTATATCATCTTGGGTAAACCCCAGCAGGTCATGAAATTCATCGCCGCTGAAATTTATCCCATAGAGCTATGGTACTATATGGGAGACCCAAAGTTCGGTCAGCCTCCGTTTTTTCGTCTCATTTTCTTTCAGAGATTTGGAGTAGGAGAATATCAGCTCTACAGTCCTATTTCTGATGGCCCAAGAAGTCTGACTCCGCTAGCTGCTGGAGGGGGTGCGGAAGAGGAGGACGATGCCGCTTATAAATTAATTAAAGAAAGAGTATCCCTGGAATTAGCTCAAGCAGCCTGGTCCAGTTTTCCTGGCTCAAGCATAAATTCCAAAAGGGAGCGAATCCCCTCGGCAATTTTGGTTGGTCAGGTTCCTACTTTCTCGCACAAAAGAGTCAGGGATGAGTACGTCATAAGTTTTTTAGAGCACAAGCCAGTAGTGGAAGTAAGCCACTCTGTGAACTATATATCCAGCATTTCTGAGGTTAGTATTCTTCAGGATGAATCGGGAATATTCTTTGTGAATTATTATCTCGAACCTGTAAAGCTCTCTGTTGATTTCTACCTGGATAGATATCATACAAACCTAAAGACATCCATCAGGATAACGGACTCGGAGGGAAAGACAATTTTCCAAGATGAAAAGAATCTGCCTATTGAATTAAAAAAGAAAGAGTTAAAGAAAATAAAGGAAAGGCCATTTCTTCTGTATGATTCTTTTCCGCTTATTCCTGGAAACTATAAGTTTAATCTTTTGCTCGAAAACACGGTTTCCATGGAATTCACCTCATTTGAGAAAGAGATTTCTATTCCTGAGCCGAATTCTCTGGCGATGAGCCCTATAATGCTTGCCAATAAAGTTGATAAATTTTCTCCCTACCGCGAATTGAATAAGGCCTTTCGGGTGGGAAGCATTCAGATCTATCCTTCTCCAAGGAAGAATTTCTTTAGTGGGGACAAGTTGTATCTTGCCTTCCAGATTTTTGGCTTAACTAAAGAATTAGAAGAAAAAGGAGTACTAGAGTTTGCATTTTATCGAGAAAAGGAAAAAGTATTAACCTTAAAGAAAGAAGTAAGAGAATATCAAGAACAACGATATTTTTTAGAGGAGTTCCTTCTGAAAAGATTTCTCCCGGGAAAATATACGCTGCAGGTCTCAATTTTAGATAATGACGGTAAGGAAATTCTATCAGAGAATACAAAATTGTCAATCCTAACAAAGCGGTTGCCTGAGCCTTGGCTTATGACTCCGTTAGGGGGACCTAGCAACGTTGCACACTATGCTTATATTCTCGGCGAACAGTACTTAAACAAGGGAGAGGTCCCAAAAGCACGACAAAAATTTGAGGAGGCCTACCTGAAAAGTCCCGAGACTCTGGATTTTGCTTTAGGCTATGCAAGAGTGCTCTTATTGTCTAATGAGTATAAGAAAGTGCAAGAAGTCCTTCTGGCTTTTACTGAATCGGAAAGAGAGGTCTTTACACTTAACTATTTTCTCGGGAAAGCTTTTCAAGAAGAAGGCTCTTTTGAAGAAGCCATTTCTTATTATCAAAAAGCCCTCTCGCATAAAGGGAATGTGGTCGAGATTCTCAATGCCATCGGAGAGTGCTATTATATGCTCGGCGAAAACAAGGAAGCCATTAAGATTTGGCAGAAATCCCTGGAAATAAATCCCCATCAGGAGGATATTAAGAAGGTTATCGAGATTCTGAAAGAGATAAAATGAAGCCCAAGGAAAAAGTTCTTCTATCTCTAGCTCTGCTTTTTATTTTACATTCTAGCTTTTGGGGAAGAAATTTCGCAGTAAGTTTTACTCAAAATCAGATTCATCAAACTAACCAGCAAAGATTAGCCGAAATTCTGAAAAGAACCAAGAAATATTGCCAAAGGCTTCAAGATGTAGCTCTGAATTTTGTATGCTTGGAAGAAATTAAAGAAGAGACTAACTACAGCAGGGATATAGTTCTAAAAATCTTGTCAACCCCAACTGTAATTGGCAGAGGCCAAGTTAGATCAAGTAGCTTCATTAAAACTCCAAGAACAAAAGTGGAAAATAAATATGTCTACGATTTCCAGCTTATAAGAAAAGGTCAGAAAATAATGGAGAAGAGGATTCTCATAGAAGAGAACGGAAAAAAGAAAAATGAAAAAGATGCCCAGTTAAAAACTATCTCGTTTCGCTATGCAAAAATACTTTTCGGACCAGCAGGGTTGCTAAACGATTATTGGCAGCACTTCCACGATTATCGAATGGTCGGTGAAGAAGTTTTGAATGGAGAAAAGATGTTGGTAATCGAGGCCATTCCCAAAGCTTCAGCCAAGCAGAAATATCTTGTCGGAAGAATCTGGGTTAAGGAAAGTGATTCAAGCATCATGAAAATTGAATATAGTCAAAGGTCCATCGGGAATTTTAAAATTATTGAAGAACGAGCCAAGAAATACAAGGCTGAGCCTAGGCTTACAGTCATTTCGGTATTTGGCATCGAAAAAAATGGAATCAGATTCCCTAGTCAATTTTACCTTGAAGAATCATATGTGAGCAAAAGAGGAAGAAAATTTATCCGTACAATAACTCAAGTTTCATACAAAAATTATAAATTTTTCACTGTTGAGACAAAGATAAAATTCGACTTATGATATTGTAACCGTTTACATTTTTTTTAAGTAGTTTCTGTATTTTGTAGGTGATAATCCCGTCTGTCTCCTAAATTCATGATTGAAATTTGAAACATGTTTATAGCCTACCTTGTATGAAATCTCTTTTATCGAAAGCAAATCATTTTTTAAAAGAGATTTTGCTTCCTTTATTCTAATTTTGATTATATACTTAGAAAAGCATATTCCCATTTCTTTTTTAAATAGTTTAGAAAAATATCTGTAACTAAGATAAGATATATGCGAAATTTCCTGCATTTTTAGATTTTTATATATATTGCTATTTATAAATTCAACTGCTTTATTAATTCTGGGGTCCATTATAATTTTAAATTTAAGTTCATCGCAATAATGAGTAATTAAATTTAAAAAATGATATCGCTATCTAAAGATACTCTTGGGTTCGGATTCCTTATGCAGCCTGTGAAAAAACATAATGCGATAAATAAAAAAAGAAAGTGAGATAGCTGTCTTTTCAAGTGTCTCAACCCCGCTTTGCTTGAACAGCTTGCCCATTTCCGCTTCATTCCTCTCAAATGAATCTCTTTGACTCTAACTCCAATCTCCTCAGCCCATCGCCGCACTTCTCTCTCAAATTCTGAAGCAGATACTATTTTCTTCATCTTGTCTTGACTATGAGCTTCTCAAAATCCTCAAAATTCTTTTTGCTTCATCAGCGAGGGTCTTAGCATGCTTTTTTCCTGCCTTGATCAACGTTTTGAACAGCCCTCGTCTTATTTCCTCTCCTGTGCTTCGCTCCATTTTCAACTGGGATATTTATCAAATACATCTTTCATTTGATTGGCTTTTTCTTCGGGGCCCTTAACCTCTTTACCCTTCAATATCCAAAGAGCTTCCTCTGCTACGGTGCCTGAATATGCTGCAACAGCAATAACATAGACAAGAACCGACTCAAACTTCTCATTAACTTTAAGCTCATCAGCAATACCATAAAAACAAAAAATAGACCTATTAAAACAAATACTAGCTTTTCCATTTATTCCTCCCTCTCTGACAGTCTATATAAATTAATATATACCACTTTATCGGCAGAATCAACCCATTCCTGTTACGCCACATTTAGACTGTCACCTTTTTGCCACATTTGAATTGTCATATACTGTGACCATTAGATCCGGATATTTTGAAGGAAGTCACATGGGGGAAAGTCTAAACGTTAGACAGACCATCTGACTACGAATCAGAAGGTCGGGGTACAAATCCCATCGGGCGTACCAGTTATTTCCATCCATTTTCAGCAATTTAAATCATTTTTCCTATTCTCACCGTTAGGCAGAATTAGTTTAAACTATTTTTTGCACATATTGGACACAGAAGGATAAGTTCATTTTGGCATATTTATGTACCTTAAATGAAATGTCCCCGAACTCGGTAGATTTATTAATTAAAAATCGCCGACTGTCGTCAGCAAAAGGGAAAGTTATTATAAGAATAAGGAGGGAGATCATTCCAAATATTGATCCTCCCATATCATCCCTAAGAGAGAGTTAGCAAAGATAAATTGCTCTTAGAAACGACAAGAAGCGACAAGAAGCGACATTTTATTGGAAAAGCTTGACAAGTATAAAATTTGATTTAAGTTGTAAATATTAAGCTTATTAAAATCGAATAAGTCTCAAGGGGAAAACGACCCTCATAAGTGAATATGATTGCTCTTATATTCATCGATAAGAGTAGGTTTCTATATAAAAAGTGTAAGAAACAGAAGCGATGCTTTTGACATCGGGAATAGCTCAATAATAATTTGCGTAAAAGAGAAATTTTATAACGTTAATCCATTTTAAGAAGGGGGAGTTTAAATGAGTAAGTTAAATATCCAAAAAGGCTTTTTAATTGTTTTAAGTTTTTCAATTCTGTTTGGGGGTAATTTCCTTTTTTCGGAGAGTGGAATCTATGATCGGATTGGCATTATACCTGAACACGGATTTCATGGGGCGGTACCGGAAGAAAATATCGACCTATTTACAGGGAATTTGACCCTACGATTTCTTGATATTTATCTTCCGGGCCCGAATGGATTCGATCTAAAGATCTGGAGGGTTTACAATTCAAAGATACTCAAAGACAGGCTCCCAGCGAGTGCTTGGGGATTTCAGCAGGAGCCCTATTCCTGGGTTGGAATGGGCTGGACGATGCATATGGGGAGAGTCCATAATTTCAATTCAGATACACCGGTTATCGAGTTTCCCGATGGGCGGTGGGAGACAGCCTATTTAAAGACCGGTAGCTCTGCTTATGTCACTCGGGACTTTTTAAAATATGATAAAGACAATTATAAATTATATTTTAAAGATGGAACCGTCTGGATCTTTGGTGAGCAAAAAAAAATCAAATATGGCGACTCCGAAGTGGATGTTCGGGTTGTCACAAGAATTGAAAACTCCTTTGGCCACTACATAGATATCACATACCCCACAGGTAGTGTGCCCACGATTACCAAAATAACAGACAGTATGCAAAGGGAAATAAATTTTGTAACTTCCGGAACGACCAATCCCAAATTGACAACAATTTATGTGAAAGATGCGCATGGGAATATCTCCAATTATTATTACACGGTCGGGACATTTTCATACGGTGGATATTTCCAGCTCACAGCGTATGATCCCCCGGAACTTCCTGCTGCAACTTATGAATATTATAGCGGGGAGGAAAATAAATATGAATTAACTACCGTCAATACAAGTTTTGGTGGAGAGATGAAATATGAGTACGCGGATCACACGTTTTATTTTTATACGTATTCATTAGATACAAGAGTTGTCAACAAGAAAGAGATTAAATTTTCCTCATCTTCTTCTTACAAAACTTGGAATTATACCTATCCAGACTATCACAATACAACCACTGGAACAGTTTCGATAGATGGTCCTGATTTTGATACAGAGGTCACCTATCATGCTTACGACTCTGCGGCTCTCTGGAAAATAGGCTTGCTAAAAAATAAGTCATTCACCGACGGAAGCTATTCAGAGGGACATGAGTGGTTGCCTCAGGTTATTTCTTCTAAGCACTGGTACGTGCTAAGTAGAGATATGGGATATGCGACGGCTCCCTTGATATCGAAAGTTATCAGAACACGAAAAGGGGATGCAGAGAGTGAAGAGTGGTATCTTTATGAGCGTTCATCGGTAAAGGATTATGGTCTGCCAACGAAGATAAAATATTATGCTAACGATTCTTTGAAAAGTTATAAAACGCTGGAATATTATTTTGAGACAAGCACCACATTTGAAAATAATTACATGCTCTCCCATATATGGAAAGAAAAAGACTATTCCAGCGGCGGGATGAAATTGAAGGAAACCCAGACCACCTATTTTGACACCAGCGGAAAATGCGGCGCTATCGATGAGATTAAACGGCTAAAATCCGGCAGTACTTATTACACCTGGGATTACACTTACTCCAGCCCAAATCCATATGAAATAACTATCACTGTTAATCTACCGGGAAGTGCAGGTACCGAGACTTATGAGTATCGTCATGGAATCCTTTCCAAGATTGTCCGCCCTGGTTACACGGAACTGATCCGCACAATATCCACACACGACAGCTCCATTCTTACTGAAACCAATCAGCATGGCGGAACAATGGACTTTACTTACGATGGCCTTGGAAGAATTGAGGAGATAGATATGCCTTCCGTATTTAACGATATCAACGCCGTCTGGTCGACAAATTCGGTTACCATCACCCAGGGGGGTAATACGGTTGTTAAATACTGGGATGGAATGGGGAGAGATACAGGTTATGAAGAAACAGGAGACGGAATTACTCTGTATTATCGAAAGACTCTGGATTCTGAGGGGAGAGTTATAGCAGAGAACAAAGGCAGCACAAGTTCATCTGACAAATATATTTATGAACTTACGGCTTTGGGACAAGTGAAAAAAATTACGGATCCCAGAGGAAAAATTACAAACATATCGTATTCAGGCGATAAAAAGACGCTAACGGATCCTGAAGGTAACATCACTGAATTTGAATACAATAACCTCCCTGGACTGGTGGCAAAACTAAAGGATGCTGAAGGACGTTACGCTGATTACACTTATGATGGAATCGGAAGACTGACAGAGGTGAAATATAACAATTCACGAACTCAGAATTTTTCCTATAATGGTCTGGACAGCCTGACCGAAGAAACACATCCTGAAGCAGGAGCCATAAGCTACACCTATAATTCAGAGAATAACATCTCGAAAAAAAATTGGGAGGGAAAAGAAATTAACTATTCCTATAATTCATCGAATCAATTGACGAGTACTAACTCCGGTGATGAAACAGTCACTTATGAATATGATTCAAATGGGAGAGTTAAAAAAATATCCAGCAATAAGGGCTGGTACAGGGATAATATCCAGTACAATTCTCTGGGTTCGATCACTTCGGAGAGACAATATACTCCTGGATTGGGTGCCAAAACTCTGACTTATACGTATGATAACAACAACAATCTTAATTCCATTGTCTATCCGGATGAAAGCACATTGATCTATACAAATAATGGCCTGAACATGCCTGAAACAGCCAATTTTAACGCGAAGAGCCTTATCGGTCAGATGACTTACAGTATAAATAAGCAGCCGGCATATATGGATATAAGCGGAAACGGTACCGAATTCAATGCTGCTTACAATAGTTCTGGATTTTTATCTTCGGCATCGCTGAAAAAAAGCGGCATCGTGCTTTACAATTCCTCCTATGAGTACGATGGAGTGGGAAATATTACATCCATCTCAAATGATCTGGATGCATCATTTGGTTATGATAGCCTCAACAGATTGACTTCAGCAGCTTATACACCTTATGGTGTTGGAAGAGTGGATAGCTTTTCCTATACATATGACGAATACGGGAATATGAAGACCGTTAAAGAAGATGGCAATACAATTTTCAGCAAAACCTATACCAGCAAGAATCAGATAAGCGGATACAGTTATGACGACAGAGGTAATCTGACATCAGACAGCAACTATCAGTACGTTTGGGACAATCAGAATCGTCTAGAAGAAGTAAAGAATGTCGGAGAGGCTTCTCTTGGAAGTTATCTCTACGATGAAAGGGGATTGCGTTTAAAAGCGACCAAAGAGCCGTTACCTCCCGCATTGCCCGAGATCAACGTTAAGCAGGGCACAACCAACATCCCTGATGGGGGGAGTTTCAATTTTGGCTCACGTGAGGTAGGCACTAACACCGATAAAACCTTTACCATTGAAAACACAGGCGAGGGCGATTTAACCCTGAGCGGCTCTCCGATTATTCAAATCACCGGGGAATACGCCAATCAATTCAGTGTTCAGCAGCAGCCCACTTCGCCTGTTTCGCCGGGAAACAGCACCACTTTTATCATACGGTTTAGCCCCACTTCTGAAGGGAGCAAGACAGCCTCGATCTCCATCGCGAATAATGATTCAGATGAGAACCCGTATAACATAACACTTAACGGTACTGGATTTACATCAGAGCCAGAAATGAACGTCAAGCAGGGCGAGGTAAGTATCCCAGATGACGGAATTTCCCGTTATGGTACACATGAAGTTGGCACGAATACAGATGTGACCTTAACCATTGAAAATACAGGCGAGGGCGATCTAATACTTAGCGGCTCGCCCATTATACAAATCAGCGGCACACATGCCGACCAATTC
>JABAOH010002327.1_pt1 | contig 76711 bp, 82 predicted proteins | sample 7062181 | NCBI WGS metagenome assembly JABAOH01 (sample SAMN14538630, study PRJNA623070) | marine sediment metagenome | biome: marine biome [ENVO:00000428]; feature: marine pelagic biome [ENVO:01000023]; material: deep marine sediment [ENVO:00002113]; isolation source: pool of 5 deep marine... | reverse complement strand
CACCAATGCCTGTCTTAAGGATCACGTCAAGCTTGCTGACTACATAGCCTACTGAGGATTCCTCAGAAGTTTTAAGCTCTTTCTTCATTGCTTCGAGAGCTTTCTTGAACGAGCCTGCCAACTGGGTAGGCGTTGCTATAGGCCTTTTTGCCTCAGCCTTAATGGCATCGTACTTTTCAAGAATAACTGTGTATTTTGAAGTCAAATCGGCCACGGTTGCCTTTAGTGCTTTGTTTTCTTTGAGAACTGCATTGTACTCGTCGGTTTGGGACCTAAGGTTTTTTTGTAGTTGAGCTATTGTTTTTTCCTTGTCTGACAGCTGAGCATCCTTTTGAACCAGTATGCCTTTCGCATTGTCCAACTCGGCTTTTAAGTCCGTGAATTGTTTCTGAACCTTAGCCAATTCTTCAGTCTTGACTTTTAGATCTTTTCCTATTCTTTCTATCTCCGACTCAAGCTCAGCTATACTACGAGGCATAACTCTCACCCATAACTTCTTCTACTCAGTAATATCTGAACGTATTTTATGCTTTCGCCAGTACAATGTTCACGGAGTCCCCCACATTGGCTCTTGCATCTGCTTCGGGGCTTTGTCTGGTGACAGTGTCGGGGGTCTCAGTACTGACTTCATAGGATACTTCGCCCAATACAAGCTTAGCATTGCCAATGGCCTTTTCAGCGTCCTCCTTTGTCTTCCCCACTACATCAGGAACCAGTGTTAAAGCTGTAGCAACTGGAGGAGGGATTGGAACTATCTTAAAACTCATCTCACTAGCTCCAGTATATTCGAAGTCAAACGAGTTCTTATAAGTGGCATTATAAGGAGCCAAACGGAGAAAGTATGGCAGTTTCTTCTTCCCTGAAGTTTCGCTTTCGGAATGCATAGAAACAGATACTTTCAGTACGGCGTTAACTTCAGGTATCTGGTACCACGTTGCTTGTACACCAGCATCTCGTAAGTCCTTTAGGTCAGGATCAGTGAAAATCCTTTTCTGAAAATCTATAGACTGTTCATCGAAAGCCTTTTGCGCGTCTGCTACGCCTTTCGCAATTTGGGCAAGCATTTCTCCAAAAGGCACGACCAACTCATCTCTAATGGATTCTATTTGGTTACTGTTCTGTGGCATTCATAAAATCCTCCTTGGATTTAGAAGTTTAACCTTCCTCTATTCATAGCTATCAAATTATAGCCTTATATGACTTTCGCGCCCTGTGTCCGTCTATTGCTCATAGCTTGCTTTTTTTCGCTGCTACATCAATGGCTGTCTTCATCTGATCAATCGACGCTTCCGCATCTTTGATCGCTTCCTTTGTTACATCAATCGATGATTTCGTTTCTTCAATTGCTGTTCTGGCTGTATTGATCGTTAATTTTGCTACGTCAATTGCTGAAGCTAGATCGCCTGTAACCTTATCAATATCTGATTGGTCTTGAGTAATAGCCATTCGATGTGTTCTTTCTGTATCTGTCAAGATCTCTTCCAGAGATAGAGCGCGCGCTTGGAAAGCACTCAATGAGAACTATGATATAGAGTGAAGAGGAAGATTTCTGCTCTGCTACTACAGCCTTGGCTTTTAGCGTCTAAACTTCAGGAAAAGCGAAGTAGAAAGTGTTGGGTTAAGTCTGCAAAGCCGCTTAGAATTGGGTGCAAGACCGAAAACAGTGTGCGCCTTAGGAAGCGCGAAGACCCAAGTGCAAAGTTAATTTATAAATCTACTATAATATGGTAACCTATGAGCTTCTATCTTTACTTGAACCTTGTCATAATTGCATTTCCTCTTGTCTTCTCGTTTAACAGAAGGATTAGATTCTACTCAAAGACAAGACCATTCCTGATTGCATTGGCTCTTGTTGGAGTCTTTTTCGTTGGATGGGACGTTCTTGCTACTCACAGAGGACACTGGTCATTCAATCCGTCTTATGTGGGCCAAACAAAGCTCTTAGGTCTTCCGTTAGAGGAGATGCTTTTCTTTGTTACAGTACCTTTCAGTTGTCTTTTCGTTTTTGAATCAATCATCCACTTTCTTGGGGACACCAGACTTTTTTCACCAAACAAGTGGGCTTTTGGAGGTATAGGACTCCTCTTAATCGCCACATCATTCGGATTTTTCGATAAGGAATATACTTTTCTGGCAATTCTTTCAGCTGGTCTGACCATGCTGTTTGTATCCTTGGTCAATATTCGCATTTTTTCCTCGAGGGCTTACTGGATCTATATTGTTGTGACGCTGTTTTTGTTTCTCATATTCAATTTCATACTTACCTCTCTTCCAGTAGTCGAATACTCTTCGTCGGCCATCAGCAATATACGTGTGATTACGATACCGATAGAAGACTTCTTGTTCAATTTCTCTATGCTTACGGCCTATCTTACAGTGTATCTCTGGGCTTCAGGGAGTTTTAGATCAAAATAGATATCATTTCCTTGGCATCCTGAAGTCATGTTCCTTTGATATCAGTCCTGCTGTTACGAGTCCAGAAATATATATAGTAGGCAGTCCGCTTCCAGGATGTGTTCCCCCTCCAACCAAGAAGAGATTCTCCAGTTCTTCAAATTTGTTATGAGGTCTAAAATACAGCATTTGAGAAAGATTATGCGCTAGGTTGAATGTTGCTCCAATGTAAACATTGTAGTTTTCCTCCCATTCATATGGCGTAATCGTCTTTTCAATCTCTATATGTTCGCGAATATCGTTCATAGGTGTTCTTGTCTCAACTGTTTTCAACAAGTTTTCCTTGAACTCTTTTTCTTTCTTAATCCAATCAATTTTGCTGCGATTATTGGGAACTGGCACCAGTAAGTAGATAGTCGATTTGCCCTTGGGTGCCAGAGTGTCGTCTGTAACGCATGCATTCTGTAGGTAAAAAGAGTATTCCGATGATAGCCTGCCTTCATAAATGTCGTTGAGATTTGAGCGGTAGTTATCTGCGAATATTATGTTGTGGTGAGGAGCAATGTATTTCTTGTCAACTCCCAAGTAGAGCATGAACGTTGAGCAAGAGAATCTCTTCTTCTTAAGGTTCTCAGAAGAATACTTGCTGAGCAAATTCTGCTCAACAAGCTTTCTCATGGCATAGCCAAAATCAGCGTTAACAACAACTTTGTCGAAAGCAATTCTTCTACCTCCCTCCAACTGCACGCCGGTAACCTTTTTTCCAACTGTCACAATTTTTTCGGCTTTTGTTCGAGTGAGTACAACTCCATTTTCTTCCTCAACCACTTTGACCATTGCTTTTGATATTCCGTTCAAACCACCCATGACATGATATATGCCGAATTCGTGTTCAACAAAAGGAATCATCGTGAAAGCAGCCGGACACTCCCAAGGTGACATTCCCAGATACTTAGATTGAAAGGTGAAGCAGACTCGTAATTTTTCATCTTTGAAATACTTTCCCAAGTTATTGAAGATTGAGCCACCCAGAAAAAGCGAAGGTATAGCAGCTATGATCTTCGGAGATAAGAATGACAGCAAGCTCGAATATTCACGGTATAAGCTCGACATAATTTTCTGATATCTTCCCCTTTCTTTTGAATAGAACTTGTCAAGTCCTTTTTTGTACTGTGGAAACAGTCGGTCAAGTTCTTCTCTCATTCTTTCTTTATTGCTGCTCATTTGAATGTTGAAGTCTGGAAAGCTGAGCTGATACATAGGGTCAATCTGCTTGAATTCTAGATAATCCTCGCTTTTTCGACCACAGAGTTCGAAAAGCTCATCGAGGACGAATTTCATCATAAGGAAGGTAGGTCCTACGTCGAACTTGAACTCACCTAGCTTTAGGAGAGAATTTCGTCCGCCCACTTCTTCTCTTTTCTCAAATACAGTAACGTCGAATCCTCTATGCGCTAGAAGCATGGCGCAGCTTAATCCGCCGGGCCCTCCTCCGATGATTCCGATTTTTCCAGTTTTCCCCACCTTTTTTTTGTTCGGAAGCATAAGTAGATCAAATCCGATTTGTCAAATCTTACCCACGCCTTTATGTCTTTCCAAGCCTAATATGTATTATTTTCTCAGGATGCCAACGATCAAGAAACTCACGACAAGAAGGCTAGCGTGAGAGATACTATGCTAAATGATGTAACTGAACTACGGATGTGCAGATGATCGTGTGCAGCATCTGAGAGACGTACCCATAGAAAGGACAAAAGAACTATCTAACAAGTCAAGACTTGCCTAAATTGCGACCATCTACGCATTTCTCGTCTATTTCAATTGTTAGGGGTGGATATTTGGGCAATGTTTAAATATGACATACGTCATACTTCGTGAAGAAGGCGAAACCGAAGTTGCCTTACAGCTTTATCTATGATCTGACACGTCTGTCGCAGGGCGCATTGAAACAAGTATTTGAGTCAGCCTACGAAGCTAGATTACACAAGATTCTGAGTAGTAACGCGAAGAGACTCGTAAAGACATTAAAGATTGATCAGGCTACAGGGTTAAATCTCACTGACGCTATAACGCTTGTTGAAGATCTTATTGAAGTGCAGGCTGCCAACAAGCTCCAAAGAGAAGAGTTTGAGGAGGCTGAACGAAAGGCGTTACTTCTTCCTCACTGTGCAAGATCTCGTATGGATAGGCATTGTATGGCGGATTTTGACGCTGATGTTCCCACGTATAACTGCCAAAGCTGTCGAGATTATTGTATCATCAATAAGGCCACGGCGCTTGGCAAAGCAGAAGGCTACGATGTTTATGTTGTTCCAGGCGGAGCCTGCGCTGAGAAAATATTGAAGGATAGAAAGTATGAGGGAGTTGTAGGTGTGGCTTGTGGTATGGAGTTGAAGATGGGGCTCCCCTTGTTGAAGAAGCTTGGTATACCTGGTCAAGGGATTTTCTTAACAAAGAACGGCTGCTCCAATACGAATTTTAATCTGCAAAGTCTGGAAAGTATATTATAACAATTGGGCGTAAAGCAGTCTGTGTTCGGCTCATTCACAGGATCGTGATTGTCACTTGACAAGCATCAACTAAAATGTCGGGAACAAGATGATTGTGGGTATTCTGATTTATTTGCTTACTGTCATAGCTATCTTCATCATGATGGAAGGAGTAGCCTGGTTGCTTCATAAGTACATAATGCACGGTCCTGGATGGTATCTTCATGAAGATCATCACCGTCCTAGAAAGGGACGTTTTGAGAAAAATGACGTGTTTGGACTATTTTTCGGTGTAATTTCCTTTCTCTTCATTTTTACTGGATTATTATCAGAATTTGACATCAAGCTTGCCATTGGCATCGGCATAATGCTATATGGGCTAGGGTACTTTTTAGTGCATGACATATTCTTCCACAGGAGGATAAAGATGAGTTATCGTCCGAAGGGCAAGTATTTGAAACGGGTTTTACATGCACATGCGGTTCATCATCGAAAAAGTACCTCAAAAACTGGTGTAAGTTTCGGGTTTTTATACGCAAGTCGAAAATATGCAGCATGAAAACGCCGTGCGCGACAGGGCACGTATGTGTCCTCTTGATTCGGGGAAAATGGGTCAACGGCATCTGCATTTCCACCAGTTTGTAGTCCAAAAGGTTTTTACGAAAGGAAACGGCTTGTTGAATAGTGAGCAAAATGGCAAAGACCACGAAGGATCTTGGTCAAATACTGATACAGCTAATCGATAAGCTTGCGGGGAAAAAGTCTGATATCAAACTCACCTTTCAGGATCTAACACTCGACACAGGCATGGTAAAAGTCAAGCTTAACGGATCAATAGTTCTAGATGTGCTGTACGTCTCTGAAAAATAGCGATTCCATCTTCAACGGTGAAGTCTTGAACACGCTGGCGTGGCTAATCAGTTTCCTCAAGTCAGGGACAGCTAGCTTTTTCATCAATGGAACTGAAAGCCTTCATCTGAAGATAGAGAGAGAAAGAATCAATCTTAATTTAATGAAGAAGGATCTATTGATGAATCTACTCGAGAGCGCTGATGTTAGAAGAAACTCTCTTTTCAAGAAACTCACGATAGTGAGGAAAATTGCCCAGGAACTAAGGGACAAAGGACTTACCTTGACTATTTCTTACAAAGGCGCTCTATTGCTGACGCTAGGTTCGCAAGCAAAACCCACCTTGTCGCAAGCTGTTACTGGGACTGATGCAATAGAAATAAACAACCTTAAGCAGTTAAAGCAGATCCTAGCTTAGGGAAATAGGCGAGTGGGAAATCCTGGAAATTCGTCTTTCCCGGCGTCAGATTGGAAATACGTTCAATAGTTTTGGGCATCTAGGCAAGAGCCCTTTCGACTCCGCTCGCGTCTAGAGGCTGTGGGAATCTTCAGCAATGAACAAGCAACTATGCAGACTATTCTGGCTGGACTTTGGTTCTATACATCAGATCCGGGACTTCATATTAGCTTTGCTTGTTTCTCTGATGAAACCAGATTTGAGACTTTGACACCTACGAGGCGTATCTTCCTTTGTGGAGTGAGGTACTGCCGCATTAACTCGCTCGACACTTTCTGGAGGCTTTGCAGATTGTCAGTTGCAAAAGGCAGAGTCTTTCCATGTGTATGCGTCTCGAAATGTCTGTATCGGACTTTAATCGTGATAGTTCTAAAACAAAGGTCTTGCCTTGCCACATCTGCATGTACTTGTCTTGAAAGATTGTCTAAAGTGTCCAGTATAAATTCAGAATCTGCTGTGTCTTCTTCAAAAGTCAGTTCGCGACTCACCGATTTCACGTCATGGCTTTCTTCTACTTTGCTTCTGTCGACGCCATGGGCCATCAAGTAAAGCTGAGTACCCATGACACCGAACGTTTCGGCAAGTACTGTCGGGTCATAGTTAGCAAGTTCTCCTATTGTACTAATTCCCATCTCTTCCAGTTTCTTCGCGGTTTTCCTCCCTACCCACAACAGTTTGCGCACGGGTAATGGATCGAGGAATTTTTTCACATCTTCTTCTTTCACTATTGTTAGACCATCTGGCTTTTCAAAGTCGCTAGCTATCTTGGCTACCAGTTTATTCGGGCCTATGCCTATTGAGCATGTCAGTTTCTCCTTGCTGTAAATCTCTGCCTTTATTCGGCGGCCCAAGTCTCTCGCTTCTGAATGGCTCTTCACCTTTGAGGTGATGTCCAGGAATGCTTCATCTATCCCCCATTGTTCGAATCTTTCTGCATATAGACGGAGGAGTTGCATTATTCTCTTGGAAACCTTTCCGTAAAGCTTGTAGTTGACTGGTCGATAGATGGCTTCAGGACAGAGCTTCCAAGCCCTTGAGATCGGCAGACCAGACTTGATGCCAAACTCTCTCGCCTGATAATTGCATGTACTGACTACGCCTCTTCCTTTTCCTCCCTTTGGATCGGCTCCAACGACTACTGGTTTTCCCTTAAACTCAGGATGTTCTCTCTCCTCGACTGCGGTGAAAAAATGATCCATATCTACGTGGGCTATTACCCTCGTTTCTTCACTCATGGTCTTTCTATTCCACATACATGCGCGTCGATTTGTACTAGTTATATCGTCCTGTATGAGCGATCAGTTCGTGCTTAGTTTCACTAACGATTCACTATTCATAACTCTTAATGGTTTCGACCTTGGATTTAGTAGAGGATGGAGGAAAACAGGGTTGAAAGCTGTTTCGAAGGAAGACGCCGAGAAGATAGTTGTTGACTTTGTCAAGGAGAAGAAGGATGCTGAAAGAGTGGATGTATCGATGGTGGAGCAGAAGAAAGAAGCATGGATAGTTAGCGGGACCTGCCCAATAGATTTGGAAGGTCATCCTTGGACCGAGAGATTCGAAGTCATTGTTGACAGGAAAGGAAACGTAAGATCATCATATTTCTCTTTGCTGTAGATGAATTGATTCTTGGTTGAGATTTGGGATTTCATCAGTATAACCGCTGTGTTCGCTAACTGAGAGTGAGATCTCTGAACTACCTCGGGACTCCTGGGCTGATGTCGTCGGTTTCAGGTTGACCGGTTTCAAACCATGTTTGTCCAGTCTTTGCCAATAGTATTGTTCAATTCTCGTGCCCCCTAGGTTTCGTTGAAAGTTTTAATTGTCGAATTCTTGGATGTGTACCAAAGCGCGAAATTTAACATTACACAAATTATATAAGTAGTTTAAAGTGATTAATGGTATTCGAGGAATGAATATGGCAAGTCAAATGGAGACAATAATTGTAGTATTGGTGGTCATTGCTATCATTATGTCTGCCGGCAGTCTTTGGTATGGCTTCTCTGTGATTGGAGAGGTCACCAATTTAACATCAAGCGTTACAGATTTGACAGACAACATTGCGAGCCTAGTGGATGAGCTTTCAGATTTGGGGCTGAATCTTTCGGATATCAAGGGTCAACTGGCGGATATACAAAGTCAGCTAGCACCAAGAGCAACGATTACGGTGATTGGGCCTTGGTCTGGCGAAGAAAGGGAAGCTTTCATGCCTGTTCTTAACGAGTTTGAACGAAGAACTGGAATAAACGTCAGATATCGTATCTATAGGGCAGAGGATTTGGCCACGATATTGCCTGCCCAGTTCGATGCTGGCAAGACACCTGGTGATTTGATATTCATGTGGCCATGGTACATAAGTGAGCTAGGGGCTGATGGAGACGCACTGAATGTCACAGACTGGATAGATGAATCAACTCTCTCGCCAGGTGCTTTGGATCCTGTGAAAGCTGATGGCACGATTTACGGAGGAGCATATACAGGAAAGGTGAAGCCAGGATTCTGGTATAGGAAATCATTCTTTGAAACTAATAATCTTACGGAGCCTGAAACTTGGACAGAATTTGAAGAGCTACTCCACAATATCTCACTGGTTCCAGGCATAGTCAACCCAATAGCCACCGGAGACGGTGTCGGATGGCCTATCTCAGACGTTGTTGATCACATCATAGTTGCAAACGGAAGCGTTACCCTCCAGCAGGACTTGATTGCTGGTAATGTCGACTGGACAAGTGCTGAAGTGAAGGAGATATTCAATGATACGCTGGTGAGATGGTTGGAAGCTGGATACTTCAGTGAACCCATTGAGTGGACTACTGCTGTAGATCTGTGGTGGGATGGAGACTACGGTCTGTACTTCATGGGTAGCTGGATAACGGGAATGGTTGACAATCCTGATGATCTCGGTGTCTTCTCTCTACCTGGAACTGGTGGACTAGTGTTTGCCGCCGACTACTTCTTCGTACCAACCTATACTGAGCATCTAGAAGAAGTGGAAGAACTATTCAAGTTCTTGATCAGCGAAGATGCCCAAGAAGTCCAGGTTGGTGAGGGTGGACATCTCGCCACGAACATAGGTGTGTCTATTGCAGCTTATCCTCCAGTTGACAGAGAAGTGGCTGAACTCCTAGAAGGAGTAGATCTCTTGCTTGATATGGATGACACAATCGGCGGAGAATTCCAGACTACATTCTGGGATCAACTGCAATACCTGTGGGCGCACCCCGAAGCCTTAGACAGCGTGCTAGCCGCTATACAGGAAAAGGTTCCATAACAAGCGAGGGAAGTGAAATCAAAAGCCCGAAAGTGATACTCCCTTTTTTTTTACCTGCTCTAAGCCTTATAATCATGTTTGTCATTTTTCCTGTCTTGCAGACGATATACATCAGCTTTTTCTCCCCAGCCGGAGATTTCGCCGGACTCGAAAACTACTATGACGTCTTATCAAGCAGAGAAATACTGAACCTGGAAGGATTTCCCAAATATCCTCCGCTAGGAGCGCTGATTCACAATCTAATATGGATACTAATTCATCTCCCTTTATCGCTCTTTTCCGGTCTGGCTTTGGCTATTATACTGAGAGATGTAAAGGGCGCCTCCGTTGTGAAGTCAATAATATTTCTTGGGATGGTTACGCCGTTGATCGTCGGAGGAATAATGCTGCGTTTCACCTTCGACAAACAAGTAGGAATACTGAATGGCCTTCTAACATCTGTAGGTTTGGAGAATCTGACAAGGACATGGACTGCTGATCCTGAGACAGGACTCTTTGCAGAGATCTTCGGTGGAGTCTGGCTGTGGACTGGCTTCAGCATGATTCTCTACTCCGCGGGACTGGCAACAATACCTAGAGACTACTTCGAAGCAGCAAAGATAGATGGAGCATCTCCCTTCCGCACATTCTACCGTATAACCCTCCCTCTACTCAGGCCTGTGACTCAGGTCATCATGACAATGACAATACTGTGGGAACTCAAGATCTTCGACCTAGTCTACATCGTAAACACACAAGGTGGCCCAGGAAAATCTACTACAGTGCTCGCTTTGGAGATGTACTTGAAGTTTGCTAGCCGTCTCTACAACCAAGCAGCTGTCATAGCGACGTTTCTCACTTTGTTAACATTGATTGTCGCGATAGGCATGGTTAGATATATGGTGAAAAAATGAGAATAAAAAAATCTACCGTAATCCTGCATCTAATCGCTTGGCTAAGTGCTCTGTTGTGGTTGATACCTCTCTTAGGATCTTTTATGGCTTCAGTCAGACCTTATAGGGAGATACTTCATGGATGGTGGGATTTCACCGAGTTCAATCCTTCTTTGGACAATTTTGCTGAAGCCATGTTCTACTCTGATTTCCCTCTAGCAAGGGGGATTCTGAACTCCTTACTTGTTGCAGTTCCTGCGACGATAATTCCAATTCTAGTAGCCTCCCTTGCAGGTTATGGATTTGCTAGATTCAGTTTTCCAATGAAGACCTATTTATTTGTGGCCCTCGTTCTTCTGATGTCAGTTCCTCAGCAGATGATTGCTGTACCAATATACAGAATCTTACTGTCGATGGGGCTAATAGACACCTTTCTAGGTTTGATTCTTGTCCACGCGGCTTGGGGTCTTCCATGGATCATTCTGTTTATGAGAAACTATTTCTCAACACTTCCCATCGAGATCGAGGAAGCCGCCAGGGTGGACGGAGCTTCAGATTTCAAGATCTTCCGCAAAATTGTGATTCCAATGACTCTACCCGCTTTTGCATCTGCGGCAGTATTGCAGTTCATGTGGGTCTGGAATGACTTCTTCTTGGCACTGCTGATAATCGGTTCTTCGGATAACTATCTAGCCGTACAACGTCTTCCATACATGAAGGGATTATATCATTATGACCACAGCTTACTAGCTGCTGGATCCATGATCGTCACAATCATACCTATGATACTTTTCATAGTGCTTCAGAAATACTACATCAAAGGCATGATCGGCTGGACAGTGAAAGGATAAATTCTCACTGTGACTCACCAAACCTGTCGGTGCAATGTTGACTGTTCCATATCATGTCAAGTAGCCCAGCGCTAGACCATGCCTGCAGGGGGTTAGATGGGACTTTCTTTGCCGACCGATCTGATAGGTCTACTAAATCCTCTACGAAAGTGTAGAACTCAGGTATTTTTCCCAGTTTGAAAAAGGCTCTGAACAAGGCATTCTTAATCTTCTCGGCATGGAAAGTGAACCCAAGGCTTTTCAATCCTTTATAGATGATCCAGTTGTCATGGGGCCAGATGCATCCCAGATGATGGCTATAAGGATCGAAATCTGTCTCCCTTATAGAATGGCTTCTTATGCCGTAGGGCGTCCATAGATCTGGCTGAAAGAGCCTTGAGACCAGAGGCTTAGTTTTTTCTTCCGAAACTATTCCGGTGAAAAGAAGATGACCAGGATTTGACGTGACAGCCTTCCTCTGCTCTTTCCTCCTGTCCAAGGCCAAAGCAAAGAACCCTTCATCTCTCATCCAGAAATCTCTGTTTAAACTTTTTTTCAGCGACTGTGCTCTTCTTAAGGCTTCTTCAGAGATGTTTTTCTTCATGAACCTCTTGGCTAGGAATGCGATGTCCAGATACGCAAGGTAAGCATAGCCCTGAACTTCAATGATCGCTACTGGAGGATCGATTTTCAAGTGGTCTACATCTCCATCTTTCCATCCTTGATGGAACAATCCTTGAGGGTTTCTCCTATTGTATTCTATGTAGCCGTCTTCATCCTTGTCTCCGAATGTCTTCATCCATTCAAAAGCTGCTAGGAGATTTTCTAGGATCTCTACAATGAAGGATTTGTCACCAGTCAGTCTGAAATATTCTGTGGCTACAACAATGAAAAGTGACGTGCTATCGGCGCTTCCGTAATAGGGAAATTTCCAGTGCGGTAGCTCATTTCGCTCTTCAGAAGTCTTTCTGTGTTCATGCAAGATCTTTCCGGGTTCTTCCTCTGATAATGGGTCGATTTTCTTGCCTTGATAAAAGGCTAGGGCATTGATCGAAGCCCTTGCGACAGATGGTTCTATTTTGAGCATCTGCCAACTAGAAATCAACGAGTCGCGTCCGAAGAGTGTGTTGTATCTTGGATGACCAGCGTTAAGGTAGCCATCTGGGCTTTTCAATCTTTGAATGTCATGAAGCAGTGATTGTTTTATTTTCTTCAGAGACATATGATTCTAGCTTGAGTGATTCTAAGAACCTATTCTCCTTTTTTCAGCTTTTATAAAGGCTAGGGATTTCTGTGTCTTCTTGTCGAACAAGTAGATCTTGCTGGGTGGAAACTCCATCCAGAGTTCATCTTGAATCTGGAAGTCTGGTTCGACTAGGGCCTTTATGATGCTCTTCCCAACTTCCAAATCTAATATCATCCGCTCTCCAAGCGGTTCTGTAGTGTACAATTCGGCTTTGATCAGATCAGTCCTTCCCTCTTCCTCGGTATGGATCTTTATGTGCTGCGGTCTTATTGCAAGTATCAAATCGCTGGAGCTTGCATATTTCGTGGCGATCTCCGCTAGTTCCTCTGGTAAGTGATATTTGAATTCTCCGGCGTCAAGAACTCTTTCTTCTGTCAGTGTACAGTCGAAGAAGTTTGCCGGGGGGCTTCCGACAAAGCCAGCTACGAAGACGTTAGAGGGTTGATCATAGATCTGATCTGGCATGTTGAATTGCTGGAGTAGTCCTCCTTCTAGAATGGCGACTCTGTCAGCCATTGTCATTGCTTCCACCTGGTCATGGGTAACATAGATCGTCGTAACACCGATTTCCTTCTGAAGCTTCTTGAGTTCTGCTCGCATGTAGATTCTTAACTTCGCATCAAGATTGCTTAGCGGTTCATCCATGAGAAAGACTTGCGGTTCTCTGACTATTGCTCTGCCCAAGGCGACTCTCTGTCTTTGACCCCCGCTCAACTGCTTTGGCTTCCGATCTAGAAGAGGCTCTATCTTGAGTAGACTCGCCGTCGCGTGAACCCTAGTTTTGATCTCATCTTTCGGAACCTTTGCGTTTTCCAATGGAAAGGAAAGATTGTCGAAGACAGTCATGTGAGGATAGAGCGCGTAGCTCTGAAAGACCATAGCTACGTTTCTATCCTTGGGGTCCAAGTCGTTGACGAGTTCGTTTCCAATATAGATTTCTCCTTCATCAGGAACTTCCAGTCCTGCAATACATCTAAGGGCTGTAGTCTTTCCGCATCCAGATGGTCCGAGAAAGACGACGAACTCCTTATCTTTCGCCTCCAATGACAGCTCGTTAACCGCCACTACTTCCCCGAAACGTTTCGTCACACCTTTGAGGCTTACTCTAGCCAAAACGTCACTACTCAGTTTTCAGGTATTATCCTGAGCTATATAAAGAAGATACTCGAGAAACAAATATAAACGCTACTTCTGAAAGCCCTAATGTCTTGAGGGAAGAATTTGACCTCCGTTTCCGTGGATAATGTATCGATCAACTCATATGAACCTGTTGTGGGTAAAACAGTTATAGAGGAGATTAAGGCAGCGGCTGAAAAGCTGTCGGAGAAAAGCGTGTGCCACGTAAATTCCACCTCACTAGGAGGGGGCGTCGCCGAAATTCTTCATAGATTAGTTCCGCTAATGAGAGATCTGGGCCTGGATACCGAATGGAAAGTAATCGAAGGATCCCTTGAATTCTTCGAAGCAACAAAGACTATCCACAATGGTCTTCAAGGTATGGACGTACCGTTGACAGAAGAGATGAAGGGAACATACATCCAGTACAACGAGATGAACGCTCAAAAGATCAAACTAGACCATGACTTTGTCGTAGTCCATGACAATCAACCTGCAGCCATTATAAGCCACACCGTGACGAGGGAAAAATGGCTGTGGCGCTGTCACATAGATCTGTCTACTCCTGGAAAGAGATACATAGAATTCCTCGTCCCCCATCTTCTCAAGTACGATACGCTAATCTTCACCATGGAAAAGTCTGTGCCGAAGCAATTAGAATCAAAAAGGACGGCTATAATCACACCATCAATAGATCCTCTGAGTGACAAGAACAGAACTCTATCAGAGACCACAGTACTATCCGTCTTGGATAAATTTGATGTTGACAGTGAACGACCTGTAATAACCCAAGTATCTCGGTTTGACCCCTGGAAGGATCCTCTAGGCGTCATCGATGTTTATAGACAGGTCAAGAAGAAGATACCAGGTGTTCAGCTACTCTTGATAACCAGCATGGCCACAGATGATCCCGAAGGATGGACATACTATGAGAAGACCGCCAGATACGCGGGTCAAGACTATGATGTACACTTACTTATGAACATGCAAGGAGTAGGGAACGTTGAAGTGAATGCGTTTCAGAGAGCCTCGGATGTTGTTCTTCAAAAATCGATACGAGAAGGATTCGGCTTAACCGTGGCAGAAGCATTATGGAAACAGACGCCCGTAGTTGCAGGCGATGCCGGAGGCATTCCACTTCAGGTAATCCAAGGAAAAACTGGATATCTAGTCAGCAGCATCGAAGAAGCAGCCGAGAAAACCATCTTTCTGCTAGAACATCCCGAAAAGGCCAAGCAAATCGGAAGAAAAGGGAAAGAACACGTTCTGAAAAACTTTCTGATAACAAGGCATGTTCTTGCCTACCTTGAAACCTTCTTGCGGGAAAGCGGAGGCAATCAGAACATCGGACACTGAAGGAAGCGCAGACAGATAGCTTTCGGAAGTGTCAAGAACAGATCTGCCGTCAGAGCGAATTCTTCTCTGACTCTCTTTCAGTTCGATGTCGCTAGACATATTACAGGGAAAATCATCTTCATAGTTGAAGCNNTTCTTAAGTAGGCTTGGGAAGCCCGGTGGTGTAGCGGTCAAGCATGGCGGGCTCTGGACCCGCTGACGAGAGTTCGAATCTCTCCCGGGCTACCATTCGTGCTATTGATATATGTTAATCACTTTCGATAGGTGAGCGGGATGAAGGTTTTCGAACCAGGAAGAATGGGACAGTTACTTGTCAGAAACAGGCTTGTTAGATCGGCCACATATGAAGCATTGGCCACTGAAAATGGTCGGGTGACAGACAAACTCGTAGACCTGCACAAGACTCTAGCCAAGGGTGGAGTTGGACTGATAATCACTGGGTACACTTACGTTCAAGAGATTGGGAAGGGGGCTCCTCACATGACAGGAATCGACAGAGATGATCTGATTCCTGGATTGAGAAGAATCACAGAGGCAGTCCACACTTGCGGTGAAGGCTGCAAAGTTGCAGTTCAGTTGACTCACTGTGGTCGTCAGACTGTCTTGGTGGAAAATCCTCCGGCTCCTTCTGCAGTCTTTGAACCAGTAGTGAACAGAATGCCGAAAGAAATGTCAGTAGGAGATATACAGGAAGCAGTTGAGGCTTTTGCTGAAGCTGCAAGAAGGGCAAAGGAAGCAGGTTTTGACGCAGTCCAACTCCACGGCGCTCACGGATACCTTCTGAGCGGATTCCTCTCTCCTTACACGAATAGAAGAACAGATGAATACGGGGGTAACACCAAGAACCGGACAAGGATACTCAAAGAGATCTACTTTAGGATTGCAGAGAAGACAGGGAATGATTTCCCTGTTCTGATAAAGTTGAATGTTAGTGATTTCATAGAAGGCGGAGTAGACCTCAACGAATCCAAGAAGATTGCAGAAAGATTGTCTCGTATAGGTATCGCGGCTATCGAGACTAGTGGAGGCATGTTTGAAACGAGGATACATAACAGGAATTTGACGGCTTCCAGAACCAAAATCACGTCTAAAGATAAAGAAGCTTACTTCCTTCCCTATGCAAGAGAGATTAAGAAGGTTGTCGATGTCCCTTTGATTTTAGTCGGTGGAATAAGATCTCTCGATGTGATTGAGCAGATCCTGAAGGAAGGAAGCGCAGATTTCGTTGCTCTGTCAAGACCTTTGATCAGAGAACCAGACCTCCCTAACAGGTGGTTGAGAAGAATCGGAGGATTGACTGCTCAGTGCATTTCCTGCAACGCATGCTATAAAAGCCTAACGAATGGTGGGGTTCGATGCGTTCAGAAAGAAGAGGCTGAAAAGAAAGTCTGGAAAGAGTCATGACTATGGAAAAGCAGAAGTACTCTGCCATGCTGACAAGAACTCCTGTTTTGAAAAAACGCTTCTGACCAGCGCTATTGTTGATTTGTCACGTTCGCATATGGGTTTTCGGTTTCTCGCATGCTTTTCTGGAATGACTTATTCGGTAGGGTTTCATTCCTATTCCTACGTCTATCCAGGGTCTATCTGTTATTCTTTTGCAGCCAGGCTTTTCATAAACTTTGACCGCTGGATGATTATCTGTTCTCACAAAATAGGGCTGCTGCTTCTGCGTTTTCTAGAGATTCGTTTGTTACAGCCGAAGTTGCTAGTGTTGCATATCGTTTGTTTCATTCTGTTGGGTGGGTGTAGACTTCACCTGTAATCCAAATCTCTAGCAGTTGGAGGAAGGAGCTGGCATAAGAGACTAACTCGTGGTCTTTGAATATTCCATAGGTCGGCTGTTCTTGTATCATCTTGATATACTTCTTCAACTGTGTTACCGGACAGTCTTCTTTGTCTGAAGAAGAGTGGTAAGTTTCTTCGCGTCTTTAGAGCTTTTCGCGCGCTTTACTTGTCACTTTTGTGAAGGTTGTGTTAATTCGGAAGCTTCAGGGAGTGAATTCTTGGCCGAATCTTATGGCAGTTATACCTATGTCTCTCATATCGATTCGATTGTCCTCGTTTACGTCTGCGTGGGGGTCCCACATTGGGTCTGTTGCTGTGCAGCCGAATCTTCGGGCCACAGAGCCTATGTCTCTCATTTCAATTTTGCCATCATGATTCACGTCCCCGCACATGTAAGGAGACATGAGGGGATAGTGGTCAATGTTGTTTTGGGTGATTACATATGGGTTGTCACCGATGCCATCTCCGTTTGTGTCTATCCCTGTGTAGTTGCTCCAAGAATTGCCTGCGTAACCATTGTCCCATCTGTTTAATTCTTCAAGAGTTTGCTCGCAACTTATGTCGTTTGTGTTGTTGAAAAGATTGTTATAGTAGATTGTGCAGTTGTCCACTTCGTTCTCTATGAACATGCCATCAATGTTGTTTAGGATGTTGTTTCTGATGATTCTGATATTATCAGCGATTAAATGCATCCCGACGGTATTGTTCATTATGTTACATTCAAGTATGACCACATCTTTGCTGTGGACAATTATCCCATCTGTCTCAGAACACCCTATCATGGTAAAACCGCTTACTAGTACGTTGCTTCCAGTTATGTTCAACACTGCTTGGTCCGTAGTGTTACCTGTGCTGGCATCAATCGTGGTAGTATCGCTGCCTTCTCCTATTATCTCCAAACTATCTTTGTTCACGACGATACATTCATAGTATGTTCCAGAAAGGACTTGGATTCTGTCGCCCGGCGACGCTTCCAGAATCGCTTGTTGAATTGTCGAGAATTGTGTTGGAACTTTCAGTATACGGCAAGCGGTTATACTAACGTTGCCCCAACATGCGCTTAGTTCGCGATCCGTATCGCAGAAGTCGCTTCTTCCAAAAGCAAGCTTGAACTCTTCTCCTGGCTTCAGATCAGAAATGACTATTCGTCGATAATACCATATTCCAGGCTCGTGTCCGCCAACATATTCCAAGACACGAGTTCCATCGGCAACATATCCCGACAAGTCCGAACGTAACAAGTATAATGATAATTGCTTTCTGTCAAGGTGAGGAGTGATATCGTCATACATGAAATGGCCTTCAACGACAACTCTTCCTGATGGGGGAATAATGAATATCTCAGTATGATAGCCAAAAAACTCGTAGCCAAATTCAAACGCTCCTGGATAACCACAAGTGTTGACTGAAACACCATCTCCATAAGGAGTCGAGATTTCGGCGATGTTAACATATTGCCCGTGCGGAACTGTGCCTTCCATCCATGAACTCGACGTCATGTCAACCGGAAAAGCACACGTTTCACAAAAGAAGAGAGATACAAAGATGAGAAACACAAAAACCTTTCCCTTCATCATCTCCATCTCCCATAGAATGGAGGAAAACGCAGTATTTACTCTTTATGGGAAGTCTGTCAGTCCCCTTTCCACACATTGGTGTATGTCGAAATCCCAACCCCAACCTTTCCTGTTTAGCTTGGAAATCAGAATCTGTACCCTTGCATAATCACAATAAGCAATAGTCTGGTAAGGATGGACATGAGAAGTGAGAATTCCGATAGTAACTAATTTATAAATCATAGTCTCTCAGAAAGTAAGGTCGGAAGACCTTGCCAATAAGAGGATAATCATGACCAAGCTTGAAGATCAGGTCATATCAGCCTTACAAGGCTCAACTGAAGGTCTGACCTTGTCCGAGATAGCTGTGGAAGTAGGTCAATCTGAAAAGAAAGTTTTCAAAGCCTTGCGAAAGCTATTCCAAAAAGGCATGATTGATTCGCAAAACCGCCGGTACAGATCTATCTCTGAATAATTCAAAAAAGGCTGGAGACCTGCCATGTCCAATAGTGAACTCACTCCCGTGGAAGGCCAAGAAGGAAATTTTGCAAAATATTGAAAGAAAAATGTAAGGCAAAGAGACTAGAAGATAGCTTCGCCGTCTTCTGTCTCTCGATCGTGTGGCTTATCGACGATATGAAGATCTGCTTTTATTTGGGACTGTTCCATGTTTCGATTATGAGCTTGCTGTCGCCGCCGGGTTCGAAACTCACTTTGACGTCAATAGAACCTGTGGCTCCTCTTCTTCCCTTTCCAAATTTCTTGAAAGGGAACATGCTGTCTTCAGCTAAGTACACTGGCAGATAGATCAAGTATTTGCCGTCTTTCCTACGAAACAAACGTCCTCTTCCTTCACTAACCATCTTTTAGACACCTCGATTTAATTCTACATTGAGATATGCTAGTATCACGAAGAAGTATTTAAGCTTTATCTCATTTGATTCAATGAAGCATCAATTAACTCAATGAGCAGCTCCAACATGTGAATCGGCTGCAACGAAAACGCAAGTGTAAGTGTAACAGAGAAAATCACTGTTAGTCCAAACGTGACGGAAAGTAAGATTGGCGACCTGAAAACTGCCTAGCATGATTCTCTCATGTCTTCTCAAGAATAGGTAACTTTTTACTGCAAGAAAACCTACTTGTGACGGGAGGAAAAGGCAGGTGGATTCTTCTTTAAGCGATGCACTGGAACGCACAAGCGAGATGCTGAGATTTGGGGCAGCCAATCAAGTTGAGAACTACGAAAGACATTTTTCTTCGCTAAGAAATCTCTACGAAAGTCTGACTTCCAATCTTATGATAATGGATATTGATTGTAAAGAAGCTTCGAATACAGCTGAAGAGTTCTTCGATGACTACGATGTGCGTTTTGCAGGGATAGATGGTACAATGTATTCGCGTCCACTATTCGACCTAGTAATCTTCTTCGGGGGAGCCTATGCCTCAACAGGCAACGTGATCTTTCGAGGTCATCATAAGCCAGAAATCAGATATGACAAGAGAACAATCCGTCGGAGCGCAGGAATCTCAAGCGTTGTACCCGTATATGTCAATGAGATTCCTGATATTGATCAGGCTTTTTTTGAGGGAGAACGCCCTGAAGAAGTGAAGCCATTAGGGGATGAATCTATAATCAGCAATGCTACCATTGCGAATTGGATAATGACCTTTGCTGAATACTATCTTGCCTACAGACTAGCGACAGATCCTGAACAGAAGATCGGCATTATTCTTCTAGACAGAAGCTTGTCGATTGACAGAGCAAGTTTTCTTTATGATACGTCAAAACATCAATTATGGAGAGCTAAAAGCAGTATTGTAGGATATGAGATCGATGGTGAACTTGTTGACAAGAACGATCTGATGATTGCAAGGCAATACGTCTTGAATGAAGGTTTAGGGCTGCCTCCGTCCAGAGGCGACTATTTACGTTACGCTATTATTCATCTGCTAAGGCGAAAGGGCAGTCTCTCTGAAGAGCAGATTTGTGCAGATTTTGAGATAGCAGATGATGAGAGGGCAAGACGAGTGAAGCGATATCTTGACCGTCTCATTGACGCAAATGTGGTGAGTAGAATCAATGGGAATTATGCTCTGGAAACACGATATAGAACCACTTGGAATCGGATTGGGAAGCTTGTAGCAGGCTTGGGCGATCGATTTTTCTCCACAAAGAGATATGATGGCATGACAGCCAATCTAATGAAAATTCTGAAAGATGGAAAAGAACAGTGGCTCACAACACTTGATATCGCATTTTTGACGCTCTTCACTCTTCACATGCTGATGGAAGAATGCTGGAAAAGACGGATCCTCCTAGTGGGCTTGACAAAGGATACGGCTGCAAGAGATTTCAAACGTCAATTAGTACCCATAATGCAGAATGAAGGGCTTCTGAGAAGAGCTGTCTCCCTGAAAGAGTTCGAGAAACTGCCAAATACGGATCGCATGATACTACAGTCAGTCAGTATCCTAAATCCCAATCAAATCGCTCTTCCCTGGGCTCTGGTGGAGTACGACTCCGCCTTCAGAACCATGATTCTAGACCTGAAAAAACGCAAGGGGTATGTCTCAGGAGCGATAAAGAACAGGATAGGCCTTGAAAGAGTATTCTTAAAGACATATGTACAATTGAGTCAAGCCAAAACAGATTTAATGCTTAGAAGCAATGTTCTTCTTTCAGATCGCTTAGTCTACCCAGAATATGATTATAAACCTGAAAATCTCGTCGAATTCTGGAACGAGTTTGGCGGCGCGAAAGAGCCATTGGAGATCATCTTATTCATCAACAAAGACGTTCCAAACAAGCTTCAGACTTTAGTGTTAGCTGTGTTGAGCGCCATGGCACCTTCTAACATACCTGAAGCTTTCGGCCACAACAAACCCCTATTCATTGCTGACAAGATCGCGAAGTGGAACTATGGCCGATTCAAGCGTATCGTGGACACTACAGCGGATTGGATACTCAACAATCATAAGTTGAGAAGATTCATATTTTACATGTCTTCTTTCAGAGAGAGGAGAGCAACAATTGAAGCTGCAAGAAGAGAAAGAATCTAACAGCTTCTGCTTCACAGACTTCGATGGCAGATTCCATGCCAGGCTGGCTGCAGTCATCCCAAAATACTTCACAGGTATTGAAGAAAGCAAGTTGGGAGGCACAGGGGCACGTTACCACTGTCGTGTCAAAGTTGAATATCAGAAAGACTTGATGGGACTCATGGAAGAAGGCATGCTTCTAGCCGTCAAGAACTTTAAACGTTCTCAGGCGAACCAGAAGATATACACGCTTATGGAGATCAGCAGGATCTGGCCAGAGCATTTCGGTCTGCGAGGCTTGTCAGACCATGGCTACTATCCTATGCAGTTTGAGATCATCGAACAGTCAGAGATGGATTGGCAGACAGACGACACCTCTACAATGATGATCCAGATAGATGCAATACCCATAAACTACGATTTGATACTTGACCGAAATCACGATTTCGAGTTCATCAAGGGTTTCTCGTATCCAATTGTTGGGAGTCCCATACATATCTTGAACAGCAACATGATTAATCGCATGTACAACCAACGTATAACTCAGAAGCTAGGTGTAGATGTCTCCAAAACTGTGGAGGATGCTCGAGTCGACCCTAGACTTGGAATCATCAAGATGTTCGAAGCCAGCCAAACCGTTGTACCCATATATGTTGACTTCGAGAAGCTTGTACGTTATCACTTCGGTGTTTTCGCCTTCACAGGAGGCGGAAAAAGCAATCTGATGTCGAACATCCTTAGACGTGTTTTGCTGCACACGCAGGATACGAAGTTTGTGATTTTTGACATAAGCTGTGAATACGTATTTCTGTTGTTGGACATCTTGGCCGATCCAACAGTATCCGCCAAGGTAGTTCTTGAGCGTAGAATAGATTCTCTCGAACAGTTTTTCAATTCCGTCGTCAAGCCGAGGGAATATGAGATAGATGAAAGGATCAAAGCTGGCTTGCGGCAGATCATGGATCAGGACAAACTCGCCTATTATCGGATGGCTCGGCACAAAGTCCCCAACTACGCTCAGTTCTTGGATGAACTCAAGTCTCAGAGAAAAGAGTGCATTAATAGACCCCATTACATAAACGCTATAGACAAGATTCATGACGCTATGCTGGAATACTTGGAAGAACATGGTTTAGGCGAGAAACAAGAAGTAGACGAGGATTTCGTGAAATACATAGACAAAGTTGCAGTCGACGCGGTTCAAGCATTCAAGGTTTCCGACAGAAGCGGATTGTACGCTTGGGCGACAACAAGAAACGAAATAGCTGACATGATCAGGAAAAAGCAGGAAAACGAGAAGGATACACATGGATTGACAGCAGAGATGATCCGCAGACTCTTGGAAGGCGAAAGCAGGCTTATTTGTGCTTCAATCTCAGACCCATTCATTATAAAAGACTTGGTCATAACTCTGACACAGGATCTGCTTGTAAGGAGAAAGAGAAGGTTCAAAGTCAAGCCTTACATTCTTCTGGTTTTCGATGAGGCACAAGAGTTCATACCTGCCTTGAGCGGAACATCAGGCATTGATGCAAAATGCTCTAGATACGTTGAAACTCTGCTCAGACAAGGAAGAAAGTACGGCTTAGGCGCATGCATAGCGACTCAAAGGATCGCCTACCTGAACACTAACGCTTTACAGCAACTCCACACATACTTTGTAGGAACCCTGCCCCGCCCTTATGACCGGGCATTAATCAGTGATACATTCATGATAGATAAAGGAATCTTGGAAAAGACTTTAGAGTTTGCACCTGGAGAGTGGCTTCTGTCAAGCTACATAGCTACAGGTATTGAGAACGTTCCCATATTCATAAAAGCCGACAACGCCGAAAGCGAGATAGAGAAACATCTAGGAGAGACAGCCTAGACACCTGTGATGGCAATTCGTCATCATGGTGAAGGAGCCGGTGTGATGCAGCGAGGGTCACAACTAACAGATGAGAATGCCTAGAGATTTAGTGGCGATCTGATCTATTTATTTGGAGAGGTCAGGAATTCTAGTCGAAAAAAGGAGAGTAATATCCAAGCAGAGTGATCTCTGGTTTCTACGTCCGTTTTGGGATCTGTTCCATAATCGTTTAATATTTGAGCAGGATATCTCTTAGAGGATGTAATATGAGAAAAAAATCAGCGTTAGTTCTGATCTTGTCTGTGTTATTGTCTTTAGGAATGTACAAGACATCTGATCATGTTAAGATTGAGGCAGACAATGGCTACTCACTTTCGTATTTTGACACGAATTCCGAGTATAGCAACGGTACGATTCCGGGGGATCCTCTAGACATTTGGTATGCGTGGGTCAACGTCTCGAAGACTCAGGTTATCTACTATACTCTGGTCTCCGATACTGTCAATCCTCCTGTTAAGAGCTTTCTAGGTCAGCACTTCCAGATTGAGGACGGAACTGACGTGTTTGTTGGAAACACTTTAGCGTTGATAGAAGTCTACAACGACACTAACCAGGATGGTATTCCACAGGCAAACTTTACATCAGGAGAGTCGGAGATTGCCTATTATTTGGAAGTAAATAGCAGCGTCAGCTACGTGATATCTCCAATCGAAAAAACTGTGGAGGGTGAGACTCCGCACTACAGATGGAGCTTCAGATATGAAACCATCGATGGTTTTCTCCAATATGCCAACAAGTCAGGGGGTACTGGGGCAAAAGTGATGATTGATCATCTGGGCTTCGATTATGATTTCTACTTCGTGGAAAACGTTTCCTACATAAAAACAGGTTACGATATTGGGAATATCACTAGCAGTGAACCTTTTGGAGAAGAACCTTCAATATCGCTTGATAATCTAAGCCTTTCAATACTCTTCAGCACCGTGATTGCTTCAGCTAAACCATACGAGGCCTACGTCAACGGGGAACCTTACAATTCCACGACAGCAACGAATCCTGCCATTCCAATGAGTGAAGGTCAGATTGCTGTGGAAATGATAAAAGCCGCCGAATTTCTATTCGGAGAAAACTATAACCTAACCAGGGGTGGAAGTATAGAGACATATGAGGCGAAATCAGAAGCAGCGGCAACTGAAAGCCTTCCAACAGGCGCACAATCTAGACTCGACTGGATCTTCGGCTATTTCGAAAAGAACTTAAACATGAGTGAACTATTTCCTTCAGCTTCTGGAATCGGTGGAAAAGTCAATCTGAACTGCAATGCATCAACGCTTCTCTACAGAATCTGCTATCCTCTCTGGGAAGGACTGGCGATTGATCATGACCCAATGTATGTGGCATACCTCTATGGCAATGTGATGATCTCAGAGTTCTTCTCATGGGTCATTCTGCCACTCTTAGTGATAACCACGTTGCTTGCTGCAATACTTCGAAAAAGGCCAAGTCTAGCAGGATAGCCTGAAACGCTTTCCACGCTTCTGACCGCGATAGATGCCTCAGAAATTCAACTTAGACCCTGCGTATCTCGGCATATATGTTGAAGATGTTGAAAGGATCTTGAAATGAGTAGGACAAGTCTACCCTATAGATCCTGTCATTCCGCTTTTCATAAGCAGGCGTTGCCATCTTTTGTCTGTTGCCTGTTGTATTTCGTCTATGATCTTCTCGAATTTTGGTGTGAACAGATGTCTAAAACGTCCCTGCGTCTTTAGATAGTCCTTTATAGGTTTCTTTCTTTCAGGTTTTAAGGCTATGACTTTGCTTGAAGTAGATAGATGATACTCGCCGTTTATTGATTCCCACAGAGGAAACATACAGGTCTCTACAGCCAGACTTGAGATCTCTATAGATTTGCTTGGGTCGCTTCGCCATCCGCGGGGGCAAGGTGCAAAGACATGTAAAAAGGCGGGGCCATCTACTTCTAGGCCTTTTCTTGATTTTGCGATCAAATCTTTCCAGTAGAAGGGTGATGCTGTGGCTACGTAAGGCATGTCGTGGGCTACCATAATGTCTGCGATAGGTTTTTTGAACTGAGGTTTTCCCGGTATGACTGATCCGGCTGGTGATGTTGTCGTGGAAGCTCCACGTGGAGTTCCTCCGCTCCTCTGAATACCTGTGTTCATATAGGCTTCATTGTCATAGAGCACATACAAGAAATCGTGCCCTCTTTCCACCGCACCTGATAGAGCCTGGATGCCTATGTCGTAAGTGCCTCCATCTCCAGCAAAAGCTATGACATCCACGTGCTCGTCACTTATCCTCCTCTTCTTTTTCAACACTTTCAAGGCAGCTTCGATACCTGATGCGTTTGCAGCTGCGTTTTCAAATGCTGTATGTATCCATGGTGTAGCCCAAGACGTATATGGATAAATGCTTGAAACTACCTCCATGCATCCTGTAGCGGTTGTCACGATGGTGGGTCCTCTGACAGCTTTCAAGACGAGTCTCATAACTGTAGCAGGGGCACAACCAGCACAGGCTCTGTGGCCTGACATAAAGAGGTCAGGTTTTGCGGCTATGTCTTTTGCCTTAAATTTCCATTCAGAAAGCATTTCTCATTCTTCCTCCTCTTGGCCTCTCAATCCTACATAGCGAACGCGATTCTCTGCTTTCCAAGTCTTCGGCAAATCTTGCAGCTCACTGTAAATGCCACGTATCTGGCTGGGGCTTATGTCCCTTCCGCCGAGCCCATATATGTAATTTGCCATAAGCGGACGGTTAGATGTTTCGTAGAGTGCATGGCGGATTTCTTGGAATACCGGTCCGCCGCCTCCTCCGAAACTCATGCTTCTATCCATGACGGCTACCGCCTTCATTTTCTCAAGTACTTTCGCAATGCTTTTGAGAGGCAAAGGCCTGAAAGTCCGGATCCTTAACAGGCCCGCCTTGATTCCTTCTGCTCTGAGTTCGTCTACGACACTTTTCACTGTTCCAGCAGTTGATCCTAAACATATTGCCGCTATTTCGGCATCATCCATAAGGTAGAGGTCAATCAAACCATCTCCATAATGTCTTCCACTTATCTGAGCGTATTCATCATGTACTTGCTTGATAGTCTTCAGCGACTTCTTCATGGCGTCCTCTTGTTGTCGTTTGAACTCAAAGTAGTAGTCTGGAAACGCCACGGGTCCAATGCTCAGAGGATTCTCAGGGTCAAGCCTAAAAGGTCCTTCTTTCTTTTCGTGGGCAATTACTCGCGGGATTTCACGTATTCCAACGAACTTCTTCACAATATCATCTGAAAGCACATGCACGTTCTCCAATGCATGGCTTAGTGTGAAACCGTCCAAGCAGACCATCACAGGTAGCAGGATCTCTGGATCTTCAGCTATGCGGAAGGCTTGAATCAGGGAGTCATATGCTTCTTGCGAGTTTTCAGCATAAGTCTTTATCCAGCCACTGTCGCGTTGACCCATGCTGTCTGAATGGTCGCAGTGAATGTTTAAGGGAGCTGAGAGGGCTCTGTTGGCTACTGCCATTACTACTGGTGTACGACATCCTGAAGCTACATAAAGCATTTCATGCATTAGCGCTAGGCCTGGCGCTGCTGTTGCTGTGAAGGTTCTGGCTCCTGTTGCTGAAGCGGTGATGCAAGCTGTCATCGCGCTATGTTCCGATTCTACGCATACGAATTCTGTGTCGACTTCTCCGTCAGCCACGTATTCGCTGAATCTTTCCACGATTATGGTTTGGGGGGTGACTGGATAAGCGGCGACTACATCAACGTTTGACTGTTTGGCAGCGTAGGCCACAGCTTCGTCTCCGTTCAACGCTAAGACTCTTTGTTTAACCAAAATCTCCATTTCAAAATGTTCCTCCGTCTACATTTCCATTTCGATGGCGTCGAATGGGCATTCGTTTGCACATATTCCGCATCCCTTGCAATAGTCATAGTTGAACTCTATGTCTTCCTTTTCGGGGTTCCAATGGATTGCTCCGTCTGGACAGAATATCACGCAGAGTGTGCAACGTGTGCACTTCTCCAGATCTCTTTTCGGCTTGTATGTCTTCCAATCCCCTGTCAGATACTCTGTGCTGGGTTTCCAGCATACTCCTGCTGGCGGAATCTCTCTCCATGTCTTTTCCTGCGTTGTCATTCAGATTTCACCTCGTTGTAGGATTCCTTTATCACAGCCATATTCTTCTCAGCGATAACTTGGTTAAAACGTTCCTTGACAACTTTCTCAAGGGCTACGGTATCAATAATTCCAGTGACGCGAGCCACCCCGCCCAACATGGCTGTGTTTGTGATCGGCCTTCCCAATATTTTCATGGCGATATCTGTAGCAGGCACGGTGAAAACCTTCCCGTCTTCCGCCCTAAGGGTCTTTCTCATACCAGCAGGATGCTGATTTGAGTTGACTATTATGATTCCCTTCTCATCCAATCCTTTCGTGACTGGAACAGTTTTCAATAGTGTTGGATCGAGAACAGCTATCACGTTAGGATTATAGACCGCACAATGAATCTTGATTGGTTCATCGCTTATTCTTGTAAAGGCAGCCACCGGCGCACCCATACGTTCCGGACCGAATTCTGGAAAAGACTGAATATATTTTCCTTCATGGATCGCCGCTCTGGCCAGTAATTCACTAGCAGTCCATGCTCCTTGGCCACCTCTACCGTGCCATCTGACCTCTAGGATCTTTTTCAAGTTGCAAACTCTCCGTGAATCTTTCAGCTTAATTTGGAAACCTGAGATATACACCTTTCGAAGAGAAAAGGCGAGACAAGACTTGGCGAATGCTACCTATTCCTGTGAATATGACTATGTTGATTTTTGGAATGAGGCTTGCCGCAATTCTTAAGTGGAAAATACAGTGAAATCTAGATGTCTAAGCATAATTGGATCGGGGAAAGAGTCTTGCGCACGGAATCTTCGAGAGGCACAGTGTTGTTGACAGCTGATGAGACTCTCATGAGTGATTATCATCACAATGAATTTTTGGGCTTTGGAACCTGTGCCCCATCGAATTTTGTGCCAGACTGGCTCTATAGATTTCTCTTTTTCCCATCGATCAGGACAAAAGACGGTGTGCCAAATGCTGCACCTTATGGACTGAGGAAGGTCGAAGCTCAACTTCTAAGTGAAGGTTTTGACGTGCTGACTGTTGTTCCCAGCGATTTGAGAAGGTATATTGACGCAGCACAGGTTCTGGGAATATACGTTATGGACCCATTTGGCTTGGGTCCAGCCTCAAGTACATTTGCTTCTGTCTTGAAGAGAGAGCCATTTCTCGCACGGTGTTTTCGTCTCTTGTTGAATAGACCTGAGGTTAGAGAGGCGAAAAGTCGAGGGTTGAATATAATCTTGGGAGGACCGGGCGTCTGGCAGTTCCGTCATAGACCAAAGTTTGTGGAGAAGTACGGGATAGACTGCATAATCAGCGGGGAAGCTGAAGGTGTGGTTGGCAAGATTTTCCGGTCTGCCCTGAATGGGGAGCGTCTTCCTCAGTATTACGAGGTTGGGATAGATGAAACACCTCGCTTGGAAGAGATACCTGACATTGCTAAGGCTTCTGTGAATGGTCTGGTGGAGATTGGCCGCGGATGTGTTCGAAGCTGCAGATTCTGCAGTGTCACTCTGAGACCTTTGCGGTGGTTTTCTTTAGAGAAGATACTAAGAGAAATCAATGTGAACATAAGAGTTGGTCAGATAAACTGGGTTTGTCTTCATTCAGAGGATGTTATGCTGTATGGCTCCAGCAATACTTTGCCAAATGATGAGAAAGTCATCAAGCTTCATGAGCTTGTTGGCAAGAAGTGCACGGGCATATGTTGGAGTCATTCTTCGGTGGCATCTGTATTGGCTAAGCCAGAGCTCTTTTCAAAGGTTGCTGAAATCGTACTGCAGAAGCAACCTTGGTGGGGTGTGGAAATCGGCATAGAGACGGGCTCATCGAGGCTAGCCAAGAAATTGATGCCTGCGAAAACACACCCTTTCAAGGCTAAGGAATGGCCTGAAATTGTTTATCAAGGTATGGGCCTGATGCATGACCATAATCTGATTCCAGCATGTACTTTGATGGTTGGAGTTCCTGATGAGACAGAAGAGGATCTGATAGAAACTATTGAATTGGTTGAAGATCTTAAGAGCTTTAGAAGTCTGATTGTGCCTTTGTTTTTTGTTCCTATGGGTAGGCTAAGTCATGAAGACTGGTTTAAAGAGACTGAGATGAATGAGCTTCACAGAGAGTTATTGGGCAGATGCTTAGAGCATGACTTGTATTGGATTGACAGGTTGATCGGTCTAGGGTTCACTGGAAAATGGTATCGAGGTATCTTACGTTTACTGTACAAGGTTTTTGTCAGTGTAGTAAAATTTAATGTAAGGAGAGAAGGCATTCTATCATCAGAACTGTATCATCAGCGGAGATTCACCGTGCCGTAGCGTTATTACGGTCGAACCAAGTGTTTGTACTGGTCTGCTGTTTTGATATGAAGTTTGAGAAGGAATGGAGAGTAGTTGATCAGACAATCAAAAATAGATAAAGGACTGTTTGCAATAATAGCGTTCAGTGGAGGAAAAGAAAGTGGCAGGCATAGTTGTAGTAAGAGACGTGATGTCTAGAGATGTGAAGGTTGTAAGGACCGATTCAAGCGTCAAAGAGATCGTGGCAACTATGAATAAGTTTGATATTGGCTCCATAGTGGTTGTGGCAGGTAATAGGCCCGTAGGAATCATAACTGAACGAGATATACTTCTTAGAGTGGTGGAGGCATGTTTAGCGCCGGAAGCCCTTACTGCAAAACAGGTGATGAGCAGTCCTGTGATAACTATAGACCAAACAGCCAGCATCGATGAAGCCGCCGAATTGATGGCAAAGAAGAGAGTCAAGAAACTTCCAGTGATGAACAAAGAGAAACTTGTAGGCATTATCACACTTACAGATATAGTTGCTAAAGTTCCTAAAATGCTCTCAATCCTAGAAGAACTTTTGAGACCATACCATCGCGCTTACTGACCAACATAATCGAAATGTTATACCTATTCTCACGGCTTCAAGACATGATAACACCTCAGAAAGATGGCAGTACAACACGTTCTCATATGTGACTAAGTTTAAATACCTCACTGAAAAACCAGAAATCGCATAAATTCAGTGTATGCCGCCGTAGCTCAGCTAGGTAGAGCGGCTGGCTGTTAACCAGTTGGTCGTAGGTTCAAGTCCTACCGGCGGCGCTACAGACAAACCGGCGACTCTACTTCCTTTTTCTGAAGAACTTCATGTTACCTACTGTACACGCTCGGTCTACTTTCAGCCATAAAAATTCTATTTTCCGAATTCGTTTCTGGGGGTCTTCGTTAGGTTCTGAGGTGTTTGCTGAATACTGAAGATGCCAACCTTCAGCACTAGTTTCTAGTTTCTAGATTTGGGTAAATTGCGAGAAATGGCAGACTTATGCTGAGAGCCCCTTCCACCAGTCTGTCACCCACCTTCCATTTCGGTCTGTAGAGCCTTCTTCGCTTTCTCAGATCCTCTTACAATTCCATAGACTTCTGCACTTTCAACAGCTCTCTCTTGAGTTCAGGTCTAACATCTTCAGACAGTTTCAGCATTCCCGCAACACGAATCTTCATCATTGTACCCTGTTTGATAGCACTTTCAAAGTTTTCATTGTTCAGAACACAGACGCCCATTCCGGAGCAAGCTTTTTGACCTTTAGATTCTTTCGATGATGGCTGAGTCAACTGCTCTAGTTTATTCTAAATAGATCTTTGATGAGAATCAAGTCGTTCTCTGATTGCAGCTCTAATAAATTCCGCACTACTTGGTTAATAATCTGATTCAACAAGCATGTCAATTCTAGCAATTTCTAACGTTGGAAGATTTATAGTGAGCTTCTCCATTTTAGGTTCTTCAAACATACAACCATACATCCATACATCCATTAGGATGTTCTGAAAAATCCGTAAAACGGTTATAGGGATGTTAGCATTTAGGGATTTCGCTTCATCAACTTGCTTCTTCACCGTCAGGTGGAATCGCTCGCGCGAAGAGATGATCCAAGTGCGCTGGGTTTCTTTTACGCAAGCGTATGCGTTTGGGTTCCTACCTAATCGCGGCAAGCAACCCAAGTGTCAAGATAAATCCTACTATCAATCCAAAGGATGTGAAATGTTCGTGTCCATGTTCATGAGCTACTGGAATTAGCTCATCCACAGTGATGAACACCATTACTCCTGCTGCAAAGGATAATGCAAAGGGCATCAGCTCAGGCAAAGTGGTGAGGAATACTGCAGCAATCACAGCCCCTGCGGGTTCGGTTAATCCTGAAAGCAAGGCTACGCGGAATGCAGCCCATCTTGAAGCTCCACTCATACGAATCGTTAAGGCTATGGCTATACCTTCAGGTATGTTATGGAGTGCAATTGCAATAGTTATTATCAAGCCGATTTGCGGCGCATATGAGTAGCCTGAGGCGACAGCAATACCCTCTGGAAGATTGTGAAGAGATATCCCTATGGCAATTAATGTGCCTGTCCTAAGCATTCTAGCATCGATAGCTCCTTTTTCACTTACGATGTGCTTGTGAGGTAAGAGAAAGTCTAATATGAATAGTATAAGTGAACCTGCAATGAATCCTACTGCTGCTGGGAACAACCCTGATATCATTATGGAGTCAAAGAGAAGCTCCATAAATGACAGCATAATCATCAAGCCAGCAGCCAATCCTATCAAGAACACCAACAGTTTTTCCCCAGGCTTTCGAACAAGAACTGCAAGACCCCCTAAACCAGTGCCCAAGCCTGCCAGGGTGCTCAGCAAGATTATGCTTACCACCTCAGTGTTCATGCATTCCACTCATTTCTGACTCTTCGTCACATGTTCTTTTTTTGTTTTGCTTTTTTTTTGGAGTAATCAAGTTTTTGGATAAACCAAAAAAGGGGAGTTTTGCGGGTGATATCTCCACTGCTCGCTCGTTGGTCCAAGTCCCACCGGCAGCGCCTACAACACCCTCTTGAACCTAGTACCGAAAGACCAGCGCCCGCTAATCTAAGATTAAGAGATCTGATGAAACATACCTTAACTTGGGACGAGCTCGCCAAGAGACTTGGTCACTCCTAAAACCAGATCGTGCGCTCGGGATCAAATTTCAGTAGGGTGTTGATTGACACCTTAGTCCTTCCTAGAGGGAGGGCATCGTGTACGGGAGCGCAGGACAGCGTCTGATTCATTGAATCAGAAGTCTTCTTCGTAATGCAGGGCGCGTCTTGATCTCATATGAGGAAGAAGGTCCCCTCGCTGCAGATCTCTTCTTCCGGAAGAATTTTGATGGTCATGACAGGTACATGTAGAAGCCCAGATAACGCCATTGAATGTGTTTTTCTTGCTAGAGGTCGATAATTGTGATAGTAAATCTTATATATGTCGGATTTGATTAGATAAATATAGATTTAAAATAGACAAATGTAGATTTAAAGACGGTGAGGATAGAATGTCAGAAGAATTGAAAGAGGAAATGAAGCGACTCAAAGAAGAACTCCAGGAAATCAAAGAGCAACTAGAAGAGAAAACTGAAAAGAAGCGTAAGCGGGATCGCGGCATATACATAGATGTCGGTGAACATGTAGGAGAATATGCAGAAGATGTCTTGGAAGGAGTGGTTGAGGGAATTCACGGAGAGCTTGAAAAGTCAATATTCATAGGTCCACACGGCCGACACATCAAAATCCGCGGACCAGGCATCAAGATTCACAAACGCGTTCCACGTACCGAGATAGAAGACGAGAGAGTTGACTTTGACAAAGCAGCGTCGGTAATGAGTGCACTAGGTCAAGAACATAGACTGCGAGTTCTGGACCAACTCATGAGTGGCGGAAAATATCTAAACGAGCTTCAAGAGAACCTGCCTGAAATCGCCGCAAGCACATTATCAAGCCACTTGAACGTACTTGAAGAAGCAGGGCTGATAGTGCAGGAAAGAGTACGAGGGCGTTATCTCATAACTATACCCGGCAGATCCGCCTACAAGATGGCGCGCCGCGTCAGTAGATTTCTTAAAAGGAGAGAGGAAGAATGAAATGGAAGTACTATCAACTCGACACTGAAGTTTCAAAGACAACACAAGACATAACCTTATGGAAGAACGAAAAGGGCATTGTAGAAATTGCCAAAGGCACCCTAGCAGTGAGAGTCCTCCTTGACAATCAGTCATGCGGCTATATCTTCCATGGGAAGGGAAACCTGATACTCGACACAATTGTTGAAACAGATAAAGGCGCCATTGGGAAATCTGTTGAAAGAGTAGTCAATGAACCTTTTCTGATGCTAGGAAAACTCGACGAAGGACTCCAAAGTCTGGACAAATCAAACCATGAAGACTTTACAAGATGCGGTCACGAGAGCAAACAACAATTCATGCCGAAAGCAGAAGGTCTACTAGAAAAGTTCTTCGAAGGGTCAACATGCGATCACAGGAACTCCAAAGCTTTTGACGAAGGCGCATCTGCGTTTGCATTTCCAAACAAGAAGGGCAAACTGGATATTCTTGTGGCAAAGGACACCAAGCTGGTATACACGTCTACTGACGAAGTTTTCGTGTCAAAAGGAGAGAAGACAGTTCTCACGACCCCTAGAAGAGTTGTTGTGTCAAAACCTACCCAATCAATCTCTGTCGAAAAGAATTATGATCCAAAAATACACATATCCAGAGGAGATCATGAATGCCCTCCTCAAAAAGGTGATGCAAATGAAGAGAGAAACTGAAAAGAGCATTAAACCCACATCAACTAATCCCAGAGAGCCTCTGTCGACTGACATAGTTCGAACGATTTTTAGTATGAGGAGACTCTTCAACAATGCCTCGCGTCACTCCCCTGGAACCAACGAACAAGTGAAGATTACCAACACTCAACTTTCTGAATATGAACAGAAACGGGCACGAGCATTAACGCTCTTCGATCACAACCACAACTGGAAACGTTAGGTTCCCTCCTCGTCGCCTGTCTAGTCTTGCCGTCACAAGATAGCGATGCGTGAAGTAAGTCGATCTTGTGATAGCAGCAAGCAGAAATATCGTACAGAAACTAAGTCGCCAAACACATAGGTTTTACAGACAAATCCATATCCATATTTCAGCAACTTTCCAAGGGAGTAAAACCATGATCTCTGCAATGCAGGAGTTCGCACCATTTTTATCGGCGTGCAGGCATAATAAGTGGTATGCAGAAGATGAAAGAAGAAAAAATCAGGGCTTCTGTGAGAGGGCGCACAACTCAAGGGAACAAAGTGCGAGAGGGACGAGGCTTCAGTCGTGAGGAGATCAAACAAGCAGGCTTGACCCTTCAGCTGGCGAAGAGACAGGGAATGCGCGTAGATACACGGAGAAAAACGGTCCACTCACAGAATGTTCAGACTCTCAAAAAACACTCCAGAACATCTGTGCCCCTCACTGAGATCAAAGGTATCGGAAAAGTCGCTGAAGAAGAATTGCAGAAAGCAGATGTCATGGATGCTTATGATCTAGCCCATATTGACATCCAAATCCTAGCTGAGAAGGTTCCCTACTCAAAGAGAATTCTGGAGAGATGGCAAAATGAAGCTAACGAACTGCTGAACAGGTGACAAAAGAACAAGTGGCAAACACAGACTCATTTGTTCATGAAATCGGCCCGCACTAGATACTCCAAGGCTTAAGCTTTCCATGAGGACGACCAGATATGACTCCTCTCTTTCTGCCTTTGTATTCTGATTGATATTCCGATGCCTACGTCGATGAACCCCACCAAGAAACTCCTCGAAGGTCCATGAACCAGCAAGCCTCACACAAATGCGCGCGAAGTTGAAAAAGACCTGTGAAAACCAAGGTAAGGTTTAAATAAAGTTTGGCTTATCTGCGTAGTTAGCTTCAGATCTGATAGTTGACGTTGAATGTCAAAAGAATTCCGCCATATACTTCGGATAACAGGCACAGATGTAGATGGCACCCTCAAAGTTCCATATGCTCTAGTGAAAATCAGAGGGATAAATCTCAATCTTGCAAATGCCATACTTAGGAAAGCCACCGTTAGTCTCGACAAGAGAGCTGGTTTTCTGACCGACACGGAGATCGAGAAGATCGAGAAGATCATAAAAAACCCGAAAATCTCTGGCATGCCCGACTGGCTATTGAATAGAAGAAAAGACCTAGAGACAGGAGAAGACCTGCATCTAATCAGCGCAGATCTCGACTTAAGCACAAAAACAGACGTCAAAAGGATGAAGGAGATCAAATCGTGGCGTGGATATCGTCATGCCTATGGATTGAAAGTCAGAGGTCAGAGGACTAAAGCTACTGCAAGGAAAGGAAGAGCCATTGGAGTGAGAGTGAAGAAGCAACCGAGAGAGAGAAGGATGTAACACATACATGGGTGACCCTAAAAAGCAGAGGAAGAAATACGAGACCCCACGATTTCTGTGGAGGACAGACATTCTACAGGATGAACTCAGGCTAATGGGTCAGTATGGCTTGAGGAACAAGCGTGAGTTATGGCGCCACAAGACAATGTTGTCAAAGTTCAGAGGAATAGCCCGCTCGCTCATAGGCAAGACGCCCGAAGAACGCCAAGAAATGGAAAGAAAGCTTCTAGCTCGCTTGAAAAGGCTAGGCATTATACATGAAGAAGCAGTTCTCGATGATGTACTAGACCTTGCAATCGAAGATGTCCTGGAACGTAGACTGCAGACGATCATTTTCAGAAAAGGTCTATCGAAGTCAGTCCACCAAGCTCGTCAACTGATAATCCATAGGCACATAGCCATAGCAGGTCAACGCGTAACAGCTCCAAGCTATCTCGTGGCTAGGGAAAAAGAAGATCAGGTAGAGTACGCTCCTGAAAGCCCCCTGGCAAGACCATCCCATCCTCTACGGCAGACAATTGCAGTTGTCTCTACTACAGAAGCAAAAGTCGAGGGACGATAGCATGAGTAGCAAGGGCGCGAGTAGGAAGACTGAAAAATGGGGCGTAGTCCACATCTTTAGCTCCTACAACAATACGCTAGTTCACATCACGGATATTTCAGGGGCAGAGACAATAGTGAGAACGTCAGGTGGGATGTTTGTGAAAGCAGATAGAATGGAATCCTCAACGTATGCCGCCATGAGAGCAGCCTCTGCGGCTGCGAAAACTGCCAAAGACAAGGGGATAAACGGCATACATATCAAAGTAAGAGCTCCTGGCGGCTCGGGACCGAGAACTCCTGGTGCAGGTGCACAAGCAGCCATCCGAGCTTTGGCTAGAGAGGGATTTCGTATAGGACGGATAGAGGAAGTGACACCTATACCACATGACGGGACTCGAAGGCCTGGCGGCAGAAGAGGAAGAAGAGTCTAGCCGACCTGTAGTTGAAACTCTTCCTTTTAGGAGAAAGGTTGAAATAATGCACTCTTATCTTATTGAACGGCACAGCGTCTATCATAGATTATCATGGTGGCTGTGTTAGTGGAGATAGAAGTACTCAAAAGGGATGACAAAGCAATTCAACTCCTGATTCACGGAGTTGACGCCCCATTCATGAATGCTTTGAGAAGGACTATGATCGCAGAAGTTCCATCTATGGCGATAGATGAAGTTGTCATGATTGAGAATTCTTCTGTACTGCAAGATGAGTTCATAGCCCACAGATTGGGGTTCACCCCTCTGAAGACTGATCTCGACAGCTACAACCTGCCAGAAAAGTGTACTTGTGGAAGTGAGTTTGGATGCAATCTCTGCAGAGTCTCTCTCGTGTTGGATGCAGAGGCAAAGGATGGAACCCGAACTGTATATTCAGGAGAGTTGACCCCTGAAAATCCAGACATCGCCCCTGTGAGTAGCAGAATACCCATAGTAAAACTGGCAAAGGAACAGAGACTGAGGCTCGAGGCCTACGCTAGGCTTGGAAAGGGTAAGAATCATGCGAAATGGCAACCGGTCTCCATGTGCGGATACAAGTACGTCCCTCAGATAACCATCGACAAAGAACAATGTAATATGTGTGGCAAATGCGTGGATATATGCCCAAAAGCGGTGTTCTCCAAAGCCGGAGACAAGATAGAGATTCGAAATTATTTGGCTTGCACTCTCTGCCAAGACTGTGTTGACATCTGTCCGCAGAACCCTCCTGCCATAGAGGTAGTTTGGAAAGAGGATGACTTCATCCTCACCTTTGAATCTACAGGCGTCCTCCGTCCGGAGCGCATAATCAAAGAATCCCTCGACATTCTAAGCGGAAAATTCAAGGAATTCTCAGATAGAGTCAAGGTGGAAAAAAGTGATGAAACTTAAGACAACAAATCCAGAATTAATCGAGCTAACCCGTTTTCTGCGAAAGGAGAGCAGAGAGAGGAAGGTCGAGATCTGGCGAGATATTGCGAAACGTCTATCGAAGCCTAGGAGAAACCGTGTTGCTGTGAACCTGAGTCGACTAAACAGATGTACTGAGAAAAGGGAAACGGTCGTAGTTCCTGGCAAAGTTCTAAGCGCCGGAAAGATTGATCATTCAATAACCGTCGCAGCTTTCGCATTCTCAAGCAGGGCAATGGAGAAGATAAAAGCTGCAAAGGGAAAAACCTTGTCCATCCTCCAACTCGTGAAGAAGAACCCAAAGGGTTCAAACATCAAGATTGTCGAGTGATAACATGAACAATAGAAAAGCGGAAGCCACGATAGTGGATGCAGAAGGCCTCATTCTCGGCAGGATGGCCAGCATAGTTGCCAAACGATTACTCATTGGTGAAGAAATAGTAATAGTGAATGCTGAGAAAGCTGTGCTTTCAGGGAAGAAGAAAAGCAGAGTGAAAGAAGCCAAAAGATTCCTGAAAGTTGGCCATCCTGAAAAAGGCCCCTTCCATTATAGGACCCCCTATAGAATGGTTCGAAGAACAGTGAGAGGTATGCTTCCATATAGACAGCCCAAAGGCAAGCAAGCCTATAAACGCCTCAAAGTTTTCGTTGGAATACCCGAACAGATCAGAGAACGTGAGAAACAGACCTTAACAGAGGCTCAATCCCGAAAGTTGACATGCCCGTATTTTACACTTGGCGAACTAGCAGAAGAGATAGGCTGGAATCCAGGTGAATAGTCATGCCTGCTAAAAAAGTTCTTGTAGTCAGCGGGAAAAGGAAGACAGCGATAGCGCGAGCTACTGTCAGACCCGGGAAGGGTAGAATACGTATAAATAGAATCCCGTTGGAAATCTATGAACCCGAGATCGCCCGAGAAAAAATAATGGAGCCATTTACACAGGCAGGAGATGACGTTTGGAAAAAGCTCGACGTAGACGTGAAAGTTTACGGTGGTGGATACATAGGGCAAGCTGAAGCGTCAAGGATGGCAATAGCAAATGCCCTATTGAAATGGACAAAAAGTTCGCGCTTGAGCAGAGCCTTTATCGAGTATGATAGAACCATGGTCGTAGGAGACCCTAGAAGGAAGGAGCCTAAAAAGTTTGGTGGTCCTGGAGCAAGAGCGCGTGAACAGAAAAGCTACAGATAGGACGGTTTCAACATGATAATACCTGTAAGATGCTTCACATGCGGCAAACTAATCGGGGATATGTGGGAGGAATTCGCCAGGAGAGTAAAAGCTGGAGAAGAGCCTGGCGATGTCCTCGACAGCTTAGGCGTCACAAGATACTGTTGTAGACGCATGCTGCTCTCTCACGTTGAGATCATAGATGAAGTCATACGTTTCCATGAAGTCGCAGAGAAGAGAAGAGAAGCAAGGAACTACTACTATTACTGAGCAACGGAAGAAGAAAAATGTCCACAGTCATTGAAGACATAGTCGCTAGAAAGGTTCTCAACAGCCGTGGGGACGAAACAATAGAGGTTGATGTCCTAACGCCTTCAAGCTATGGAAGAGCTTCAGCCCCTGTAGGAAAAAGCCGTGGAACAGCAGAAGTGGTCAACTATCCTTCAGGCGGAGTAGATGAAGCCATAAAAAAAATAGAGGAAGTCATAGCCCCTGAATTGGTTGGGCTAAACGCAGACTTCCAAGAAGAGATTGACGAAATCCTTCACGAGATAGATGGCACAGAAGACTTTCGAGTCATAGGTGGGAACACAGCCCTAGCCGTCTCCTTGGCAAGCACCGAAGCTGCAGCAAACTCCTATGGTCTGCTTCTCTTTCATTATCTAGGAGGATATCTGGCACATGAACTGCCATATCCTCTAGGGAACATCATAAGTGGAGGAACACATGGTGGGGGAAAGACGCCCGATATTCAAGAATATCTGGTTCTCCCCTTTGGAGCAGAATCCTTCTCGGAAGCCGCAATAACCAATGCCCGAATCCATAAGAAGGTAGGTGAAAAATTGTCTGACAAGCTAAAATCCAAGGCTAATTCTTTTGGAAAGGGCAGAAGTGACGAAGGAGCCTGGATTGCCGACATCGGTAACCTTGAAGCGTTAGAGATCTTGGCGGAGACATGCGAAGAAGGAAGCAATGAAATGGGTTTGGAATGCGGACTGGCTTTAGATATCGCTGCAACCTCTCTATGGAACAGTGAAAGACAAACCTACATTTATGATAGAGAACAAAGAGAAAGAGATTCCGGTGAGCAACTAGAGTTCATAAGGGAGCTCATCGAGAAGTACCACCTAGTATATGTAGAGGATCCGTTCCATGATGAAGACTACAAAAATACCGCGGAACTAACCAAAAGAGTGAAAGGGTGTTTGATCTGCGGTGACGACCTTTTTGCAACGAACGTTGAAAGATTAAGTCGTGGACTGGAGATGGATGCGGCCAACGCCGTCATAGTAAAAGTGAACCAGGTCGGCACCCTCACCGACGCTTGGGAAACAATAGAACTGGCAGGAGGAACAGGATACGTTCCAGTAATGGCCCACCGATCAGGTGATACATGCGATTTTCACATAGCTCACTTAGCAGTTGCCTTTCGATGTCCTATCATAAAAACTGGAGTTGTTGAAGGGGCAAGGGTAGTGAAGATAAACGAGCTGATAAGAATAGAAGAATTTCTAGGGGATAGAGCTAAAATGGCTGATCTTCAGATAACTTAGGAAGAGATAGAAAATGTCAGATATCGAAGATGAAATACCAGAAGAAAAAGAAGAAGAGACCTCAGAAATACCGGATGAAGAGGAGCTTCTACTGCCTAGGGACACTCTTCTCTCTGCCGGAACACACATTGGAACCAGAATGAAAACAAGCAACATGGAGCAATTCATCTATCGTGTCAGACCGGACGGTCTCTTTGTCCTAGATGTCAAGAAGACGGATGAGCGAATAAGGACAGCTGCGAGATTCCTGGCAAGGTTTGATGCTTTAAAAATCTCTACTGTGGCGGCGAGACTTTATGCACAGGAACCTGTCAGTAAGTTCTGTGAATTAACTCGGGCCGTTCCAATCGTTGGCCGTTTTATTCCAGGACTTCTGTCGAATCCTCTGTATCATGATCGAATCGAACCAGATGTCTTGATAGTGTCTGATCCAAGGGCAGACTCACAGGCAGTTAAGGAAGCATCCTCTATAGGTATCCCCATAGTAGCCCTATGCAGTACAGACAATGACTTTTCAAGTGTGGATTTTGTAATTCCTACAAATAATAAGGGTAGAAGAGCCTTGGCCATCGTGTTTTGGCTTCTAACAAGACAACTTCTGCGGGAAAGAGGTGAACTTGAACCGGACGAAAATCTATCGTTAACTATTGAGGATTTCGAAGCAAAGATCTTAAGAGAAGAGGAGAGAAGCTGACGGATGGCGAAGATTCGGCGTCCATGTCAAGCTGGAGCCTTTTATGCAGGAACAGCCGAGTCGCTGAAGAAACAGATAGAAGAGTGCTTCCTTGATAAACTAGGACCAGGAAAGATTCCTGAAGTCGCGGAGAAAGGCCCCAGACAAATAACTGGTTTGATCTGCCCTCATGCAGGATACATGTTTTCAGGTCCTGTAGCTGCTCACTCTTATTTTGAACTGGCTTTAGATGGCAAGCCAGATGTGTTTTTCATTCTGGGTCCCAACCACACTGGGTATGGTAGTGGCCTAGCTGTTATGGAAGAAGGCCTTTGGCACACGCCTCTTGGAGATGTTCAGGTTGATAGCAAATTGGCAAGTCAGATTGTGCAGGAATCAAACATTGTGGATATCGATGATTCTGCCCATCGGTTTGAGCACTCCATCGAGGTTCAGCTTCCATTTCTACAATACCTCTTCAACTCAGCATTTAAAATTGTGCCGATTAGCTTCTTGATGCAGGATTTGTCTTCAGCTAGGGAGATTGGAGAGGCTATAGCCGGAGTGTTGGCGGGGAAGAACGGCGTGATTATAGCCTCTTCGGATATGACGCACTATGAACCTCAGGAAAGGGCTCAAAGAAAGGACAAAAAAGCCTTGGAAGCAGTTATTGAGATGGATGAAGTCAAGTTTTACTCAGTTATGGAGACTGAACGTGTCACGGCATGTGGCTCCGGTCCCATGGCCAGTCTTTTAACGGCGTCCAAAAAGTTGGGGGCAAAAGAAGCGAAATTATTATGTTATAAGACAAGTGGAGACGTTAGTGGTAACTACTCAAGCGTAGTTGGCTACGCTGCAGTGCGTATTGCAAGACAGTGAGACAAATGGGAGTTATTGCGTCGGCTCCCGCAAAAGTAATACTCTTCGGGGAACACTTTGTAGTCCATGGTGAACCCGCGATTGTTATGGCAATAGATGAAAGGGTTTATGCCGAAACAGATCATCGCGACGACAAACGGATATACATGTGTTCAAAAAACCTAAGCCTATCTGGATACTTCGAAGATGATGTTTTCCATGCTGGACAAGGCAATGTGAGGGAAGCAAGATTGAAATTCGCCCCCTTGAAACTCGCCATTGATAAAGTTTTCGAGAAACATGGAGAAGATGTTGGTCTGGACATTGAGATCACGTCAGCAGTTCCTGTAGCTGCAGGGTTGGGATCTTCTGCAGCTGTGGTAGCTGCTGTCATAGCGTCGGCAAGTGCCTTGCTGAATGTAGAAATGTCGAGAGAAACTGTGTTCCGTCTATCCTATGAAGCCGAGAAAATCGTGCATGGCACCCCTTCAGGAGTAGATCCCGCAATCTCAACTTTTGGAGGGACCCTTCTTTTTCAGATGGATACTGGTTTCAAACCACTTGATGTTAAGGTTGATGTACCTCTTGTTATTGGTTACACTGGTGTAAAAAGATCTACGCGTGTTCAAGTCACGAAAGTCCGAGACATGAAGTGTAAGTATCCTCGAGTGATTGAACCCATGATGAGAGCTGCTCGTGAATTGGTCTTAATGGCCATTGATGCCCTGAAGAATGGAGACCTCTTGACCCTTGGGGAACTGATGAACATCAACCATGCCTTGCTTTATGGATTAGGGGTCTCTGATGAATCATTGGAGTGGCTCGTAAATGCAGCAAGGAAATCTGGTGCTTTAGGGGCAAAGCTAACCGGTGCAGGCGGAGGAGGGTGCATGGTAGCGCTTGCAAGAAGCGAGAGACTTCAGCAAGTTCAAGAAGCTATCAGAAGTGCGGGTGGAAGCCCATTAATAGCAAGAAAGACGGATGAAGGTGTGAAGGTTGAGGAAACATGAACTCATAATTTTGAAGATTGGTGGATCCGTCATCACTGAAAAGAGTGAAGAGCTCAAAGTGCGGATGGGCAACATAAGCCGTCTGGCAAAGGAGATAAAGGACGCGAATATTGAAAACCTTATAGTTATTCATGGAGGAGGAAGTTTCGGACATCCGATCGCCCAAAGGCATGGAATAAAGGAAGGGTTCAAAGAGGAAGCGCAAAAGATCGGTTTTTCAGAAACCCATCATGTAATGACGGTTCTAAATGGGCTCTTCATGGACTCACTAGTATGGCATGGCATACCCGCTGTAACCATTACACCTTCCTCGTGTATAATAACGAAGAATGGAATAATCCACACTTTTGAAAGGGGGCCTTTAGAGAGACTGTTGGAACTATGTTTCATCCCCGTTCTCTATGGAGATGCAGTCTTGGATTCCGAATTAGGTTTCACGATTCTGTCTGGAGATCAACTCGTATCGGCGTTGTCCAAAGAATTCGGCGCAGATCGCATTATAATGGGAGTTGACGTGGACGGGCTATATGAAGAAGATCCAAAGCTAAACAAATCTGCGAAGAGGTTCACGCATCTTACACTGAAAGAACTCAGAAACCTTCAAGCCAAACTTGGCAAGGAATCAGTGAGTGACGTTACAGGCGGAATGTTCGGAAAGACGCAAGAACTCTTACCTGCCATAGAAAGGGGCGTCCCTGTAACTATTGTGAATGCCACAGAGCCAGATCGCATCTACAAGACTCTTAAAAAGAAGAAGGTCAAAAGTACATTGATAAGGAAGGAGTTCCACGTTGGTTGAGGAAACGAGAAGACGAAAGGTCGAACATCTAAGAATCTCTCTAGACAAAGATGTTCAAGCGAGAAAGATCAAGACAGGCTTTGAAGATATTCATCTCATTCACAGAGCTCTGCCAGAGGTGGATAGACGAAGAATAGATATGTCAACCACCGTGTTCGGACACAAATTCGAAGCCCCGCTGATCGTGGGCGCTATAACCGGTGGCACAAGACAAGCCACAAGAATAAACGCCACAATAGGCGAAGCCGTGGAAGAACTCGGATTAGGGATGGGAGTTGGAAGCCAACGGGCGGCGATTGAAAACAAGAAACTAGAGAAAACTTTTGCAGTAGTCAGGAAGAAGGCTCCAAATGCCTTCATCATCGCAAACCTAGGAGGCGTTCAACTCGTCAACGGATACGGCTTGAAGGAGGTTAGAAGGGCTATAGACATGATTGACGCAGATGCCATTGCAATACACCTAAATCCTCTGCAAGAAGCTGTTCAACCTGAAGGACAGACAAACTTCCAAGGAATCCTCAGAATGATAAGTGAGATCACCGGTGAGTTGGATAAGCCCCTGATAATAAAGGAAACTGGTGCTGGCATCGTTGCCGAAGAGGCGAAGAAACTTGCAGAAGCAGGAGTGGCAGGAATAGACGTGAGCGGTGTAGGTGGCACGAGTTGGGCTGCGGTTGAGTATTATCGCGCAGAGGAGCATGGAAACAATTCCCAACGCCGACTAGGCGATATTTTCTGGGATTGGGGCGTCCCTACAGCCCTAAGCCTGGTTGAAGTCTCACAAACCGTAGATGTTCCGTTAATCGCCTCAGGTGGACTACGCACCGGAGTGGAAATGACTAAGGCCTTAGCCTTGGGCGCTAATTTGTCAAGTCTTTCCCAACCAGTATTGATAGCCGCGACTAAAGGATTAGAGGAGACTAAAAATCTGCTCTTGCTTTTAGTGGATGAGCTTAGAAACACTATGTTTCTTGTCGGAGCTCCTTCCATTCAAGCCTTGTACAGATGTCCCCTTGTGATCACGGGCGAGACTGCAGAATGGCTCATGATTAGAGGGTTTGATGTAGAAACGTATGCTCAAAGAGTAAGAAATAAGATCTGAAAGACTCTTTGAAGCAACTAGGCGCGCTCATTTCGGTGAGACTTGGGAAACAACCTTTCTCAATGATCTGAATGTTGCTAACGATCCCTTTCCACAACAAAGCTCATGCACGTCCTGATGGCCCTTTTCGCAAAAGAGTCTTCTAAGTCCCTTGTCTTCTCATCAAATGTACTCCTGGCTTCAGCTGCAAATTCTAAGGACTTATGATGAGCATACTCTATGGATTTATATCTGTTCATCAAGTCCATGACATAGTTTCTCTCTTCATCCGTCTTCTCTTTCCTCTTTTTCACATATATCTCCACTACTCTCTTCTTCTCCTTTTTCGTACAGTTCTTAAGCAGATTGATCAATATCAGCGTTCTCTTTCCCTCTAAAATATCCCCGCCAATCTCTTTTCCATATCTGTCTCGGTCTGCTGTTAGATTCAGCACATCATCATGTATCATGAAAGCTCTTCCAAAAGGAATTCCCCATTTTCTTATGGAACCAAATTGTTCGTCTGATGTGCCTGCCACAAGTGCTCCCATTTGCAAGGGACCATATATTGTATAAGCTCCTGCCTTTGCATCAACCATTCTATAGTATTCCTGCTCAGCTATGTCAACTTTCCTATGAACTATCCAGCTTATGTCAAGATACTGTCCCTCGCACGTACGAATCAACAGGTCACACATGAAATCGCAGATCTTGACCGTCTTCTCATAACCTAAAATTTCATTGTTGTCCATCAACATCTTCCACATTATCACATGCAAGGCATCACCAACGTTCAGTGCGAGCTCAGTTCCATGCAGTTTATGGAGACTAGGTTTACCTCTTCTTTCTTCAGAATCATCCTCTATGTCGTCATGAATAAGGATCCAGTCTTCAGATGTCTGCATAGCAGCAGCTGTCAATAAGGCCTCCTCTTCATTTCCTCCAAACATCTCATTAGAAAGCAAAACCAAAACTGGTCTCAGATATTTGCCTTGTCTATCAGGATAGTCTCTGAGAATTCTATAGTGATTTTTTGGATATCTATCTGGCAGATATTCGCAAATCTTCCTATAAATCCTAGGCTTTCTCTCTTCCAAAACCTTCAGAAAATCTATACTCCTCACATCCGGATACAAGTCTCACATATTAACGAGTCTACAGATATTTCTAGCTTTTCTTCGCCTTAGGGAAGAACTCTTGTTTATGGCTCAACAAGAACCTGACAGCAAGAAAAGATTAAAATTCTCATGTGATTGTTGATCTGACGGAACTACAAGCTTCATGAGTGTCGATCACTTGAATTTTAGAGAAGATGCGGAGTTAAAAGAACTCATTCGAAAACTCGTACTCCTAAACGCTGTCAGGCATGATGGCGAAGCCTTGGCTGGGCCTGTTCTAGGAAAGATCCTGGCAGAAAAACCAGAACTGAGACCTAAAGCTAAGGAGATCATGATCTTCGTAGAGGAACTTGTTAGCGAAGTCAGTGGTATTTCATTAAGCGAGCAAGAACATATTGTGAAAGACAAATGGCCTGAACTTCTCGCAAAGAAGGAGATCGAAGAGGAGAAGGGCCTTCCATCCTTGCCGAACGTTGAAAAATACGCCAAGGTTATCACACGTTTTTCTCCCAATCCTGACTGCGTCTTGCATTTGGGTTCGGCAAGAGCCATAGTCTTGTGCCACGAATACGCACGCAGATACAAGGGTAAATTCCTCCTTCGTTTTGAGGACACAGATCCGAAAAAGAAGAGACCCATCCTAGAATTTTACGACCACATACGGAAAGATCTGGAATGGTTAGAGTGCAGACCCGACGAAGAATACATCCAAAGTGATAGAATCCGTCTTTACTACAAGTATGCTGAGAAACTGATAGAGAATGGTAACGCCTACGTCTGCACATGCGACCGAGAACGATTCCGAGAAACCGTGTCAGCGTGCGAATCATGCGAATGCCGCGACTTGGCTGTTGAAGAACATCTTGACAGGTGGACGCGTATGCTCGATGGCAAGTACATGGAAGGAGAAGCGGTCGTGCGTGTGAAAACCGACTTGAACCATCCCAATCCTGCGGTTCGAGACTGGCCTGCACTAAGAATCATAGATCCAAACAACCATCCCCATCCTCGAACAGGATTTGAATATCGTGTGTGGCCTCTCTACAATTTCGCCTGTGGTATAGATGATCATCTATTGGGCGTCACGCATATAATTCGGGGAAAGGAACATCTGACGAATATGGTTCGCCAAATATATCTATACAGACATCTAGGCTGGCAGTATCCTGAAGCAATACATTATGGAAGGCTGAAGATTGCAGGAGCTTCTTTGAGCAAATCGAAAATCATCAAAGGAATACAGGAAGGTCTATACAAAAGCTGGGATGATCCTCGTCTTGCAACATTTGCTGCCCTGAGAAAACGGGGCATCTTTCCAGAAACAATAAGACAACTGATCATTGATGTCGGTCCTAAAGCATCCGATGTAACATTAAGTTGGGAAAATTTATATGCCCACAACAGGAAAATCCTTGATCCCCAGGCAAACAGATACTTCTTTGTGGGCAGTCCAATGGAGCTCACCGTTACGCAAATCCCTAAAGCATTCACAGCTAAAGTACGACTACATCCAGAATACCCAGAGAGAGGGTTTAGACAATACACTATAAAGCCTAAGGGAGGGGACAATTCCGCGGCCTTTTGGATTTCAAGGAATGATACACGCATTTTAGGATCGGGAGAAATGATACGTCTCATGGAATTATTCAACATAAAAATCAAGAAGGTGGATGAACATTCTGTGGAAGCATGTTTCGCGAGTACGCGGTATGAAGAGGCGAGAAAAGCTGGGGCATCTCTGATTCACTGGATATCCGTGGAAGCTGATATGCCCTGCAAGGTCATCATGCCCGATGCATCGATAGCTCAAGGAATTGCTGAAAACAGCTGTAAGGAGCTGAAGCCGGACGATATAGTGCAGTTTGAGAGATTTGGGTTCGCTAGAGTTGACAAAGTTGATACGACATTGACAGCCTATTATACTCATAGGTGACCGAAGAGGTTTGGTGGGCCATGCGTAGAGAGAACAAGATAATCATATGGCCAGTATACTTTGATTCTACAAAAACCAGAAATGGGGGCAGAAGAGCTCCGAAGAGATTAACCATACCATCGCCTAAGCTCTCGGAAGTGAGAGAAGCCGTGGAAGCACTTGAGATGAAGTACGAATATTTTGAAGACCTTGCGCATCCAAAGATATCACGTTTTAAGACGGGTTTACTGGTGGTTGAGAAGGAAGAGCCGAAGAATCAGATAATTCGAAAGATTGGCAAACAGTTACCTAGAATTCGGAGCGCGTCTGCGCCAAGGTAGATCTACACGAGTGGAAGAAATGCAAAACTATGCTGCCGTAACAAAATCTGATTCTTCCACTAAATTTCGGACAAAATTGTTATGCCCCAAAAATCCATTTCTGGAGCTGAGAGATATATACGAGGTTGAGCGAAATCTTAGTTTTTCTTTTTCTCGTCTGTCAACACTGCATTTATTGTGCCGTCTTGCCCTGGACGGGATGTGACGCGTGCCAAGCCTCTTGCAGTGTCGATTGTTGTCCCTTTTGTAATTACACCTCTACGGTCGTAGTCCACATTTGTGGGGTTTCTAGTGACGTGTTTGATCTCTACAGTCTCTGTCTTGCCAGTTTTTGCGTCCGTAACGCATGCATACTTACCTCTCAGGATTCTGATCTTCTGATTTCCGCCTCTTTTTCTTTCGATCTTTCGCTTAGTCTCGCCCAAAGTTGTCTCAGCTGGAAAGGAGCCTTCCTCAGCCTTTCTTTTCTTTCTGTAGAGCCTCTTTCTCCCTCCAGAAGCTTTCTTTTTGCGCAAGTTGCCGTGCCAAACTGACATTTTCTGTTTCTCTATATCGTTGGTTGACTCACGACTATCATTCCTATTTCAGATATAAACATATCCGTTATATTTCAGAATCTTTGCGATCCGCATTTTCCATCTCTTCCTCGAAGACTTTCTTCAGTTGTCTCTTCATGGCCGGCAGTTCGTGGCTCAGACCGAAGTAGTCAGCAAAGTAATCTGTTGTTCTCAGAATCGTAGAACGTCCCTTCCTTTCGCCGTATACTAGATCCATCTCTTTCATTAATTTGATATGGCCGTATGCATGGTGACCTCGCATGTTGGCAACTCTATTTTGGGAGATGGGTTGTCTGTAGGCTATATAGGCAAGCGTCTTCAAGGGTCCTTTTGTAATCAATGGTTTCTTTGCAAGCTTTTGGACTCGAGGGGTAAACTCAGGTTTTAGCTGTAGGACATATCTTTCGTCTTTCAACTCTAGGATCTCAAGAGCTGTGTTTCTCTTCTCATATTTCTTCATAAGGATTCTTGCTAGTCTCTGAGCTTTGCTTTTCGAGCGGGTCTCAAGAACTGAACATATCTTTTTAAGGGTCAACGGTCGGCCCGCAACATACATAGCCGCCTCTACAAGAGACAGTTGCTGTCGAAGCTTCTGCTCTGCTTTCTCTTGTTTGAAGGCGTTATCTGAATTTGAGGAATCCTCTTCAGCTGTCTGCAATCTCAAAATCCTCCTCAGTCAATACATGTTGAATGTCGTTCAGTTTTAAGGCTATTGCAGCCAGCTCAGATATTATCTATCTATCTATCCTGTTTATCTCTGTAGTTTCTCCCGTTCTTTTCCTATTTCCTCATCCAGCACTCTGCGTAGCAAGGGTTGGGGCTTCTCTATTTGATGTTCTGTGGGGATTTTCAATTCGAAGGCCGTACTCCATTTTTGTTCATGTACCGTTCCTGGTAAGTTTAGTTGCTCCCATAGATTCTGAGCTGAAAATGGCATATAGGGTTCTAACAGGATTGCTAAGCTTCTAAGTATATTGATGCACAGATAGAGGGTTGTCTTCCCCTCGTCTTGGTCAGCCCATGGTTTCTTCTGCTGAAAGTATTGATTGCAAGAAGCAGAAAATCTTATGATCCTTCTCAAACCTCTGTTGAGTTCTAGACTGCTGATTTCTTGCGCCACATCATCTACGACCGCTCTTAGCTCTCTCATAAGTCTCTCATCGGCTTCGTCAAAAGATCTAGCAGCGGGAACTCTTCCACTATAATTTGACCATATAAAGGCCAGCACTCGATGTATGAAGTTACCAATCTTGGCTATTAGTTCATTATTTATTCGGTTTTGGAAGTCTTTCCAGTCAAAGTTCACATCTGCCTGGCTATAAGGCGTGATACCTGCTAGATAGTATCTCAAGTAGTCTGGAGGAAATTTGTCTAAGAATTCTCTTACACTTATGTACCATTCCCGGCTTTTGGAGAATTTCCTTTCTTCAAGTGTGAAATAGCCTCTTGTGGGAATGAAGTCAGGTAATTTGAATTCTTCTTCTCCCATTCTCATGGCAGGCAAAAATAGGTAGTGGTGGTACACTATGTCTTTTCCTATGAAATGGTATATCTTTGACGAGTTCCAGGCCTCTTTCCCGTTTATTCCTTTCTCGTCGAAGTACTTTATAGCTGTAGAGATATATCCAAGGTGGTTGTTGAACCATACGTAAAGCACTTTTCCTTTCGCTTCCTCTAGAGGAATTGGTATTCCCCAGGAAAGGTCGCGGCTGATGTCCCAGTCCTTCAATCCCTCTTTCACCCAGTTGAGAACGTAATTCCTGACTTCGGATTGAAGGTTCACGTTTTCAGTCAGCCATCTCTCAAGGCTATTCGAGAAATCAGTCAGTCTAAAGAAGTAGTGTTCGCTTTTTCTAAGTCTTGGTTTCGCCCCACAGATGGCACAGTGAGGATTCAGGATTTCTCCGGGCTGAAATGTTCTGCCACATTCTTCACAACTGTCTGAGTATTGTTCGGTGGCTCCACAGAAAGTACATGTTCCTTTAACGTACCTGTCTGGCAAGAATTTCTGGCAATCTTCACAATAGGGTTGCCCTATCATCTTTCTATATATGTGTCCTTTCTTATACAGATCTTTGAAAAAGTGCTGTGTGAGTTCCTTGTTTTCGTTGGAGCTTGTCTTGTAAAAGACGTCGAACGAGATTCCAAGATCCTTGAAGTCCTCACGATCTCTTTGGTTCCAATAAGCCACGAATTCCTCAGGAGTTGTTCTCTTCTTTTCAGCTTCCACTAATATCGGTGTTCCGTAATCATCTGTAGCACATATGTGAATCACGTCATCCCCTCTCAGCCTACAGAATCTCACAAATATGTCGGCGGGGAGATACGTGGACGTAATGTGACCTAGGTGGACCTCACCATTTGCATATATCAGGGCTGAAGTGACGATGATTCTTTCCAGAACGGATCCTCCAAAAATCGCTATAGAATGGATAATATTGGTGTATTTAAGCGCAACCTGAAAAGCCTAGCAATCCTTTGCCAAAAAGAGTTCTAAAAAATCTGACCAGATGAGAATATGCTTCAAGGCTGTTGTTGCTCCAACGATGGAAGGTTTATACTGATGTATATCTCATCAGAATCATCGCTTTTCCATAGGTCTACTCTCGCATCTTGTGCCAAGAATAGCAGTAGGATGAACGTGCGGATGGCTTCTAGCCGGTTTGCGTTTTTAAGTAAAGTTGAGAATTCTATTATTCCTGTGCCTTTCACCTTTCTGCAGAGGGACATGTGAAGCTCTTCCATTTGTCGCTCGATTTCCATAAGGTACAAGTCTATTTGGGGCATGATTTCTGAGGGGTCGGGAAGAATGGGTTCAGAAACCTTTCTTTGTAGACGGATAAGTTTCTCCCCTTTTAGAACATCGTTCAGAACCTCCAGGAGGTGCTGTATGGTTGTCGAGGTCAATTCATGTCTCAATGGCAAGAAGAGAGGTGGCGGTATGAAATCTCTTGGTGGCTTTGGCGGAGATGGAGGGTCTTCAAGTTTTAGTAATAGCTTTGACTTCATGAGGTATATGAGGGCTGACGAGTCTAAGGCTACACCTGAGGCTCTGAAGTCGACCTCTCCAGTCTTTTGCATCTCTTCTAGAAAGCTTGTCAGTAAGTATGCGACATTGATGTTCCAAGGAACAAGCTTTTCTAGCTTGTTGAATTCGAATAGGATGTTCCATGGGGGATGCATGTAGAAGGGCTTCTTCATGGTTATGGAAACCACTAGCTAGACACCTCAAGAAACTTGGCTGGAACGACGTGTGATACTCCGTTTCGCATATATACTCCATAGATTCTCTCTGCTTTGTTCACTGTCTCAGGCTTCAACGTAACCACCATGAATTGAGTTCTTTTCGCCTCTTCCAATAGCAGATCAGCCAGTTTCGATACATGAAAAGCGTCTAAATGTGCGTCTATCTCGTCAAGAATGTAGAAGGAGGCGGGGGTGAAATCTTTGAGGGCGAAGATGAAGGCTACGGCGGCCACGGAACGTTCTCCACCGCTGGCTCCACTAACGACTATAGAGGGCTTGTTTGGGAATTCGACGATCATATTTATGCCGCCTGAGAAAGGGTCTTCTTGGTCTTCAAGCTTCAGTGTGGCGTTGCCTCCTCCCGTAACCTTTGAGAAGTATTTTTGGAGGTCTATTCTGATCTTCTCGAAAGCTTCCATGAAGACTCTTCGTTTTTTCTGTTCGATTTCATCCATAAACTGAACGATGGCCTGCTTCTCTGTTTCAAGTTCATTCAGCCTTATGGAGAGTTCTCTGTAACGTGAGATCTGTTCGTTGTAGTGGGATAGGGCCAATTGATTGACTGCACCGATTCGTTCCAGTTCTAACTGCATCATCTTCGTGGATGTTTCAGCTTCCTCAACCTGTTCCACTGTTACGTTCAATACATGTTCACAACCAAATTGTCTAAGCTGATTTCTGTGCTGTTCCACCTGAAGTGTTGATGTCTGGATTTTCAGTTGCAGCTGGTTCAGTAGACGTTCAGCAGGCTCATACTCAGAATCAAGCTTGTGCAGTTCTTCATCTATGTTGTCTATCTGAGATGTGAACTTCTTTGCTTCTTTCCTGGCCGAGAAGACAGTCTCAGAGAGCTTGATTCGGGTCTTCTCCAGTTCTGCGACCTCTTGACTGAGTGAGCTCCTCTCTTGAAGCGCACTCTCCACATCACTTTTAAGGTTTCCAAGTTGCTGGTTGACCTTTTGGAACTGTATTCGAGCGTTTGTCCGGCCAGTCTTTAGAACATTGTCATACTTCGATTGAAGGGTTGAAATCTTCGTTCTGATGGTGCCAAGTGCTTGCCTTAGACCCATTATTTTTTCAGCAAGTCTTTCTCTTGTAATCTCTATCTGTTGGATATGGGTAGGGTCTGCGCTACGCCTAAGATCAGCCAGCTCTCTCTGAAGCTTCTGCATTTTCTTTCTGATTGAGTTTCCTTCTGCTCTGTGGATCCACATCTCTGCTTTCTCATCTTGTATCTGCTTCTCAAAGCGCGCCACGCGACTATCTATTGTTCTAACGTTTTTCTTAGTTCTCTTAACGTTGCCATTGATTCTTGCTATTTCTCTGTCTAGTGTAGTTACAGCTTCTGACAAGCGGGCGATTTCGACTCGAGTCCGGTCAATATCCTCTTCGAAAAAAGTGATGTTATCGCTTCTTTTCAAGAGATGTTGCTGAAGGACACTGACAGCTTCATCCAGGTTCTTGATAGCCGTCTCGCTGGGGATGATTTTAGAGAAATCTATGGGCGCCCTATAATAGCCGCTTTCAAGGCCACCACCTGCCTCATATATATCTCCGTTAACCGTCACTGTGCGATAGCCTTTGCTTGATAGAGCTAAGGCGGTCTTGTCGTTTGAGGCTATTAACGTGTCGCCGAAAACGAATTCAACGGCTGATCTGTACTTTTCAGTACTCCTCACAAAGACTGAGGCTGTTCCATTGACGCCATCTTTCTCTGGGGTCTTTAGGGACGTAGAGTGACTTACTCCTTCGGTCGGGATTATCTTGATTCTTCCCAGCTTCATCTTTCTTAGGGTTTCTGTGCATGTGAAGGCAGAGTCAAGATTCTTGACTACAAGGGCGTCAAGCCATCCTGCGGCTGCAGCCTCTATAGCTTGTCTGTATATTTTCTGGATTTTGATAAGATTGCGTAGTCTTCCATACACGCCTGGAATTACCCCTAAGTCGCCCAGTTCTTCTATGCTTCGTAGGGCTTTCTCTTCAGCAGCTACTGTCTCTGCGAGTTCTCTCTGTGTCGCGAATTCTACAACGGCTTCTCGTGCCGACTCGGCGATTTTCCCGGCTTCATCTATTTCTGTCTGTATGGTCTCTTTTTGTGCGATTCTTCGCTGCAGTGTCTGATCCAGACTCTTCAGTTGGGCTTTTTGTTCCTTCTGAACCTTCTTCAGTTCATCGAGTGATTTCTCCAGTTCACCTAGCGTTATCAAAAGTTTCTGTCTGCGATTGGATAGGGTTCTGATTCTTCTTTTTCGAATCTTAGTCGCTTCTCGGCTTCTTACAGTCTCTGATCTTAGGTGGGTGAGTCTCTCGTAGTTTTTGTCCAGTTGCTGTTCGATTTCACGGATATTCCTGCTGTGTTCACTGATGTTTTCCCAAAGATCTACAGCCTCCTCAGCAAGAGCGTCATGTTCAGATTGCTTTCTGTTTATCTCATCCAATGTGCGTTTGTGACTGCGTTTCAACCGCTGGATTTCAAGTTGATTTTGATGAATCTCCTCTTTAATAGACTTGTACTGCATGAGATTGTTTTCCCTAATTTTCCCTAAGCCTTCAAGGCTTGCGGTTCCTGAGTTTATCTTTGTTGATAACTCTGTTATTCTTGATTTCAATTCTCCAATCTTGATTTGAACCTTTAATACTTGTGAGCCACCCTCTTCCACCATCTCGGAGCTTAATCTTCGCCACTCACCTTCTATCTGTCTTCTCCTTGACCTTAGTTGCTGGCGAAGATTCTTCAGTTTTTCAACCCTATCTTTCACTTTCTCAGTTTGGGAGGATGTCTCCTTGATTTTCTCTTGTATCTTTGTTATGTCATGGGAGAGCTTGATGGCTTCGAACGTCTTTATCTCATCTTCGATGAAAGCGTATCTCAGGAGTTCGTTACGCTCTCTTTCAAGGTCATCCACCCTTTTCTGCACTTCATCGATTCTCCCCATTGCCGTGCGAATTGAAATGTCAGCTCTCCGCAGTTTTTCTTCAGCATCAGCCTTTTCAGCATCATATTGAGCTATTCCAACTAGATCTTCAATGATCTTCCTTCGATCAAGCGGGGATATATCTGTTAGACGAGTGATTGTGCCTTGCATTACTATGTTCTGGCTTGTGGAGCTTATTCCAGCCATGGAAAGGACCTCTAAAATACGCGTTCTAGAGATTCTTCTACCGTTGAGCCTGTAGATGCTTTGACCATTTCTACCGACTTCACGGGAAACAGTCACGGTGGACGTTTCTATGGGAATGCGGTTTTCCGTGTTGTCAAATTGGATGAGTACCTTGGCTTTCTCAACCTTCCTTAGGCCAGCCTTTTCAGAACTGTGAAAAATTAGCTTAGCCGAATTCTCTGCACGAAGTCTTCTGGTGCTCAACTCTCCTAAAGCAAAAAGGGCAGCGTCTACGATGTTGGTCTTCCCACTTCCATTTGGCCCTGTAATAGCCGTGAATCCCCTGTCCAAAACAACTTTTATATTTTCAGGTCCAAAGGATTTGAAACCTTTAAGCTCTATCTTTTTTATGTAGGGCATCCTACTTGGCCCTCACCCCGTTTCAGACTTTGATCCGGCTGTAAATAGTTCTATAGGATTTTTCTATAAATAAATTAGCCTGTACGTCTCTTGACGATTTGATGAGTTCTCGATAGATTTCAACCTCATTTAGTCAGTTTCTGAAGTTATAGTGCGAGGGCAAGAAGTTCTACTATGTCTAGAATTTCGATTCTTCCTTCTAACCCTGTGGTCTTGACAGCGTCTTCTAATGTTAGCAGACAGAATGGGCAGGCAGTTGCCAGTGCATCAGCCCCAAATTCGACAGCGTCTCGAACACGTGTCTCAGCTAGACGTTCGCCAGGGATGTCAATCCACATTCGTCCACCGCCGCCTTCACAACATAAGCTTCTCTCTTTTGAACGGTCGAACTCCAGCAGCGTGGCTCCTGGTATGTTTTCGATGACTTTTCTGGGTTCTTCGTAGATACCATTCTGTTTGCCGATGTAGCAGGGATCATGGTAAATGATTCTCTTATTCACTTCTTTTTTAAGCGTCAGCTTTCCACTTTCTATAAGATTGGAAAGGATCTGTGTGTGATGTTGAACTTCAAAGCTGGTCTGCCCGTATCGATTCTTGAAGGCGTGATAGGCATGAGGACAACTCGTGAGTACTTGTTTGATATTATGCTTCGTAAAGATCTTCATGTTTTCTTCAACTAGATATTCAAACAAGCCCTTTTCACCCATTCCGTAGGCTTCGCCTCCACAACAATTTTCCTCGTTGCCTAGAATTCCAAAGTCGACCTCAGCCTCTTCCAGGCACTTCGCAAAGCTCTTGGGTATCTCCTGCACTCTAGGGTCGTAAGCTGATGTACAGCCAACAAAATATAAAACTTCAACACCTTGAGATGCAGGTTTGATATTCAGATTCTCTGTCCATTCTGATCTCTTGCTTCGTATTCTTCCCCATGGGTTTCCGTTTTTGAAGATGCCTTCCAAGGCATCTCGGAGAGTAGGGGCGATCTGTCCTTCTTCAACTGCTTGGCTTCTGACATCTATTAGGAATTCAAAGGGGTCTATCTCCTTTGGGCAACGGATGCCACATGTTGAACAGGTTGTGCAGCTCCACAACTCGTTCTGCGGATGCACAGTCAGCTTGCCAGAGAGGGCTACCTCTCGCATGTATCTTCGTACGTTCAGATTGGCTTTTCGGGATACGGGACAACTTCCAGTGCACATGCCACATTGTATGCATTCAAAAAGCTTATGTTTCTGAACAAGCTCCTGCGCATTCATTTCACGTCACGTTTGCTAAAATGGGAACGTAACCTTTTTTAAGCGTTTTCCTCAGTATGAGTAAAACCAATCAAAAAGATTGGAGAAGGCCATTGATGACGAAAGGTCCGTTGAAAATTGGAGTTTTCATATGTGAATGCGGCGGAAACATAGGAGATGTTGTAAACGTAAAGGCTGTAGTGGAAGCTGCTAAGAACTGGGAAGGAGTCGTGGTAGCCAAACAAGACAAGTACCTTTGCTCAAAACCAGCTCAAGAGATGATAATCGACGCCATAAAGAAGCATGATCTGGACAGAGCGGTGGTCGCCAGCTGCACACCAAGAATGCACCTCGCCACATTCCAAAGTGTTCTGGAACGGGCAGGCCTTAATCCCTACATGCTTGAATTCGTGAATATAAGGGAACAATGTTCCTGGCCTCACGGCCCGAAACCCTCAGAAGAAGCCACCAAGAAAGCCATAACCCTAGTCAAAGGGGGATACAGGCGAAGCCGTGAATTGGAACCCCTAGAAACCATCAGCGAAAAGGGGTCGAGAGAAATTCTACTAGTAGGCGGAGGTATTGCTGGAATAACTGCGGCTCTAGAGCTCGGCTATCTAGGCTTCAAGGTTCATATACTAGAACAGAGGCCCAGCATAGGAGGCAACATGGCAAAGTTGACAAAGGTCTTTCCGACCTTGGATTGTGCACAATGTATACTTACTCCTCGCATGGCTGAAGTGGGGAGAAACCCCAACGTGAATCTGCTGACCTACGCCAATGTCCAGGAAGTTTCTGGGCGACCTGGGAACTTCGATGTTAAGGTTTTCATGAAACCTCGCGGCGTTGATGTGAGTAAATGTAAAAGCTGTGGTGTGTGTGCCAAAGTGTGCCCTGTAGTGGTTCCGGATGAGTTTAATGAGGGCTTGTCAGAGCGAAAAGCGGCCTATATAGAATTTCCCCAAGCTGTACCCTCCGCTTATGTTATAGATTTCAACGCTTGTACTAAATGTGGAAAGTGTGAACAGCTCTGTCCGTCCAAGGCCATAAGCTTGGATGAGAAAGGAGAGACGCTGAATTTAAGGGTGGGAGCAATCGTTGTAGCTACTGGCTATGACCTCTATGACCCGACAAAGCTGGCGAACTACGGATATGGTGCCTATAAAGATGTCATAACCATGCTGGAGTTGGAGAGAATCACTTCTGCTTCAGGTCCCACAGGTGGCTTCGTGAAGAGGTCGGATGGGGCAGACGTAAGAAGGATAGCCATAGTTCTCTGCGCTGGCTCAAGGGATAAGAATCACATTTCCTATTGTAGCCGCATTTGTTGCATGTATGCATTAAAGCAGGCTTTTGTGCTTAGGAAGATGCTAGGGCTGGATGTTCACATCTATTATACAGACATCAGAGCTACCGGTAAGGGCTATGAAGGACTTTACTGGCGAGATCAAGAAGCAGGAGTTGTCTTTCTCAGGGGGAAAGTGGCAGAAGTCTGGAAAAACAAGGATGGCAGGTTGGTTGTGCTGGCCGAAGACACTCTGACAGGAAACGTGACAGAGGAAGAGTTCGATATGGTTGCCTTGGCCACGGCTATGGTTCCATCAACTGGGCTTGACAGATTGGCTGAGAAGATGAGACTCTCTCTGGGCGAGGATGGTTTCGTCCAGGAGAGACATCCAAAGTTGGATCCTGTTGACTCTTTGATTACAGGAGTCTTTGCATGCGGCTGTGCATTGAGTCCCAAAGACGTTCGTGACACAGTTGCCGATGCTCTGGGAGCTGCTTCAAAAGCTTCTCTCTTCCTCAAGAGCGAATATATCACTACTAGTCCCGAGAAAGCTTACGTGATTGAGGAACTGTGTAATGGCTGTCGTGACTGTGTATCAATATGTCCAGTGAATGCCATAACTACTGATAGTGAAAAGGCAACCATCAACCCGTTCATGTGCACTGGTTGTGGTGCTTGCATACCCGTTTGTCCTCAAGAGGCTATTGACTTCAGGAACTCAACCAGCAGACAGTTGATAGCCCATTTGAGGGGTGTCTTGACCGATAAGGAACCAAGTGAGATCCGAATAGTCGCCTTTGTTGACAAGAACGTTGGATACACAGGCATGGATTTCTTAGGGCTTGATCGCACCAACTATCCGGAGAACATTCGCATCATTCCTGTTCCATCTACAGCAATCTTGAGCTTGAAGCATTTGCTTCACGCGTTCGCCTTTGGAGCTGATGGCATCATAGTGATTGAAGGACAGGAATACATACACGAAGAGTTCACAAAGAACCGGATGATCGAGATGCGGCGTTCATTAGCGGATCTGGGCATCAAAGGTATGCGTTTACGCTATAGTTATGTGCCTTTGCCTGTTTATAGGAAGGCTGCAGATCTATTTACAGGATTTTCTGATAGAATCAGCAAATTTGGTCCTATACCCGCAGAGAAACGAGAGACTATAAGGCGAGAAACGCAGACCGGGCAAGAAAATAGATCATAGAAGATTTCATAGGCAGACATTCAGATCCAAAACCTCGAAAGAAAGTACTTCGGCCCACGCCAATTTTCTCTTCCGCAATCGACCCAGCCCGTGTCTTCGGCTATCACCACCAGCAGACGCGTCTGAAGCCAGAAGATCAAGTCCTCCCATTGACTCTATTTAGGATGTTCGTAGAATGACAGTTTTCCGTTTGCTCTCCGAATAGTTTCGCCAATTTTTACAGTAAGAATTATATGGAAATTGAAGGGAGAATAAACGGAAAACGTAATAATGTCAAATCAAAGTCTGTGGAATGGGAGAAAAAAAGGTTGAACGTGATTGTCTGTGTGAAACATGTTCCGGAGACGGCTGAAGCAGAGATAAAAATAGACGCCACTGGAAAGGCCATTGAAGAAGCAGGGCTGGTCTTCGACATTAATGAATGGGACGACTATGCTCTAGAAGAAGCGGTGCGCATCAAGGAGAATTTTAATGGTACAGTTACTGCTGTAACGGTGGGTCCAGAAGATGCTGACAGCACACTGCGAAAGTGCTTGGCGAGAGGTGTAGACCGGGCTGTAAGGCTGACAGATGCTCAGTTTGAGGGTTCCGACGGATACGCGATTGCCAAGATATTGTGTAACGCCATTAAAGACATGTCTTTTGACGTAATATTAACTGGTGCGCTGGCCGATGACGACGGCTACACAATGGTAGGACCAATCCTTGCAGAACTGCTTGGGATTCCTCACGCTACCATGGTTAAGAAGATCGATATCGCCGATGGCGTAGCCAAGGTTAATCGCGAATTAGAAGGAGGCTTACAAGAGATAATCCAAGTGCAGTTGCCTGCAGTCCTGTCAGTTCAGACTGGAATAAACGAGCCAAGATATGTCTCCATCTTGGGCATTCGAAAGGCTATGAAGAAGGAGATTACAGTCTTGGGTCTGGCCGATGTCAACTTGAGCGAAGAGGATGTAGGCGAGTCAGGTTCATGGATGAGAATAGAGAAATTGTACATGCCTCCAGTAGAGAAACAAGCAGAGTTCATCGTGGGCAGTCCTGAAGATATCGCAGGAAAAATTGTTGAGATTCTCAAGTCGAGGGGCTTGCTCTAAGTGGCTGAGATATTCGTTCTGGCAGAATACAGGCAGGGTCAGATCAGGGATATAACCCTTGAAATGCTTACAAAAGGCCGAGAACTAGCTGAAAAGACAAGAGCTGATTTGACAGCAGTCTTACTAGGCAAGGATGTAGAAGATCTGGCCAAGACTCTTTCAAAATATGCCAAAAAGGTTCTCTTTGTCAAAGACGAGAAGCTGCATAGTTTCAACTCAGCGGCCTACAAAATCGTTCTTTCCCACCTCATAAAGGAACGTAAGCCTCTGCTAACAATTCTGGGACACACATCCTATGGGGTCGAACTGGCTCCAAGACTCGCAGTTGCTCTGAGGCTGCCTCTGGCCACAGATTGCATAGACATGGATTTCGATGGCGAAAAACTGATCGTGACAAGGCAGATGTACGGTGGGAAAGTGAATGTCAGAGCAATGGTTCGCGAAGCGTCGGGATATCTCGTTACAGTCCGCCAAGCAGCCTTCACCGTTGAAAAGTCAGAAATGAATGGGGAGATTGTGAAGCAGCCTTCACCTCTTGTGGAAGAGATAACTGAGAAGCACTTTGTCAAGTATGTCTTGCCTCCTCCAGGCGGAGTAGACATAACAGAGGCAGATGTTCTGGTAGGTGTGGGACGAGGGATAAAAGACGAGGGCAATCTGCCTATGGTGAAAGAGTTGGCTGACAGCCTTGGTGGAGTTCTAGCGTGTTCACGCCCTATTGTTGACAAGGGATGGCTTCCAAGCGACCGTCAAGTGGGTACGTCAGGAAAGACTGTAAAGCCCAAGCTTTATGTCGCGTTGGGTATAAGCGGAGCCTTCCAACATGTGCTAGGAATGAAGAACTCCGACGTGATAATATCCGTGAATAAGGACCCGAAGGCTCCAATATTCAGCTTCTCCGACTATGGCATAGTGGAAGATCTGTCAAAAATCGTGCCCGCACTGAAGAGTAGAATTCTGGAGTTGAGAACGTAAAAAGCATAGTCCTATACCTTTGGAGAGGACATCAGTGCATTTTGAGCTGAATAAAGAACAGAAGGAAATCAAGAGGGCAGTTAGAGAATTCTGCGAAAAGGAGTTTACGTCTGAACTGGCTCTAGAATTCGATGAGAAAGAAGAGTTTCCCATGGAACTCTATAAGAAGGCGGCAAAACTTGGTTTCACAAGTCTAAGAATACCTGAACAGTATAATGGACAGGGATACGGTCTCCTTGCAGACTGCCTGGTCGTAGAAGAGATGTGCAGAGTGGATCCTGGGTTGGGTGTAGCCGTTTCCTTTGGGAACCTGATGGTTCCTGACGCTATCTTGAAGCATGGAACAGAAGAACAGAAAGAGAAGTATGTTCCTCCCTTGGCGAGGGGAGACGCCATTTCTGCAGCAGCCTTCTCTGAGCCTGAACATGGAAGCGACATAACGCGCATGGATACCACCGCGGTGAAGATTGGAGGCAGCTGGGTCATAAACGGCAGCAAGGAGTTCATCACGAACGCCCCGGTCGCAGATACTTTCATTGTTCTGTGCCAAACGAATCCGGAAGCGCAGCCTTCTCATCGAGGGCAAAGCCTCTTTCTTGTTGAGAAAGGCACAGCAGGTCTGGAAGCTACAAAACTAAAAGGAAAAATGGGCATCCGCCCCTGCGTAACAGGTTCCTTGGGTCTGAGCGACGTAAAAGTGCCTGCGACCAACATTTTAGGAGAACTGAATAAAGGGTTCTATTATGCCCTAGAGCTCTTCGACGAAACAAGGATCACAGTTGCAGCTCAAGCCTCAGGCATGGCGCAGGGAGCGTTTGAACGGGCTTTCCGATACGCAAAAACTCGGAAGCAATTTGGTACGCCCATAATCGATTTTCAAGGAGTATCCTTCAAACTGGCTGACATGGCAATCAAGATTGAAGCAGCAAGAATGCTAACTTATAAAGCTGCTTGGTTATTCGATCAAGGAAGACTTGACCCAGTGGCAACTTCTATGGCCAAAGCCTTTGCCGGCAGAGTCGCTATGGAAGTGACAGACGATGCAATCCAGATCTACGGGGGATATGGATACTTGGCAGACTATCATGTTGAACGCTTTCACAGATGTGCCAAGATAACCGAGATATATGAAGGGACATCAGAGATGCAGAAATTGACAATAATCAATCGACTGAGGAAAACAGTATAAAAGACTCTTCCTTTATCCCGATTTTCTTCGCAGATTTCCGGACAAATCTGTCATGCCATACGCACTCACTGCAGCTCGCAGATTGTCAGCTACAGTGGTTTGTCGATTTTCCTTCCAGTCCTGCTCGCCCACTCTTCGATTGGCACCGCAAATTGATTTTCTACTTCGTTTCGGTAGATGCTATTGTAAGTGCAAAAAGACCTTATTCTCCCATCCGGTGTAGCATAGTGAATTGCACACTGTTGAATTCTGTCCAGGTCAAGATTCCAGACATCTTGGAAATGCATTATCCCAATCATGATAAGCCTACGCATGAGTTCTCCCAAAGCCTCATAACTTCCCTTGGTCACCACGTTCTTAATCAAGGCCCTAACTAGGTCTGATTTCACCATAGGCAAGAGCTTAAGCAGCTTCATCTTTGCCCTTAACTTTTTTCCTTCAATTCCTGAGTAGTAGATTTCCCAAAAGATCTGTGCGAACTTGTCAACGTCCACATATTTGGTGATAGGTTGATAAGATCCGTTTTCATCTACAACTAAGAACGTCGCGGCCCCACACATCGGATGCATCGTAAATTCAGGATATGATCTGTTTTTGATGGTCTTCATACCTTTAGCCATTGGAAGTGGCCAATTGACTGGCCTCCAATCCCGCCTGGACAAGTCGCCATCTGTCTGCTCCTCTAACAGTCTGATTACATCTGGCACCGTGATGCGAAGTCTCCTCATTCTCTCTTTCTTTGCTCTTCCCGCCATAGAAATGGGCTGAATGTTGATACATCTGATAACATCATGATTCTCTATGGAATACTGCAATATGTCCTTCAAGTCTTTGTCATTCACGTTCTTTGCCAAAGTGACAACTAGAACTACGGAGCTCAGCCCTATCTCTCTGGCATTTTCCACAACCTTTTTCTTTATCGGAACAAGATCAGCCTTTGCCCTGAGTTTCTTGTAGATCTCCTCCCTCAGGCCATCGAACTGAAGATATAGCGTGTCCATTCCAGCTTCTCGGATCTTCTTCAGATACCCTATATCTTCTGCAAGACGCAGCCCGTTCGAATTGACCTCAACATGGCTCATGCCAGCATTCTTGGCTTCCCGAATCAAGTCAGGAAGGTCGTTCCTTATGGTTGGTTCACCACCACTAAACTGTAGAGCGTTACAGGCCCAAGGCTTATTCGCCCTAAGAAGCTTTATCATGCTCACGATCTGCTGATAAGAAGGTTCATAAACGTAATTTGCTGCTCCTGCATAGGCAAAACAGATAGGACAAGCCATGTTGCACCTGTTGGTCACATCTATTATGCCCAAGACTGTATATGTCTTATGCTGGGGACAGAGTCCACAGTCAAAAGGACATCCACTAACTGTCTTTTCATGCGGATTCTCCAAACCTATACCAGTATACCGCGCGTTGTACCAGTTGTCATAAAACCATCTAAACAGTTCCGCATCTCCCCAATAAACATCCTCAAACTTCCCATGCTCAGGACACGTCTTCTCCAAGTAGATTACATCTCCCTCTTCAAAAATCCTCATAGGAACCTTCCTGAAGCATTCAGGACAAATGCTTGAAGAATACTTTTCGAATCGCCCATGTTCTTCTCGGAGTTTCAGCATTTTACCATTTCCTTAGATTCGGACATTACGTAAACAATAGACCCTATTAATATTTGTAGCCTCTAACTTGGAATGTAAATGGTGAAAACTGACCAATGGTGATTGAACACTCAGTGTCAGCTGAAGCGAAATACTGCTTCTCTTATAGCCAAGGTAAACAAGTCTCTCTTGGTGTTCCCTCTCACAAGTTTTAAGCGACGAAAGCTCTTACTGGTCATCGGAGTGCGTTATACTTGGATGCAAGAGCCAATCGAGCTTACGAAGGCGTGTGCGTGGATTGTGGTTCGTCACTGGAGCTTTATGAAATCGATTTCAAGAAGGAACACCGAATCATGCAATGTACTCGCTGTGGATTATACCACTTCTACAAGAAAAACTTCTTTGGAAAGTGGCGGCTTGTTAAGGCAAGTCGTGTTTCAGATATGTGGAGAAGAAAGTGATCCGCAAAAAGGGTGAAGCTTCTGAGAGGAAGGAATGCTCTGTTCTTCATTGATCTCGCTGAAGCCCCGAAGCTTGCTCAGATGGAGGCCTGGAGACTCGATTCTAGCGGAGCTGAGGAGTGAAAGAACGATGATAGTGCTAAAATACGACTCTACTGGGACATTACATGCCTCTCTGCTTTCACCTTCATGAACAGGTTGGAATGGTGCACAACGGTGATGTCAGGTCGAAGATCGGAGATGAAGAGCATTTAGTCCAAAAAGGAGATTTCTACCGCATCCCCCCCCCAACGTACCCCACAGAGATGTAACTGTAAGCTACAAGCCCTTCGTGACGCTGGATATATTTTATCCAGTACGGAAAGGCTTTCTCCAAGAATATAAGATAAAACCATAGGACGACATGCATGCATTTCTTGTCTTGGAGATGATCTTGTACAGGCTAGTCGGCTACAGCACTAGAAATATGGATAAATCGCGGAAGCGATGCAGATTCTGGGCAGCAGCATCCGAGATTTCTCCAGATGTATTCGCTGAGGCTGGGTTCTCAGCGTGAATGGAAACTTCAATGTCTAAGCAGTCCCAAAGTCTTTCTTTGACGTAAGCAGTCTGACGCCATTCCGAGAGCATAAATGAGTAAGTCCTTCTTCTTAGGGAAGACCACATAATCTGACAGCATTACGGGGATATCCTCTCGCGATTCTCTCGTTCTCCCGTGTCAGAGGGATCGGGCACACATGATGCTTGAGGCGCCAAAGAAGCAATGAAGCAAACCGTTGGAAGCAGGTTTGAGTACGTTTCATAGATGGGTGATCGGAAAGCATCAGGAAAATGGAAATGACGATAGGTATGGAAAACAATTGTACACTATGGAAAACCATATAAATCACCCTACTGCTGTTCATTTGCAAAGTTGGAGAGGCTATAGATTGCCAGATTGGGGATACTCTATTATAGAAGAGGAGTTGGATACTGAGAAGACTGCAAAGGCGAGTGGAAGAGAGATTAGAGTATCCCACAAATCTGCTCGTGAGGTATGTAGAGCAATTAAAGGCATGATGCTCACTCAAGCAAAACATTATCTAAAGGACGTCATGGCAAAAAGGAAAGCTGTTCCCTTTACTCGATTTAACAAAGAAGTTGGACACCGTCATGGACTGGAGAAGGCTTTTGCAGGAAGATATCCGGTAAAATCTGCAAAGCACGTTCTCAAGGTGCTGGAAGGAGCTGAATCCAATGCTGAATACAAAGGTTTGTTCACCGAAAGATTGCAAATCATCCACGCGTCTGCATATCCCGGCATGAAGATCAAACGGTACATGTCTAGAGCGTTTGGAAGAAGCACGCCAAAATTCCGAACCCTTTGTCACATCGAAATAGTTCTGGAGGAACAGCCTGAGATTGAAGAGGAATTCTAGTGTCCATTGTTAAACACTTCATCGAAGATTCGATAAAAAGGACAGAAATTGACGAGTTCCTCCAAGAAGAACTCGAGAGGGCAGGCTATGGCGGGGTCAATATGTCCAAAACACCCTTAGGAACGCACATCGTCATTTATGCCATGCGTCCCGGCCTGGTAATAGGTCGCGGTGGAGGAACGATAAGAGAACTTGCGAAAACGTTAGAGGAAGAATTTGACATACCAAACCCCCAAATCTCTGTATCCGAAATTGAGATTCCAGAGCTAAACGCGCATGTTGTTGCCTCTCGTATTGCCTCAGCTTTACAGAGAGGCGTCCATTTCAGACGCTCTGGGTATTGGGCTCTGAATCGAGTTATGGAAGCCGGAGCCCTGGGGGCGGAAATAATCATAAGTGGAAAGCTTAGAACCGATAGATCAAGATATGAAAAATTCAAAGCTGGATACTTGCCGAAATGCGGAGAACCTGCTTTGAAAAACATGAGGAGGGCCGAAGTCTCCGTCCAGCTGAAGCCTGGAATTTTGGGGATAAAAGTCAGAATTATGCCCCCAGATGCGGATTTTCCCGACAGAATCGAAATAGATGAAAGCTCCTCAGAGACAGAGATATCTGAAGAGATACCTGAAGAAGAGTCTAAGGATACGCTGGACAGTGCACCAGAAGAGCCTTCAAAAGATCAAGAGAAAGCTGGAGAAGAGTCAAACGAAGCTGGCAGTCAGGAGGCAAACTAGTAGATGCCTATACTTAGAGTAGATGAAATCCGTGATATGACTTCTGAAGAACGAATGACACGTATTACCGAGTTTAGAACGGAACTTCTCAGACTTAAGACCATGATAGAAGCGGGAGGAACTGTGGAAAACCCAGCAAGGATAAGCGAGCTACGCAAGACGATTGCTCAGATACTGACCATCGAAAGTGAGCAAAGACTCGGAATCGTGGAAGAAAGAGCGAGGCGGAGAGAAGACAGATGAAGGTGACGCCCAACATAGTCAGCTATGAATTTGTTGGAGCTGAGGCCAAGGTTGTGATGAGCAGGCATGTTGGATACTTAGGAATCTCGGGCAAGATTATAGATGAAACGAAAAACACTTTTTTGATTCTTCAGGGAAAGGAACGGAAAAGTATCATCAAGAAGTCTGCCATCTTCCACTTCACGTTTTCAGACGGAACTGTCGTTGAAATCGATGGTAGTTCCCTTGTAGGGCGTCCAGAAGATCGTGTGAAAAAACGTATAAGGAGATTATGGTAATGTCTATGAGTTTCAAGGCACCTAGAAGAACGTGTACTGACCGAAACTGCCCTTTTCATGGCATCCTCTCTGTAAGAGGACGTGTTCTCGACGGTGTTGTAGTCAGTTCAAAGATGGATAAGACAGTAGTCGTTAGATGCAATTATCTTCATTATGTTCCAAAGGTTTTGAGGTACGAGAGAAGACATAGCCGCGTTCGATGTCACAATCCACCATGCATCAACGCCAAAGAAGGGAATCTGGTTAGAGTTGGCGAATGCCGCCCAATAAGCAAGACAGTTTCTTTTGTCGTAGTTGAGAAATTAGAGGCGAAGTGACGTGGCTGCAAGAGCAAGAATGAGGGCTTTGATTGCGAAGGGAATGATAGGTGGACGACCGAAGATATCTGCAGGACTGCCGGCTGGCTCGGTCTTGAAATGTGCAGACAACACGGGAGCCAAAGGACTTCGGCTCATTCAGGTCACAGGATACAAGGGACGGCTAAGGCGTATTCCATCAGCAGCAGTAGGAGATAGAATAACTGTTTCTGTTAGACGGGGCACACCAGATATGAGAAAGAAGCTCTTCCAGGCAGTTGTGGTGAGGCAGAAGAAGCCCTATAGAAGAGTAGAAGGCATTTGGGTTCAGTTCGAAGATAATGCAGCAGTGATAATAACACCGGACGGCGAGATGAAGGGCTCCGAGATCCGGGGTCCAGTAGCAAAGGAGGCGGCTGAAAGATGGCCGAGAATAGCCAGCGCAGCAAGCATAATAGTGTAGGAGGAGAAAGATGAACGTGAAATCAGCCACAAAACCCTCGAAACAGAGGAAGATGCTTTTCCAAGCACCATATCATATACGTCGCAGGTATCTTGCATCTCGTCTGTCTGCAGAGCTAAGAGCTTCGCAAGGTGTGAAATCTCTACCAGTGAGAAGTGGAGACACTGTCCGCATAATGCGTGGGGACTTCAAAGGATTTGAAGGCAAAGTCACTCGAATCGACAGGAAAAATTATCGGATGTATGTTGAGGGGCTGACCCGAGAGAAGGCTGACGGAACTACAATATTCGTTCCGATTCACCCTTCCAAAGTTATGATAGCACGTCTAGATCTGGACGACAAGTGGCGAAGGAAAATCTTGGAAAGAAAAAGGATGACCCGTGAGCAGAGAGAAGAAGTAGAGGAGAAACCAAAGACGGAAGAGACTGCGAAAGCGAAAGAAGCTGGAGAAGAAAGAACGTCGAAGAGGACAAGAAAACGAACAAAGACCCGAAAGAAGACAGAGAAGAAAACAGAGAAGAAAACAGAGAAGTCAGAAAGACCCAGGAAAACCAAGAAGACAAGCGAGAAAAAGACTCGAGGTAATAGGATGAGAAAAGATGAAGGAAGCCGTAAAGTCAAGGGAGGAGAATGACTTGGGCAAGAAGGGAGGGTCTAAAGGACTTAAACGTAATCCTGCTCCTGGTTTCTGGCCGATCCATAGAAAGGAGTATGTCTGGGTTGTTAAGCCTTCTTGTGGGCCCCATTCTCTTGAAAACTGTCTCCCCTTGGCCATGGTCCTGCGGGATGTCTTAGCATTGGCCAAGACGAGAAAAGAGGCTAAAATAATGGTGTCTCAGGGGAAGGTGTATGTGGATGGCAAGGTTCGTCAAGAAGATGATTTTCCGATAGGTCTGATGGATGTGTTTTCTCTTCCGGAAGCTGGCAGATCCTTCCGCATAATGCCTTCTTACAAGGGTCTGATTCTTCACAGCATCAAAAAGGAAGAGTCTAGCTTCAAGCTCTGTAGAATTGAGAACAAAAATTCTGTCGGAGGCGAACATCTACAGCTTAATCTCCATGACGGTTCAAACATAATTGTACAGATTCCTGAGGCAGGGGACTCTCAACCAAACACTTACAGTACTTTCAACACCTTGAAGATAAGCTTGCCGGAAAGGGAAATGCTTGAACAAGTAAAGATGAAGGAAAAGGCATCCGCATTGATAACTGGTGGCAAGAACATCGGAAAACATGGGAAGATAGTGAAAATCGAAGAGATGGAAGGGAAGAAGCGAAGAGATGCCTTAGTGACAATTGAAGACGAAAGTGGAAACCGCTTCCAAACCATCCTGAACCTCGTCTTTTCGATAGGGGAATCGAAACCTATCATATCTCTACCGGAGGACAGCTCCCTTGTCTGAAGGAAAAATGCAAGAAAAGTGGGAAGAAAATCCCATGCTTAAGCCGAAGATCGAAAAAGTCGTTGTCAACATCAGTGTAGGCAAATCAGGGGAGCCTCTGGAAAAAGCCGCTAGAGTTTTGAAAGACCTGACAGGTCAAGCACCATGCAAAAGGAAGGCTAAACAGACTATCAGAGACTTTGGAATAAGGAAAGGCGAACCAATTGCATGCATCGTAAGTCTCAGAGGGGAACGGGCATTAGAGTTTCTGAAGAAAGTTCGTCCAGTAATTGACAACAAGCTGCCCAGAAGATCCTTTGACAAGTATGGAAACTTTTCATTCGGCATAGATGAACATATTGAGATTCCAGGCGTGAGATATGATCCCGAGATTGGGATATTCGGCATGGATATCGCTGTTTCACTCGGCCGCCCTGGCTATCGAGTCAAAAAGAGAAGAATACAGAAGTCAAGGATAGGCTCAAGACATATCCTGACACCTGATGAGGCTATCCTATTCGTCAGAAGCAATCTAGAAGTTGAAGTGGTATAGTTGCAGGAGAGATCAGGATGAGTGAGGGTAAGTCAAAGACAGGAAAACAGGGAACAAATAAGCCAAAATGCATTCGATGCGGTTCCTACGGGTCCGTCATTCGACGTTACGATTTGTATCTGTGTCGTCAATGCTTTAGAGAGGTAGCCGAAAAACTGGGATTCAAGAAGTATGAATAATGAGGAAATTAAGATGGACACTTTGGCAAACGGACTGACGACGATTATTAACAACGAGATGCGCAACAAGAACGAATGCGTAATCCGTCCGGCCTCCAAGCTTTTGGGTAGAGTACTAAGAGTTATGCAGCTAAACGGTTACATTGGAGAATTCGAATTCATTGACGACAGAAGGTCAGGAAAGTTCAAAGTTCAACTACTAGGAAGGATAAACAGGTGCGGAGCCATCAGACCCCGCTTTGCAGTCAAAACTGACAAATTCGAGGAGTGGGAGAAGAAATTCCTCCCATCAAGGGAGGTCGGCGTACTTGTGGTCTCAACTCCTGAAGGGATTTTCTCCCACAAAGAGGCGAGAAAGAAACACGTTGGAGGTAGACTTCTAGCTTTCGTCTATTGACGGGTGCCTCACATGCATACTGTAGAGATCTCCGAAACCGTAGAAATTCCTGAAGAAGTAGAAGCATCATTGGAAGGAAGAAAGGTTACTATCAAAGGTCCCAAGGGAACGCTAATCAGGGACTTCTCTCATGCACCTGTCTCAATCGAATTGCAGGGGAAAAAGATTCGCGTCTGGGCTGAATGGCCCAGAAAGAAAGAGGCAGCATTAGTCGGCACCCTCCAGTCCCACATACGGAACATGATTACTGGAGTTCAACAGGGCTTCAAATGCAAATTGAAGACGGTCTTCTCCCACTTTCCAATATCGGTGAAAGTCCAAGGTAAGACTATCTTAGTCGAAAACTTCACGGGTGAGCGGAGTCCCAGAAGGGTCAGAATCATGGGTAGTGCCCAGGTTATGGTTCAGGGCGACGACATAATCGTTCAGGGCCTGAACATTGAAGATGTGAGTCAAACAGCCGCTAACATCGAACAAGCCACAAAGGTAAAACGTAAGGATCCACGGGTCTTCTTAGACGGCATCTATGTCTACGAGAAAGGCAAGGGGACAGAGCAATGAAAAGGCGAGACAACGAAGAGATCAATGAAGCCTTGAGACTGAGAAGCTGGGTTAAGAAGAAGAAACCTAAATTCCTTCGGCAAGAAAGCTGGCGATACAAACGGTTGAAAGAGAACTGGCGTAGACCAAGGGGCCTTGACAACAAAATCCGAAGGAAGATGAAAGGTTGGCCGCGCGCTGCAAATGTAGGATATAGGAGCCCAAAAGCCGCGAGAGGTCTTCACCCGTCAGGATACAAGGAGATCCTCGTGCATAATACTGAAGAACTGGGAGAAGTCGACCGTGAAACTAAAGCTATAAGAATAGCACATACGGTCGGTAAGAGAAAGCGAGTAAGGATTCTCTTAGAAGCTAAGAGAAGAGGAATGAATGTTTTGAACGTCAAAGAACCGGGAGAGCCAGGCAAAGAAGAAGAAGAGTCGGTGGAAGAGAAAGCAACGGAGGAAGAGGAGAAGAAGGAAGGAGAGGACGAATCAAACAGGGCAATTGAAGACTCGAAGCCCAAATCCAGCAAAATGGAGGAAATAGAGGGAGGAAAGAAAGGGCATGACAGATCTTAGAAGCCAGCGACGTCTCGCAGCAGAGATACTAAAGATTGGCCAGAATCGCGTGTGGATAGATCCTGACCAGACATACGATGTAGAGATGGCCATAACTAAGGAGGAAATTCGAAAGTTAATCCATGAAGGAGTCATCAGAAGGCTACCGGAGAAAGGCGTGAGTCGTGCTAGGGCACGCGTTCTGCACATGAAAAGGAAGAAAGGACTAAGGCGTGGACCCGGCAGCAAGAGCGGTTCGCTACATGCAAAGATTTCGAAGAAGGAAAGCTGGATGAGAAAAATCAGAGCTTTGAGGAGAAGACTTCGAGAGCTGAAGAATAGCCGAATAGTCACTAGACATACATATCGAAAGATCTACAATATGGCAGGCAGCGGCAAATTCGAATCGATTGCTGACATGGAGCGTTACTTGAAGACACGTGAGCTTTGGAGGAAACGTTGATGGCAAAGGGACCTCGCTACCGCGTATCTTTTAGAAGGAGGAGAGAAGGAAAGACAGACTACAAAGCTAGAAAAGGGCTACTGCTTTCTGGAAAACCACGCCTTATACCTAGGGTCTCGCACAAGAACACAGCGGTTCAAATAGTGGAAGCAAAACCCAATGGAGACCAAGTCCTCGTCTCTGCGCATAGCAGAGAGTTGACCGATAACCATGGATGGAAGGCTCCTAATGGGAATGTCCCAGCAGCCTATTTGACTGGTCTTCTCTGCGGATTGAAAGCCGGGGCAAAGGGCGTAAAGGAGGCGGTTCTCGACACCGGTCTGCATTCTCCTAAGAAGGGCGCGAGAGTCTTCGCTGCTCTAAAGGGCGTGTTGGACGCTGGTGTAGATGTTCCGCATAGCAAAGACAAGATTCCAGAAGAGAGCAGAACACAAGGAAAACACATTGAGGACTACGCGAAGACTTTAGCTCCTACTGTCGAAGAATATCAGGCTAGCTTTTCGAAATATCTGAAGAACGATTTAAGGCCTGAAAATCTTGTCAAGCATTTTGCAGAGGTCAAAATCGACATACTAAAATCGCTTAAAGGAGGAAAACGAGTCTGACGGCCAGAAGGCGTTTTAGAAGAAGAGAAGAGAGTCTTGAAGAATGGGTGCCTAGAACGCGGTTGGGTAAGATGATTCAGCAAGGCAGAATTGCATCTATCGAAGAGATTTTCATGGAGGGGTTGAAAATACGGGAGCCTCAGATCGTCGATGCTTTACTTCCAGATATTCAAGAGGAGGTTATCAACATCAATCTGGTTCAGAAGCAGACGGATGCTGGTGAAAAATCTAGGTTCAAAGCGATAGTTGCTGTCGGAAACAGAGATGGTTACGTTGGCTTGGGTTCAGGAAAGACAAGACAGGTAAGGGCAGCGATAGAAAAAGCGGCTGTAGATGCTCGCCTAAACGTTCTTCCTGTCCGAAGAGGATGCGGAAGCTGGGAATGTGGTTGCGGGAGACCCCATTCTCTGCAGTTTCAAGTGGAAGGAAGATGCGGGGCTGTTAACGTCGTTCTTCTGCCTGGACCCAGAGGTTTGGGTCTTGTCGCGGGGGAAGTGGCGAAAGTTATTCTAGGACTTGCGGGGATAAAGGATTGCTGGACAAGAAGCTACGGTTCAACCAGAACTGTTCCATCCTTTGCTTACGCCGTCTTCGATGCGTTGAAAAGGACGTACAGCCTAATTACCCCAAGGGATTGGGTGAGTTAGATGGCTGGGAAATCGAAGAAATGCAAGTGCATAGTTGCTGTGAGAATCCGGGGAACAATACGTGCATCTCAGAAGGTGCGGGCAACACTTGAGATGCTGAATTTGACAAGAAACAATCAGGCGGTGCTAGTTGACAATCGTCCATCTTTTCTGGGCATGTTGAAGACAGCGCAGAACTTCGTCACTTATGGTGAGGCTTCAAAGGAAACTGTGGAAACACTGATAAACAAGAGGGGAAGACGGGAAGGCAATAAGAAGCTATCAGAAGATTATGCTAAGAATGTCGGTTGCAAATCTTTGGAAGGACTAGTAGAGGCTATATTCAGCTGTGAACTGGAATATTGGAAGCTCCCTCATGTCAAACCTGTTTTTAGACTGCACCCACCGACCAAGGGGTTTAAAGGGAAAGTAAAAAAAAGCTATGGAATGGGTGGTGAGCTTGGATATCGAGGAGAAAAGATCAACGAACTCGTAGACCGGATGGCCTGATCTGCTTGCCTCTAAGAGCGTTCTCCTGCGATACATTTTATAATTTCCCTACAAACGCTATGTTAGCCGAGGGGAAGAAGACTTGAGCGCGAAGTGGCGAGGACACAGAAAACCGCTAAGACGAGTTCGCGGGTCTGGAAACTTCAATTCAGAGCACTGGAAAGAAAGGTCATTTAGGGTCAAGAGACGAGGGATTGGAAACAGAATATCTTGCTACAGACGTAGTCTTCCTGATCTGTGTGGCAGAAGAAAAAAATGTAAGAAGCCTGAATCTCTGATCGACATATTCGAGGAACATGATAGAATAACTGTAGTTGCGGAGTTTGCAGGTTTTAAGGAGGAAAGCTTGGAAATACAGCTAAAGGGCCAGCGGTTGGTCTTGTCCGCCGAGAATCTGGACGAGAGATACTTCAAGACTGTAAGTCTTCCGGAAGAGGTCGTGCCACGTTCATTATGCACGTCATGCAGAAATGGCGTGCTTAAAGTACAGTTTGAGAAAGCTCTTAAGGAGAGACCACGGACAAGGTAGCTAGCCGAAAATGTTCAATGGATTTCGGAAAGGCAAGGTTAGACAGAGTAGCAGAATGCTAACCGTCGGATTATCGACTTTTTATAGGTTTTCGACTGAAAAAGTGAAAGCTGGTGGTCAAGTCTTGATGGACGCTGAAAAGTCAGGGAGTGACTGATGATCAATGGCTGGCAGATTTCTGAGTCTGTTCAAACCTGTTGCCCGGATTATCCCGGAGATTAAGGCACCGGAGCGAAGGGTTCGATTCAATGAGAAGCTCTTTTGGACAGCCGTAGTACTCATCGTCTATTTGATAATGACCGAAATCCCTTTGTATGGCATTGAAAGGACAGCGCTGGGGGAGCTTGCTGCCCTCCGGATAATCTTTGCCTCCAACCGTGGGAGTCTCATGGAACTTGGCATCGGTCCAATAGTGACTTCTGGCCTGATACTTCAGCTATTGGTGGGTTCGGCTATGATAGATTGTGACATGTCACGACCTGAAGACAGAAGTCTGTTCACAACAGCAAGCAAGGTCTTCTCTATAGCCCTCACAGGTGTTCAAGCCTCTGCCTACATAATAGGAGGAATGTACGGGACTATACCCAGCACATCAGCCATAATCGTCTTTCTACAATTACTAGCGGCTGGTGTAATTGTACTACTATTAGATGAACTCGTTCAGAAAGGATGGGGATTCGGCAGCGGAATAAGTCTGTTTATCATGGCTGGGGTTGCCCAACAGATCTTCTGGCAATCTTTCTCTCCTAGCACCGGTCTATTCGTTGGTAGTCTATCCCTTGTCCTTGGCGGCAATGAGCCGATTGCATTATGGATATTCGGGAGGGGGGCATATGCATCGTTTATTGGATTCGTAGCCACCCTTGCTGCCTTCCTAGTAATTATGTATGTGGAAGGTGTCAGGGTTGAACTGCCATTATCATATGCTGGTTACAGGGGATTCCGCAGCCGATATCCGATAAAGCTCCTATATGTTTCAAACCTTCCAGTAATATTTGCTTCAGCTCTGTTCGCCAACATCTACTTCTTTTCGCAGATCTTCTGGAGTATGAGTGGTCAGCCTGCGCCGGGACAGAACCTTTGGCTTGATCTTCTAGGGAAATTCAAATGGGTCACTCCTGAGGGGGGAGGAGAGGAGACTCTTCAGCCTGTAGGTGGACTCGTGTACTATGTTCTTTCTCCACGGAGTTTTTCAGCTGTCTTGGAAGATCCATCCAAGGCCCTCATATATATTGGGATTCTAGTCGCTTTTTCTGTCGTCTTTTCACTTACTTGGCTTGAAGTCGGAGGCTTAGACCCGTCAACGGTAGCTGGACAATTAGTCAGCGCGGGTATGCAGATCCCAGGGTACAGACGATCTGGAAGGGCCATCGAGTCTGTTCTTAAGCGTTACATTCCAGCAGTCACAATTCTTGGAGGGGTAGTAGTAGGGTTGATTGCAGGGATTTCCGACTTCTTCGGTGTGTTTGGTTCAGGAATGGGTATCCTGCTCTCCGTGGGAATAATATACCAGTACTACGAGATATTGATGCGAGAGCGAGCTGCTGAAATGTTCCCAGCCTTTAGAAGGATAATGGGTGGCTAAAGCCATAAATATCATCATATAAATGGTAGTAAGGAACACATGGAGGTTATGTAGACTGCTGCCTGAGATCCTGAAGGTCCTGCCTTTTTCCACAATTTTCATACTTTCGATCGCGGCTGCAATCTCCCTGCTTACGTCACTGGCAAATCGTCTTTTAGGTGACCCGCGAAAGACAAAAGCTTGGAGAAAGGAGGTCTCGGAGTGGAATGCAGAATTACGTGAGGCTCAGAAGCAGCGTGATAATAAACGTATGGAGAAGCTGATGAAGAAGCAGCAGTACATCCTACAACTTCAGTCCAAAATGATGTGGCAGTCAATGAAAGTGATGTTGTTATTCTTTGTCCCCCTTATCTTGATGTGGCAGTTCCTAGGTGGGTTCTACCAGAACACTCCAATAGCATTCTTCCCGGGAATTAGTGACAGTTCAGGGGTTATCACTATACCACTTATAGGAATGAATTTCCAATCTTTGATATGGTGGTATCTGCTAAGCTCTTTTCTATTCGGAACGATCTTCTCCCATCTACTTGGGTTGGTAGCCGTAGAGTGATTTCAAATGCCTAGACCCGAGCAGCGAAGCAGAAGCAGGAGACGCGTCATCAGAAGCCTGCCTGGAGGTAGAAAATCTATTCGTTATCGAAGAAGAGTCAATTCATCGCCTGTTTGTGCTTGCTGCGGACAATTAATAAGCGGGATTCCGCTTCTATCCACGTCGGGAATCTGCAAACTCAATCGAAGCCAAAGGAGCATATCTCGCCCCTACGGAAGCCAATTGTGTTCCAACTGCCTCAAAGAAGCCCTCAAGTATGCCGCAAGAACGCCTTAGCAAGGTTGAGGTTCCTCAACTGATGATCAAGGAATCTGTTGTCGTATGTGTTTCTGGAATGGCGGGAAGCGGAAAAAGCACAATGGCAAGAAGGTTGGCAGAGAAGTATGAGTTGAAATACTGTTCTGGCGGAGACGTATTGAAGAACCTAGCTTTGAAAGAAGGTTACAGATCTCTTGAG